>OLFZ01002829.1_pt1 | contig 10522 bp, 6 predicted proteins | sample 1604861 | NCBI WGS metagenome assembly OLFZ01 (sample SAMEA3888895, study PRJEB22519) | human gut metagenome | biome: human gut; feature: human-associated habitat; material: faeces | place: Denmark | collected 2011 | reverse complement strand
CTCCATCTACGGATTAGAAGCTATTGGTTATATCCAGCCGGAAGATTACGATGCCGACGGAAATTATTTAGGAGCTACTCAATATGGCAACTTCGGCCCCGGTGATATTAAATATAAAGATCAGAACGGTGACGGTGTTATCAATACCTCTGATTATAAAATCATTGGTGGGACAATTCCACGTTACACATTTGGTTTGTCACTTTATGGGGATTACAAAGGATTTGACCTGAGTATGTTATTCCAGGGAGTCGGAAAAGCTGATGGCTATATCAATGGTCAAGGTATCCAGACTTTCATCGAAGGTGGTACAGTTCAAGAACAGCATAAAGATTACTGGACTCCGGAAAACAGAAATGCCAAGTTCCCACGTTTAGCTTTTAACGAAACAAATAATATGCAGAACTCTTCTTTCTGGATGAGAAATGCTGCTTACATTCGTTTAAAAAACATACAATTGGGTTATACACTGCCTAAAAATGTAATAAGAAAAACTCCAATATCTTATCTGCGTTTCTACGTAAGTGGTGACAATCTGTTGACAATAGACAGTTTCTGGGATGGATTCGATGTTGAAGCTCCTATCGGTAATGGCGGATATTACCCGCAGTTAAAGACGATCAGCTTCGGTATAGATCTTAAGTTCTAATGTTCAACCTTTAAATTAAATCTGAAAATGAAAAAAATAATATTATATGCAACTGCCGTATGCTCTGCTTTATGTATGAATTCGTGTAGTGACTATTTAGATAAGAATCCACTGAACTCTCCTTCGGATCAAACTTTTTTAGCGACCGAAACAGAAATGCAAATGGCTTTAGCATCCTGCTATACTGCTTTATGGACAGACTTCGAGACCATGACTTTCTTCCTATCATTTGATGAAGCTGCAGATATAGGATATGACCGTAATACAAGCGCTTTACAAACTAAGGAGCTGCCGATGCCAATAGTGACCTCGCAAAAAATTATTGGAAAGCTTTTTATGCAGGCATAGCAAAATGTAATTATCTTTTGCAAAACATGTCCAGAGGCAAAGATAACGTAGCTCCGGCTACTTACACACAGATCAAGGCTGAAGCCCAATTTCTTCGTGCCCTTTATTATTCGTATTTAATCGAATTATATGGAGATGTTCCTTTGATCACTGATGTATTGACATTGGAAACTGGGCAACAACCCAGAAATCCCAAAAGCGAAGTTGTAGACTTCATTTTAAAGGAATATACAGAAGCAGCCGAAAATCTTCCTTCGACAAATAACCCGACTTCCGGCCATGCGACAAAAGGCGCAGCTTTAGCTCTAAAAGCAAGAACCGCCCTTTATAATGAACGTTGGCAGGAGGCAATTTCCGCATCACAAGCAGTTATAGCAATGGAGGGAACAGAATATATCATAGAAGATGACTATTCTAAACTTTTTAAATATGAAGGGCAGACATCGAAAGAAGTTATCTTCTCCGTACAATATCTGTTAGGAACAAAAGTACATGCCCTTTATCGTTTGTTTGGTTCTCGTAATGCGTTAGCACATACGAATAAGAAACCAGCTTACCAACTGGCCGATACCTGGGAATGTATAGATGGAAAACAAATTGATAAATCCCAAACATCCGTATGAAAACAGAGATCCACGTTTGGGATATACGTTAGCCGTCTCCGGTTCGGAGTTTTTAGGTTTCCAATTCGAAACTCATGGCGACAGTACAAAATGTTGGAATTATATGACTAACCAGCGTGTAGACAATCTGGAAGCGACTCATGCTTATGCGACATTTACCGGTATTTGCTGGCGCAAATATGCTAATATAGAAGATAAAGATGCATTGAACGACTGTGATATGAATACAATTTTGATCCGTTATCCGGAAGTCTTGTTAACATATGCCGAAGCTAAAATAAAAGTTGGAGAAATCGATGCATCCGTTTTGGAAGCGATCAACAAAGTTCGCCAACGTCCTTCTGTTAAGATGCCACCGATCACAACAACCGATCCAAACGAATTATTCTACGCGGTTGCTCGCGAACGTAAATATGAATTTTCAGGCGAAGGCTTACGTCTGTTCGATATTCGCCGTTGGAAAATTGCCGAAACCGTAATGAATCAACCTCTTTTAGGTAGAATGAAGAAGTCTTATCCAGATAAGGCACCACGTATTGACGAATGGGGTACAGCTTTTTATGAAGGTATTCCCATTGCTGAAAGCGGAGAATCAGCAGATTTTAAAATGCGTGTTGTCGATATCCGTAAATTCGACAAGAATAGAGATTATTTATGGCCGATCCCATATATCGAAAGACAAACCAACCCAAATCTGACTCAGAATCCTAATTACGAATAAATTCGCACCTCTAATATTTATCCCGGATGGCGCTTGGATACCTTTATCAAATTACATCCGGGGTAATTTCCCTATTCCGGGATTATTCACTCATTCCTTTTTGAACTCATCAATAAAAATAATCACATGAAATATCAAATAATCTTTCTTATTTTTTGTGTCTCCCTATTTTCTTGCCAATCCGGCAAAGAGGACAGCCTAACTTCTATCAGAGAAGTTGACATTTGTATTTACGGAGGAACATCCGCAGGTGTTGTAGCTGCTTACTCTGCAAAAAAGATGGGTAAATCCGTTCTTTTGGTAGAGCCTGGTAAATATTTAGGAGGTATGACTACTGGTGGATTAGGTGCAACAGATATCGGAAACAAATATGCAGTTACCGGATTGGCACGCCTTTTCTATCGTCGCATTGGAGAGCATTATAATAAATTCGAGCAATGGACCTTTCCGCCGAGTGTCGCAACAGCAACCATGAACCGCTTTGTGAAAGATGCAGATTTAGATGTCCTGTATTATCGCCGGATAACAAATGCTAAAGTTCAGAATAAGAGAATACAAAGTATCACTTTGGAAGACTCCCAACAACCGGATAAAAAGACCTTGATACGGGTTAAAGCCAAACAATTCATTGATTGTTCGTATGAAGGCGATTTAATGGCAAAAGCCGGTGTCTCTTATTTTGTAGGACGTGAAGGAAACGAAGAATACGACGAGACTCTTAATGGAGTCCAGATGTCTTTCTGGCATCAATTTCCGGACGGAGTAGACCCATATCTAAAAGAAGGCGATCCGAATAGTGGCTTATGTTGGGGAATCCAACCGAATACTCTGAAAGAAAGAGGTAGCGGAGATAAACTTGTACAAGCATACAATTTCCGCCTATGTCTCACAGACAATAAAGAAAATCAACGTCCGTTCGAGAAACCTGAAAACTATGATCCGGCCAAATATGAACTATTGGCACGTGCTATCCGTAAAATGAATTTACACATAGATAATTATCTCTTATTTAACTGGGGTATGATGCCAGATAATAAGTATGACGTGAATAATCGCGGACCACTATCAACTGATATGATCGGTATGAATTACGAATATCCGGATGGCAACTATGCAACCCGCGAACGGATCTGGCAAGAACATGTAGACTATACAAAAGGACTGCTCTATTTCCTCACACACGATGAAAGAGTCCCTTCCAAACTTCGCGACCAGGTTTCCAGATTCGGATGGGCGAAAGATGAATTTGTTGACAATGATAACTTTCCGACCCAACTATATGTGCGCGAAGCCCGACGTCTAAACGGGGAATATATCATGACACAAAAAAATTGCCAAGGGGAAGAGACTGTGGGAGATGCAATCGGAATGGCCGCCTACGGAATGGACTCTCATAATTGCCAACGTATCGTTACAAACGGTATGGTAAAAAATGAAGGGGATGTCCAATATCATGGCTTCCCACCCTATCCGATCTCGTACAAGAGCATTACGCCTAAACGCGAAGAATGTACTAATCTACTGGTCCCCGTATGTATTTCTTCCACCCATATCGCTTTCGGATCGATCCGGATGGAACCGGTCTTTATGGTGCTGGGACAGTCGGCAGCCGTAGCATCGGCATTAGCGATCGACGATAATACCGACGTCCAGACAATAGATGTAACCAAGCTAAGGAAAATATTGAAAGACAATCCTTATTTGGACGGTTCTACTCCCGAAATATTAGTCGATGACAGCGATATCGACAAAATAGAAAGATCCGGACATTGGCAAAAAAGCTTTGGAGCGCATTATAAAAACAGCTATTTAAAGTCGGCGAACCAAAAGAACAATTGCTCTTTCACCTTTATGCCTGTTATCAAAAAGGCGGATACATACGAAGTTTTCTTTTACTGCACAGCTCTTCCCGACCAGGAGATGCCCGAAGTTATGGCTTTTGACATTACGGGTAAAGAGGGGACCAAGCAAGTAGAAATATCTCCCAGATCTCACAAAGGTTCATGGGTAAGTTTAGGCACATACGCGTTTGAGAAAGGCAACTGGACATCTTCTGTCAAGATTGACGGCAGCCGTTCGAAGGGTGCCTTATTTGCCGATGCTATTATATTAGTTCCTAAAAAATAAAATTCTTATCTTTATGGCTCCCATAAAGACCAGTATAAAAAGAGAATACCATGATTACACGACGTGATTTTTTAAAAGTAACGGCAGCCGGAGGCGCATTAGCCTCTTTAGGTAGCGTGACGGAAGCAAAAGCGGCCATGAAGTCAGCCGTTCCAGATGAAGGGTTCTGCCATGAAGGGGCGCGTAAGATTCCGGTGATTGCAGAAGTAGATCTTGTGGTCGCGGGTGGAAGTTCACGTGCTATTGCCGCTGCTGTTGCCGCAGCGAAAACAGGTAGTCGAGTTTACCTGGTTGGCTATATGCCCTATCTGGGTGAAGACATATGCGGCTCACATCTCTACGAGCGAGAAGCAGGGGAAAAACTGCAGACAGCACTTGCACGCAAGCTCTTTCCGGGGAAAAATTTCCCGACTCCGCTTCATATAAAGAAAACGCTGGAAGACGAGCTGATCGACAACAACGTACAGTTCCTCTACAGCAGCTATGTAACGAATGTGCTGACGGACCCGTCCGGTAAACCTGCGGGAGTCGTGATTGCAAACCGTTCGGGCAGACAGGCTATCCGTTGCAAAGCGATTATCGATGCGACGCACAATGCATCCGTTGCCGGACTATTAGGAGCAGAACGTAAACCTTTTATCGCAGGTTCGCAAGAATTCTGCTATACCGTAGTAGGAAATACCCCGAAAGAAGCACCGGAAATTATCCAGGCCGAAGAATTATCCCAGCCCATCAAGGTTGGTGAGAAAAGCTATCCGGTCACCCGCTATACATTCCATTTACCACTCAAAGACGACTCGTATGCATCACTGGCCGAGGTCGAACAGATCATCCGTAACCGGACATGGGATATAGAACAGGTCGACAGCTCGGATCTGCTCTGGTATATTCCGAAACAAACGATTAACAGCGAGAAAGCATATAACGGGAATCCGGTGTCCTGGCGCAAGTTACCGATGCAAGCATTCAAATCTAAGAATATTGCAAACCTATGGGTACTCGGTCCCTGTGCTGAGATACCAAGAGAGTTGGCAGCCAAAGTGATGCGCCCCGTTCCGGCCTTGTTCATAGGAGAAATGATGGGCGAAACAGTAGCCAGACAGATAAAGGATATACCCGTACCGGCTCAGGCCACTGTCCGCCAGCTTAAAGTAAACGCTTCAAACTACGGACAAACAGGCGAACTGCTCTCCCCACTCCGTCCGTCCCTGCAAAAGGGGTTCGTCGACTCTCCAGCAGGTGCGCTTCCGGTTTTAGGCAGCTACGATGTAGTTGTGATGGGAGGCGGCACAGCAGGTGCGTCCGCCGGAATATCTGCAGCCAAACAGGGAGCCAATACATTGGTATTGGAATACCTGCACGGGCTTGGAGGATTGAGTACACTAGGAATGATCGGTGTCTATTGGGATGGGTTCCGAGGCGGATATACCGCTCATATAGACAAGAGTGTCCTGGCAATGGCACCTAAAGACCATCCAAGACAACCCAAAGGAGAAGGACGTTTCCCTGCCGACTGGAAAATGGAATGGCATCGTAAAGAGCTGTTACAGGCAGGAGGCAAACTCTGGTTCGGCGTGATGGGATGCGGTGCTTTGATAGAAGGAAGCCAAGTAAAGGGAGTCGTAGTCGCCACTCCCTTCGGACGAGGCGTCATCCTATCCAAAATATTGATAGACAGCACTGGAAGCGCAGATATAGCCATTGCTGCCGGAGCGGCATTCGATTATACAGGTAAAAAAACAATCGCCGTACAAGGTGCGGGAACTGGAAAATGGGCGCCGGGCGACTATTACAACAACAACGACTGGCTGTTCGTAGACGACACGGATATTCTGGATGTATCACGCGCTTTTGTCCAAGCCAAAACAAAACTGCAAGGACAATACGATCTGGTCAAAATCCCCCAGACACGCGAACGCCGGCGGGTAATCGGAGACTACATCATCTCGGTATACGACGTGATCAACCATCGCCGCTATCCCGACACGATTTCTTATCACAAAAGTTCGTTCGATACACACGGTATGATCATAGACCCGCTCTTCATCCTAAACCCACCGGAAAAGCGCCACAAGATTTATGATGCAGATGTCCCCTTGCGCTGCCTGTTACCGAAAGGATTGGAAGGTATCCTGACCACCGGCCTGGGAGCAAGTGCGCACCGGGATGCCATGCCGGTGATCCGTATGCAACCCTGCCTGCAAAACCAGGGATATGCAGTCGGTTATCTTTCCGCCTTATGTGTCAAGGAAAACAAATCACCCCGAAAGATAGACATCAAGAAGGTACAACGTCACCTGGTCAAGATCGGTAACCTACCGGAACGGGTGCTGACAGATAAAGAGTTCAAGGGATTCAGTAATTCCGAGATGAAGAAGGCTATCGCCAGCGTGACGGATAATTATAAAGGGCTCGAAATATTACTGACCGATCCCGAACGTTGCATACAGCTCGCCAGCAAACAAATCGCCGGAGCCACTATGCCGGAAGAAAAAGTGATCCTTGCCAGCATCCTGTGTATCTTAGGACAAGGGAAACATGCCCCGGTACTGGCTGAAGCCATCCGGCAATATAAAGACTGGGACGAGGGCTGGCACTACACCGGCATGGGACAATTCGGGATGTGCCTCAGCCGCTTGGATGCCCTTATCACCGCATTGGGAAACGCCCGCGATACATCCGTCCTTCCCACCATATTGGAAAAAGCAAAGAAGCTGGAGCCGGAAGACTATCTTTCCCACTTCCGTGCCATCACTATGGCCACCGAAGCAATCGGCAGCCGCGAAGCTGTCTCCGTACTACTGGCCATGCTGACGACACCGGGTGTACGGGGCCATTCGATCCTTTCGTTTGCCGAAGCACGTAGCAATGCGGTCCCCGACCTCAACGACACGTCTACCCGTAACCTCGCATTGAAGGAGTTGCATTTGGCAAGAGCCCTTTACCTATGCGGCGACCAGGACGGTATCGGAGAAGAGGTGCTCCGACGGTATGCCGACGGTCTGCAAGGCCACTATGCCCGTTATGCCCAAGAAATATTAAACAGTAAATAGCACTTTATGAGAAAGAAAACACATGTACTCTCCCTCCTTTTGGCCTGTGCGACCGCTTTCGGCCAGTCGTCCTACGACCTGGTGATCGTCGGCGGCAACCCCGGAGGGATCATGGCAGCCATCTCGGCTGCCCGGATGGGGAAAAAATCGGTAATACTCGAACGTACCCGCTATGTAGGCGGACTTCCCGCCAACGGACTCGGAGCAACCGACATCGCCACCCGTGCCGCAACGACCGGCTTGTTCCGTGAGTTTGTGGACGGAGTGAAACAACACTATATCGACACCTACGGTCCTGGCTCCGAGCAGGTGAAAGTATGCAGCGACGGCTACCACTTCGAACCCTCCGTCGGAGCACGCATCTTCCAGAAAATGCTCGACGGGCAGAAGGATAAGATCACGGTCCTGACCATGCGTCAGTTCGATGCCGAAGATGAAAACATAGTCATGCGCGACAACCGCATCGAAAAGATCCGTATCCTGAACCGCGAAACCGGGGAAATGGAGGAATACACCGGTTCTGTATTCCTGGATGCCACCTACGAAGGTGACCTCGGCGCTGCCGCCGGTGTTCCTTTCCGCGTAGGGCGCGAAGGGAAAGACGAGTTCGGCGAGCCCGGAGCCGGACGTGTCTACAAATATTGGGGCGGTCCGGAAGGGGACGGCAGCACGTTCAAGAAAGACAATGCCGTGCAGTCTTACAATTACCGCCTCTGTCTGACCAATAATCCGGCGAACCGTGTGGCTTTCACCAAGCCGGCCCATTATAACCGCGAAGACTATGCCTCCATTGTGGAGGACGTCTGGACCGGACGCAACACGGATGCCGCCATGCAATGCGTGACACCCGAAATGATGGAAGAGAACCGGAAACATATCAAGACCGGCAACCCTTCCAAACTTCCGGGAGACAAATGGGGGATCGCCAAGATCACCAACATCGTCCATGTCCCGAACATGAAGACGGACGCCAATAACCAGCACGGTGTGTTCGTATCGACCGACCTGCCTGAGGAGAACTGGCCCTGGCCCACCTCTTCGTGGGAATGGCGCGACAAGTTCGCCCAACGTCTGCGTGAATACACCGAAGGCCTTTTCTGGTTCGCCCAAAACGACCCCGAACTGCCCGCCCACTTCCGCAAAGCAGCAAAAGAATGGGGACTTTCGAAAGACGAATATGCGGACAACGGGCATTTCCCGCGCCAGGTCTACGTCCGTGAAGGCCGTCGTTTCGAAGGTGCATATTTCTTTACCGCCAACGATGCCATTCCGGTAACGATCGGTAGCCGCCCGCCCATCCACCAAAGCAGCATAACGGCGAGCCATTATGCGTTGGATTCGCATGCGGTACGGAAAAGAGAAGAAGGAAGAGTGCATCTGGACGGCTTCCTGAGCTATCCGTCGGCAGTATACACAGTCCCCTATGGCGTGATGGTCCCGAAAGAAGTGGGCAACCTCCTGTTGCCCGTCCCGGTGTCGGGTTCGCACATCGGATTTTCCACCCTGCGCATGGAGCCTTGCTGGATGGCAATGGGACAGGCCGCTGGTATCGCCTCCGCCCTTTCGATTGACGGAAAGGTGAAGGTGCAGAACATCGACCTCTCCCGTCTACAGGACAAGCTGGTCGACCAGAAGGCGACACTTATGTATTTCAAGGATGTGGATTACACGAGTCCTCACTTCCGCATGGTGCAATATCTGGGAATTCGCGGCTATCTTCCCGAATGGACTGCACGTTTGCAGGAGCCGGTGGATATGGCGACTCTAACCGCCTGGAAAAAACTGAGCGGAAAGGACCTGCCGGGCATAGAAGCCGGCAAAACGACAAGATTAGTGGCTTTGGAAATGATTTATCGGAAAATAAAATAACCTAAAAGGAAATGTGTCAAAACCATCTATTCCCTGATAGGACAATAGATAGATTTCGACACACTTCCTTCCAATATAATCATCCAATATAATTTCTTACTTGATCACTTCTCCACGGCCGTTCATCAACACAAACTCCTCGCTCCGGTCCGGATTACCAATCTCGATCTTATAAGTTTCATGTCCGGGATTCCCCATCATATAAGCTCCTTCAAAAGTACAACCCTCATAAGAAGAAGAGGTTCCCATTGTCCGTAATACGGCATGTGGGAGGTTTTGCATATCTATTCTCCGAAACCCATCGGGAGTAACCTGTTCGAAAGATGAATATACAGCAGCCTGTCTACACTTCACATCCTGAGATGCAAATACCACCACACATGCAACAACTGCAACGACTAATGCTAAAACAATCTTTTTCATAATCTTAAAACCTAAATCTAAACAATCTTCTTATAACCTAAACTCCATTACATTGACATAAATACAAACGCCATGCCAAACCGATAAAAGCGCTTGCAAAGCGGGAAGTCACCCCATAAAACAAACGGGGCGTGTAGAAAAAATCCACACGCCCCGTCTATAATTCCACAATTGTCACCAGTTAAACCTACATCTCCGGCTTGCAATAGTTCAGCACTTCCACATTACGGATCGAGCTCTTGAAATTTCCCGCTTTTTCCAATGGGAATACTAATGTGCGGACATAATTCATCGAATCTTTTCCTCCATTGAAATACTGTTTCCGGATAGCCAGATCCTCTTTCAACTTACCGTCGATGTAAAGCCGCGTAGATTTCTCATCCCCAGTAATGGTTACCGATGCGGTCTCTTCTGGATAAAACTGGTAGTTGAAGGTATTCAGATATCCATCCCGGATAAATCCCAACTTTCCGGAAGCCGGATCAGACAGATAAAAGACGGCATCAGGCGAACGGAACAATTCGGTTCCCTTTTCCTCCGCCTCCGCTTTGATATCGAAAGAGACGGTATAATGATAGCCAATCTCTTTCACCCCCGTTTCCATTCCCGGCTTCAAAGTTTCGAGGTTGTAGACGGCACGCGGCTTCGTCCCGATACGTCCGGCCACGTTCACGCCAGGTGCTTCGCTGATCGCCATACGGGCGCTGTT
>OLFZ01002818.1_pt1 | contig 10579 bp, 19 predicted proteins | sample 1604861 | NCBI WGS metagenome assembly OLFZ01 (sample SAMEA3888895, study PRJEB22519) | human gut metagenome | biome: human gut; feature: human-associated habitat; material: faeces | place: Denmark | collected 2011 | reverse complement strand
CCTCTCTTCCCTCAGGGACGAGAGGATGTAACCGCCCTCCGGTGCTCAGAACCGCTACGCTCTAAGGTTGGCGGACCATCAAAGGTCTTCGCCAGTTTTGTGGGATGGGACCGCCTGGGAATAACGATACTATATGCCTAAGATTGATGCTTATTTACATAAGTCTAAGAAAAACAAAGACTGGTAATAAATATATTGTTATCTCCTCATTAACTTTGCTGCAAATTCAAAGAAATCTGCAACGTTCTTGAAATTATCAAACTGCTGGCAATACATACTGGCGTAAGGTTCAGGGAACCTTTGTCGTATATCTGCCTTTATCATATTTGCCAAAACCTCCTTTGTGTAAGCTTTCAGCAATTCGTTGTATTGTTCTTCGCTCATAATATTCTCTGTTATTTCAACATCCTGGGCAAACACTTTAGTTTATATACAACAATTCGACTAGTCAAAAGTAAAGATGCAAAGTATTCTTCGCTATTCTTTTGGAATTATCAGACGTTTGATTAGAATCATAATCATCCAGCTAAATAAACTTCATGTTCAAGTCCTTTCTGAAACTTAATTTTAACCATTTCCATTAATCTTTCAACTAGATTTATCGCCTTCGTTATATCTCCTGCATTAATTGTTCGCATTGGATTTCCATGAGCTATACCATTTCTTGTATCTAACAAAAAACTATTCAAATCACTTTTTAATGAATAAGCGTCATTGTTTACGTGATCTTCTACTTGATTTAAATTTAATGCTTTCAATATGCCATTTAACTCATTAAAACCCAAATTACTTTCAGTATTAATTTCAGTACTTAAATCAACCGCATCTGTCTTACTGTATTGCATAAATTTACTAATGAAATCATGACGCTTTTCTAATTTTTGCGGATAATTATTATTGATCTGTTTGAATTTTTTCTCAACATCACGCACAAGATAATGTTTTCCAAGTTGACCTTTGCGTAGTTTTAAGCCATTAATTTGCCTTAAATATAAAGTTGCCGTATTTACAAAGAATCCTTCCCATTCAGCATAAATAATAGGAAAAGAACATCTTATCCAAGCTGCTTTATCATTATCTTGAAAACCATATCTTGTAGGAATTGTCTTTAGAAGTGTGAGATTACGCTCACGCTCTAATATGTCCGCCTCTACTTCTTCTACGAAAACTCTTGTATCCATTAAAATAGATCTTCTGCGACTTTTAACCGATTTATAATGCGTGCTTTCTGATTATTACCACCTCTTCTTGAACACTTCAAGAAATTTTCATCAGAATGCACTTGTGAAAATATAAAACTTTTAATATCTTCAGCACTTATATTTTCGTATTTATCTATATTCTTTGCAATTCCAATAGTTATTACATCGTACAAGGATGTTGCAAATTTATCTCTATTTTTCTGTCTATAAACATCAGGTCCAACAGGAGCCAATATTTTGAACACTTTTTCAAAAATATGTTTTATAGATATATAATCAAAATCAGCGTTCTCAATAGCTTCTTTCATAAAGACTGTCATATGCATAGAAATACTTGTCTTTATCTGATTTCCTTTTAAATACAATGACATAAAACGAAGTATAAGCTCTTCGTCATACAAACAATCCGTTTGCTCTTCAGACAAAGCCAATGCCTTTTTAAAATTCTCATTATGCTTCAAATCTTTCAAGAAATCATTGAATTTAGGAGATATATCGCGGAATATACAGTTACGTATTTCTTGATTTGTCAAAGGAGTTCCACCAGTGTTCAATCTATTGAATAATTCATATCTCATGTCATAACTACTATTCCAATTCAGAATTTCAACACGACAAACTGAACGTTTCAACGCAAAACGATACTTTTGTGGTAAATCATCATATGTAAATCCTCCCATACAATCAATACGGTCACCATCTAATGTTCTCGTATTTCTTGTCTTCTTGAGATTTCAAAATGCCTACAAAAGAAAAGAAAGTAGAAAGTCTTTGTAACCCGTCTACAAGTTCCCAAATACCATCATTGTTTGTTGCTACAAAAATTGGTGGTATAGGAATACCAAGCAATAAAGACTCTATGAAGCGAGTTTTCTGCTCGTCAGTCCATCTAAAATATCGCTGGAATTCCGGATTGATTACGATTTCTCCATTTTCATACATACTCAGCAATTCACCAAAAGAAACATCAAGCCTATCTGTTCTAAGTAAATTACTCTGCTCTGTTATTTTGGAGTCTAAAAGGCTTTTACGCTCGTCACTTATTATCGCCATATTGTTTATCTTTTATTGTTCTTGTTTATCCATATTTTTATATCTACGGAAACTTCTGTAATTTTCTTTACATTGATACTTCAGAATTTCATCATTAGTTTCCCGAAGCAGTTAGTTTATCATTATTTTTAGCTTATAATATAAACTATATCCACAACTTTTTCAAGATGGTCAGGTGCCTCACTTTCCTCACAATTAAGTTTACCTTCCTTGCAAGTTTTGTGAGCAACCATATCAAAGATTATGTCTTTTAAGTTTGCATAAATTGACGGCATTTATCAAAAATTACCGGATTCATACAAAATTTCTCCTTCATGTATCTTAGACTAATATTCACCACCAAAATCATGATAATTTAGACATTCCTTTTCAAATGCTTCTTTTGAATCATTAGCATAACTATACTTAAACATCTTATATCGCCCAATACCATGTTTGATACGTGAGTTTAAATCGTCATCAGAACGTCCAACATATTGTACAACAAATCTTTCATCATTATTTAAAAAGCCATAAGCATAATTGCCTGGTATTTTTTTTCTTATATTTTGGTTTATTTCCCTCTCGTTCAAGGGAAATGGACCTGACATATTTAAACTTGCCATAATTATTTTTTATGTTTTGAATTGCTTATAAATATTTTCTTTGAGAATGCACCCTCGAAAATATCTTCATTTAAAAACGAGAGTATTGTTTTACACTGTTTTTTATCCTTGGGTAATACTATGTGTCCTGTCGAATATATATCTTGATTTATTGCAGCCTTTTTAGCCCAAGACTTAAAATCTCTTGAAGTAACTTTGATCGTATCAAGCAAACCTGATTTTTTCAATAACGTAATCTGCTTTCTCATCACAGAATCTGCATGAGTTTTCAACCACTCGACATCTGAACCATAAAATATATCATGCTCAAATGTCTCCTCTATGTCACTATTAGTTGCTGCCTGGTAAAATGACGACAAATCAAAAATCTGCTTACCTTGAATATAAGAAAGAAAATAAAATCTTCCATCACAATAAACAGCATGAACTTTATCCTCTATATTAAAAGCTGAAGTATCAACAAACTGTTTGTAGCTATCATTTTGCCAAAATAAAACAACATTTTTTTGCTTTAAAACAAAATGCTTGGAGAAACATTGGAAATAGTACTTACCATCGTGATATAAAGATAGTATTTTTACCTTGTCATCAGGCAATAGGACTTCGTCATATTCTATGGTATTATCAGGAATTTTTGCGAATTGCTCAGGAAGATCTATTTCAGCATAAAGAACCTCCTGCTCGTCTGGTCTAAACTGACCATCAAATAATATAGGAGTAACATCATCACTTATAAACTGCGACAGATGTTCTACCAACAAATTGACAATCACCTGAAGGGTTGCTGGAGCGATATTTATACGTCTTACAGAACCATCCTCTAAGATAAAAAATAAGAAATCATTCATACTATTAAAAATACTTTATTTGAAATCTCTACAACATGATAGCTTCGTGAGATATCTCGAATTTTTCGTTTACTTATCAACCAATATTCAGAACTATTTGTTGATACCTTATATTGATTATATTGCATAAAATGCAAACTCATATTAAATGCTCCATAGCTTGTAAAAAATGCCCATAATAGCAAAACTGTTATCACAAAAATAATTCCACTATATGAAAAGTTTAATATTTTATCAGATAGAGACAGCAATGGAACTAATTGCCCTAAAAGCATAAATGAATTCAATCCTATTGGATTAGATTTCTCAATTTTCATACTAAAAACTGATAGAGAATTTATAGCCTTTTCTATTATATACTTACAGGACAATAACATCAGCAAAAAGAGCATAATAGGATAATGAATTACGCAAAATGCTTTAAATCCTTCTATATTGAAATTCCAATAAATGTCTATGTTTTTCCAACTATTAACTATATTTACAAACTCTAATACGATCAACATAAGAGAGAAGTAACTTAACGAATATACAATACGAATAAATTTAGAAAACATATGCGTAACTCATTGATAAAAACTAATCTGTTTACTCCTTAGATGTACTTGTTTTTTTATAACAATACACATATAAAGTATCATTAGTGCCACCACCAGTATCTCCATCCATGCCTAAATCAAGGAAATATTGCTCAACTTTCTGAGCAGTTTCTTTGCTCTCAGCTTGACACCATATCCAATAGTCATTTCCTTCTGATACATTATGTTCCAAAAATAATCGGCGATTAATATCGTTAGTGATACCAACATAATAGCCTGAAAAATTGGAGAAAACATTCAATCCAAAATGCTTAATAATTTCTGCTTTAATTTCGTCCTTTGTCATAACATTTATTTTAAATAATTATTGAAACAAAAGTATCTCAAAACATTGCAGACTTACTTCATTCTTTTAAAAACCTTAATCAAAAGTGTTGACTTTAACAATTTTTTTGGCTCTATCACTTATTTTTTCTCTCAAATCTTGCGGTTCAAGAATCTCACAGTTATCAGCATAAGTCATCATTATTGTCTCGAACTCATAATTCGGAATCAAGTCTAATGAGAAGATTATATAATCTTCATGGCATTCTACTACCCGTTGGGAATGATGAATTGGCTTGGTCTCTATATAAGAAGATGTAGACGAATATGCCTTGAAGACGATATGGCGACAAGACTCATTGAACCTTAGCGAAACTCCAACTATATCCTTAAAACAAGCGTCTATATCTCCTTCATACGGTTCATAGGATTCTTTCTCCAATATCTTGTAATCATCAATTCTATCTAATGGAATAACTACTAATGGTAACTTTTCTGACTTGGCTGGTTCCTTGCCAACCAAGAACCACCTATTATTATATTGACGCAACTGGTAAGGATGGATTTTTCGTTCCCAGGATTCACCTGTAAACTTATGATATTGAAGCAATACTACATGATGACTCGCTATTGCATCATACAATCGGGAAAAATAATTCAGACCACGCAAATCTTCATTCTGTGAAAAACAGACGTATGACTGCTGTCCATTATCCAAATTGAAAGTTGATTTCATTTGAGCTATCGTAGCATGTAACCATTCGTGATTTGGCAACCCCTTAAAACGAGAGAGCATATTGATGGTATCAGAAAGCATTTCTGCTTCCTGCTGACTTATAGGTAAATTCTTAATCGAAAAATTGGGATCGGAATATCGATAATATACCTTATGGCCAACTCTCTTTGTTTCCAAAGGAATAGCTCCCCCAGCCTTTCGCTGCATATAATGAATATCAGCACGAACCTGGCGCTCTGTTACAGAAGAACCATCGTAGTTAAAGAGCTCCTCATTACAAGCTGTCACCAAGTCATCGATGAAGTATTTTCTCCTCCTATCGCGAAAACATCGATCTAATACCCTATATCGGATATCAGCATTCTTTCCCTGAGGCATAAACTATACTTTTCTAACCCTTACGATTAATCTTTGTAAAATTAACAGGTGGGAGTATCACACTTCCTAATCCAGCCTTTAATGCAATATTGGCAATATGCTCACGAACAAAAGGAAAAATAATGGCTGCACCGTTTATTCTGCCAAATTGCTCATTATCTAATATTTGAGAATCACCATTTCTCTTAAAGACTCCAACAAAAGATACAACAATTTTATATTGCTCTTCACCATCGAACTTATTCGTTACTGTAGTGGTAAGCTTGACGTTTACGGTATTTTCCTTTGAACCTACTCCTGTCTCAAAAGACACTTCCTGTTCAGATTCTCTAAAGTTTATTTTTCCCTTACGGGTAAAACTTGATTCTGTGAGAAGAATACTTTCTACACTAAATCCAGACTGCTTTTCTTTTATATTGTCCATCATATTTAAGCTGCTTGTAATAAACTGTCATCAAATGACATTACTATTTCCTTACTATCAAATACTATCTTATCCTTATACTCTTTACAGGTATATTCCAAATCAAGAGATTCTATTTCTACTGCTGTATAAGTATCATAGAATTCTGGTGACATCGTATTAAAATCAACAGATTTCTCCTTATAAGCATCTAAGTCCTCAGAAGATTCATTTATGGTGATGTGATCATCCAACATCAAACCACCTTGTGCATAATCAGAGCCTTGAATACTCCAATCAATATGCTCTATTCCTACATAAGCATCTTCAGAGATAAAAGAAATATCCTCATAAGGGATTGCGTCATAAGCACGTTCAAAGAAATCACATTCCCATATAGCAAACTCATCGCTATTAAACACTACCTGTGGTAATACTTCAATCGTATGTAAGTTTGCCAATTGGTCATACTCATAATTGACTTTTACATTCTTGAAAGTTTTGACAAATTCCGTCAATTGTTCTTTCAAATAATCAAATGCTACCATATCTAAATTGTTTTAATATATTTCTAACATCCTTTGCTAACTCTATTGCTTGACTACTTTGTGTTGAAGTAATAGTAACTTCTTCATAATCAGCTTTTGTTCTCAACTTTTTCAACTGTCCTATTTTGCTAGCAAATTCCACGACCATTTTCTTATCCATGATAGATGTACAAGACTGTGTCATTCGCTTACGAACATATCCAATCATAATTTCATGAGAGCCATGAAGCGTTGAATCAACTTCATTTTTCATCTCATTCTCATTATTGATAGCAAACTTCTTATAACAAAGATGTTTCATGAGGAGAAGGCAACTATAATAAGCGCTATGGGGAACAACTAAAAAATAGCATTTATTAGTATCATTATTGATATCCTCAGCAGCACTCATAAACAAGTCAGACTTATTTGTATATATGCTCATCATAAGCAAAAATATTATGTTTGCCCTTATTCAACGGCAAAATTACTACTTTATATTGCAGAATTACTTCATTCTTACAAAAAAACTCTAATAAATATCCATTTTCTATGGCAACACAACTCTATTCTCCGATTTTACTGAGAATACGATATTGCAAAGATACGATATTCCTATACAACCACTAAAAGATTTCTTTGTGTGGTGATAAAAGTACTAACAAATCTTAAATGACTTCATCGTCATCAATCTGCTCGTAATTTCTCCACTTTATATCAGACGTGTAGAGAGCAGCAATCTTGACCAACCTGTCAAACAAGTCGTATTTGGGATCAGAAGAATCTCGAAAGAAACGTCTGTTGAATTTTCAACAAAACTCATTCAAGTATAGCTGCAAGAATTGCGCATCGACATCTCCGTGAATGGCAGCAATGCCATCTCTACAACGGCCAATGACGATGTGTACCCATGGAAGGGCACTTCTCACAACGTCGTCAACATGCTCTCTTACAATTTTATCTATTGTACTGGCATTGAGATTGTCCAACACTAACATTTTAATGTAATACCTTTACACTCTGGGCATGGTACACCCTGTTGCATACGAACAGTCTTGAAATATTCGATTCAAGCCTCCTCTGTAGGAAATCTGCTATGGAATTGATGAAGTAACATAATGCAAAGATATGCTGAAATATTGGCATTTACGAACGATTAACATTCGTTAGCACTTTTATCACCACACAAAGTAAAGATATCCTTCGACTTCTCCATTACGGCATAGTCAATGCTTATCTTCTCGCAGGTTGGGAAGAGCTTGCCTACCACCTCTTTCTCCTGTTCGGTATAGAAAGAAGGTGCCATCTCGTCCATGATGCTGGCGAGATTCGGCTGGAAGGTTCGGATTGCCTTGCTGATGGTATCAATGTTCCATACGAAGATTCCGGCATTCCAATAGTAATTGCCAGCGGCAAGGTATTGCTCGGCTGTCTCCAGGTTTGGCTTTTCCTTGAAAGCCTCTACCTTGTAGATTTCATCTACGGATGTTGGTTCTGAAGCAGCAATATAGCCATAGCCTGTCTCTGGGCGGCTTGGCTTAATACCGATGGTTACAATAGCGCTCTTATCGGAAGTATAGCTCAAAACCTTGCAGAGCACTCGCTGATACTCCGAGGTATTGATGACCAGGGCATCGGATGGTGTCACCACGATTTGGTATCAGGATGCTTCTTCTGGATCTTTCAGCAGGCATAAGCAATACATGGAACGGTATTGCGAGCCTCGGGCTCTGATAATATGTTATCTACTGGCATGTCAGGGATTTGCTCCTTGACAATGCGAATGTATTTCTCGTTTGTCACTACCCACATGTTCTCGACTGGACAGATTGGCTTCAATCTATCTACTGTCAATTGAATGAGGGAACGACCGATTCCCATCACATCAATGAATTGTTTTGGGTAATCTTCAATTATAACGTTTGGCTTAATCAATTTTTCGGCACTTTTATTCATTTCGTTTCAATATTATAAATGAGTAGTTACTGAAATTAGATTCATTAGAATGGAAATTCAAACATAACTCATGCGCCCAAATTTTCTTCCATAAAATGATGCTTACTCTTTCGTACTCTTTAGCATCTAAATTGTTTGAAAGATAAACTGTATTTGGAGCATTGTCTATTTTGTTTTCATTTTGTGCTTTCACCATCAATGTATCACAAAGAGCATTAAAGCAAAAGAAATCATCCTCTATTTGCTCAATTATTCCATTGATAGCTATCTCTAACTCGTCATCTGTATATTTAAAAGTTAGAGGATTATTCGTAAAATACGTAACCTTCATACTATGTATATTTTGAGTTTTAAAATATCAACTTTATATGGTATCATTTGACTTTGTAGGATTACTTTTTAGTAAATCTTGAAAAGCATCTGAAGTAGAAGATATATTAGGTACTATCTGACCTAACCGATCAGCTAATTCAGTCATTGAGGCTATTTTACGAGCTGTACCTGTAACTGCATCTAATGGAGATGTTATACCGTAAGATGAAGAATGGCAACTATCGCTCAATTTCCTTGCGTTTTCTAATATCCCACTATGTGAAGTAAAATAACTGGCTCCAAAATCAGATTCCCTCGCCGCATTTGCTATCTCTTTCACCTCTTCTAATGATTCATGAGAAATTTCTAGAATCTTCTTTTCTTTTACATGAAAAAGAAATTGTTCTAAAGAGTATAAATATATAGTTTGACCTGTATATTCATAGAACTCTTTTATTAATGCAGGAAGAGGACCATAACATAATCCATTACTTTTAAGATACCAATCATCTTTACGATCACTGGACACAAAGATAATTGATTTAGATTTTTCCTTAGCATAATCCAATGTTTCTTTCCAAACAATATAGTCTCCATATTGGTCATCATTAGATTTTTCCGAATCCTTATATCCTGGTGGTATCTTATTTTTAAAACGACGCTCACCTTCTTTTAAGATTTCTTCTAATTCTTCTGTTGAATATTCTGGACCAACCTTTCCATCAAGTAAAACTGCCAACTTATCCTTTATGGACGTTTCAAGTAATATCTTATCAAAATTCTTCTTCTTTTTATCAAACTCCGATTCTATCTCTCCAATAAGATTTGTTAATCGGTTATTTAATTTATCTGATAAGAACGGATGACTTCTCTTTTCACGTAATTTGCTTTGAAACGTTTTGAGATGTCCAAAAGCTTCATCATAGTTTTTCTTTTGCCCCTGTATCACGCTTAAAAGTTTACGATGATATTCAAACGCCACACGATAAGGAATAAAAAGCCTATTATCTTCAGAATAATACTTAATTGTATTTATCAATGCTTGAGCGGTTTCATCAGAAACCCTATAAACATCGAACAAGACATTCGTATCAAAAACCACAGTACCCTCTTTCCAAAGGGTATTGAATTCTGAATCTGAAGGTTTATAATAACCAGGAAACAAAGTTTTCATTATTTTGCTAAATTAGTTTGCAACCATTTATTATCGGCCATCATTCTAAACCAAGCTGCCTCTTGTCCCAAGCGAAATACGCCTAATCGGTCATTGGTATCTATAAATTTTAATAAATAGTCTCGAATTTCGACACTGCTACTTGACGAAACAACTACCCATGCCGACTCTGTCAGCTTACCCCAAGTACCATATGATTTGATTGCAGCATATAATGCATCATAATTACGACCCGGAGCACAAAGGTCATAAATTACCAGATAAGAATATTCCATAAAGCTATTATTTTATTTAATATAAAGAAGGGACTGTCTGAAAGTCTTTATCGCTGTACATTTTCTAATAATATAAAATACTGGCGACAAAGATACATTATCTTCAGGAAGTCACCCAAACCATTTTTGGACACTTACTAAATTATTTCGACCTGTACGGTTGAAAACTTTTGGGTTCTTCTGTTTATTTGCAACCTGTTGGCGGAATTAGTTTAGCGCATATTTAACCCTGCCAATCGGTCTATTG
>OLFZ01002815.1_pt1 | contig 10594 bp, 9 predicted proteins | sample 1604861 | NCBI WGS metagenome assembly OLFZ01 (sample SAMEA3888895, study PRJEB22519) | human gut metagenome | biome: human gut; feature: human-associated habitat; material: faeces | place: Denmark | collected 2011 | reverse complement strand
TTTTCCCGACGCGAGACGCGTCGCCCCCATTAGTGCTTGCGTTTGGTGTTTGAGTACGTTCGCATGTTTACTTTTTACCGAACAGCAAAGTAAATTTAGAATAAGGATTAAGACATATGAAATCAATTTTAGAATACATACAAGAAAAGTTGAATATAATAGAGCCGTCAATACCAATCGTTGAGATGGCTACTATTGATAAAACGGTTAAAGTATCCACAAACACATATCGTATTGCATTACATGGTCCAGCAGTTGGTGATAGACCATGTCCTCATTTTCATATTTATCTCGCTAATGATGTATATCCTTATAAAAGATTTAATATTGAAATAAGTCTAATTGATTTGCTTTGTTATGATGAACTTAATATTGTTGCAATACAAGATAAGGAAAAAAAGATTAATATAAAGAATAAATGTTCTTGGTACGGTTATAGAAAATTACATGACAGAATAGAAGATTGGTTAGAAGAACCATGTACTGGACTTCCGGGTAACTTTAGAAATAACTTAGAAGCATTAATATGGTCGTATGATAATGAATCAAATGATGGTATGTCATTATTAGAATATATTAATGGCCATGGAAATAAAGTATTACCAAAATACGAAAATTATTTTAGAATACATTAAATTATAAATGAACAAAACAAGTCGTGCAAGTCAATCACCATCGTGTTGCGCACCAGTTTGCTCACGGGCACAAACCCTTTGTCCGCCTGGTCGCGCCGTCGCACTTCGGGCGTGCGGTCAAGCACATTATAGCGAATGTCGTACAATTCGTCCATAAGACTGATGGCTTGTCCTGTCAACCCGCAGTTCGTGGTGCTGCCAGTTGTTTGTGGTGCGCAGTCAGTGTCGTTGCGCATGCGTTTTTGCCGCTGGGGCGTTACAGTGTTTTTACTTTGTGGTTCCGCGCTATGCGCGATAACATCTATCAGTTTGTCAACGCTACGTTTCACAATGGCATCGGCATAGCGCAACATTCTGTTAAGCATTCGTTTCATGGTAGTCATACAATTTGGTTTAGTACAAAATTAAAGTTGAATTAAAGTGCTGCAAAGGTAACACCAAGGCATTGCACCCAACAAAAAAAGTGTACAATTTGTACACAAATATTTGCCCCCTCCCCGTCTGCCTACATGTAAAAGAGTGCGTGTGTTTTTACTGCCATCTTACACTTTTTGTGCGTAACAAGTTGATACACAGATGTTTCAAGAGTGTAAGATGATTTCAAAGTATCTTACACACCCCTGCATACATCTTACACATCACACCCCGCCGTCTTGCAGTCATTTTTGTCGTATGCGGTGGATCATACGCCATAGGGACGTAGAGAAATCAGTCGGAGCAACAGACTTTTCTGCTCCCCTATGCTGTGATATCTTTCTCTCGTGCTTGTACCGTGTGGCAGCATGTGGGGTGTGTAGGTTGTGTGTAGGTGGAATTTGTAGTATCTTACACTGAGTAAAGTATTGATAGTCAATGAGTTGTAGTGTATTAGTGTAAGATGCAAGATACTCGGTGTGTAAGTTGTTGTAGTATGGTATAAGTCCCAAATGCAACTTTTTTTCTTGCACCTTTTAGCGTAAACATGCGAACGGACGCAAGCAGCAAACGCTACCACCAAACGCAAGCACTAATGGGGGCGACGCGTCCCGCGTCGGAATAGAGAAAGGAGGGAAATACGAACCTCTACTAAATAATAGCTGCATCTTTTCCCGACGCGAGACGCGTCGCCCCCATTAGAGGTAGCGTTTTGTGCTTGAGTCCGTTCGCATGTTTACTTTTCACCGAATAGCAACAACAACGAATAGAATTCCCAAAAACGATCTCATTTTTGATGCCGATTTTGAACTCCCTACCTATAAGGGCAAAAGCATTATTACAATGTGCTTTAGACTTTTACCGGAAGCAATAATTGTTGAAAAGTTGCTAACTTTGCACATATGATAAGCACACTGATAAAAGCGCCGCGGCGCACACTGCGGTGGTTGCGCCGCTTTCGCCATCGCAGGGGGTACGGCATACACTCGCCCTTTGCCTTTGGTTTTGTGACGGGTGTGGTGTATGAGGCCGGTGCGTATTATGCCTATGCGCCGCTTGCGCAAAAGTGGCGCGGCATGCTGAATGACTGCCCCTTGCGCCCGAAGGACCTGCGCCTGCTGCTGCGCCTGGCCAACTTTCAGCACCCGGCACGCTGCTGGTGTGTGGGGTATGCTGCCGACGGGGCAGAGGCAGCCTGGCTCAAGGCTGGCAGCAGTGGCACGCATTACACCACCCATGCTGGCGGAAAGGCCGACATGATAGTGGCCAACCGAAACTGGCCCGCTTGTGCCGAAGCACTGACTGATGCCCTGGCCGAGGGGGGCATGATGGTGCTCACCCAGGTGGGCGGGCGCCAGCGCGAGGCGTGGCTCAAACTGCTGCAGCACCCCAAGGCGCAGGTGGCGTTCGACCTTTACGACTTTGGCATAGTGTTTTTCCGTCCCGAATTGCAACGGCAGCACTATGTGGTGAATTACTTGTAAAACTTGTTGACAGGTTGACAGGTTAACGGGTTGACAAGTAAGTTACCCCGTTAACTTGTTTACTAATTCCGACAATGCGTAACTTGACTAACTTACCCTTCAATCAGTAAACTAATCCCTTTGCTCATGATATATACCCGAACCGGCGATGCTGGCACTACTTCGCTGCCCGACGGCACACGTGTGTCCAAAACCGATGCGCGCATAGCCTGCTATGGTGCCCTTGACGAACTCAACGCGCAGCTTGGTTTGCTGCGTGCACAACTCGCTACTCTGCACATTGAGGGTGCACCACATGTATTTGAGGCTGACGAAAGGCTGATAGTGCGTGCCCAGCGACTGCTGTTCAGCCTCGATGCCACCCCGCATGACGTTGAGGCGCTTGAACACGGTATTGATGCCACCGACACATTGGTTGGCGGCATATTCCGTGGCTTTGTGTTGCCCGGTGGACACCCCGTGGCAGCTGTGGCCCATGTGGTGCGCTGTGTGTGCCGCCGCACGGAGCGCGAGCTCTGCTCACTCAGTGTTGCCGATGATGTGCAACGTATGCTACAGCCCGGCATGATGGCCTACATCAACCGTTTGTCCGACTTTCTGTTTGCCCTTGCACGCAAAATAAACAGCCTTACTGCTACGGCCGAGACATTGGTGGCGGAGTGAGTGCCTATAATTAAGCATATCTTCGTAACTTTGCAGCATCATTAATACAACAAAGACTAAACACACCAATGGACTTATTACACATTGTGACGCAGATGCTGATGATATTCGGCATTGTACTGGTAGGCTTGTTTGCCGCCAAACGCGACTTGTGGTCGGGCGACCTCGACCGCAAACTGTCGGTTTTTATAATGAACATATCCATGCCAGCATTAATCCTTGCCTCGGTAATGGGCAAGGATTTGGCTTTTGAAAACTCCGAGCTCGTAGCTCTTGGCGTGGTGGCTGTGGTCAACTACATAGTGCTGATAGGGCTGGCCTACCTCATACCCCATGTGTTCAAGGTGAACAAGGCACGTATGGGTATATGCCGCTTTATGCTGGCTTTTGGCAATGTGAGTTTCATTGGTTATCCTGTGTGCGATGCCGTGTTTGGCTCCAAAGCCGTGTTCTGCGCTTCGGTGCTCAACATACCTTTCAACTTGTTGGTGTTTACTATTGGCGTGTCGTTTATCAATGGTGGCAAGGCCAAGAGTGCTTTTTCGCCCAAACTCATACTTTCGCCTTGCGTCATAGCCTCGCTCATAGCTGTGGTCATAGCCATTGCGCGCATTAAAATGCCCGTCCCCGTGGGCGAATGGTTCCACCTGTTGGGCGACCTCACCACCCCCTGTGCCTTGCTCATTATTGGTTCGAGCCTGAGCCACATACCTGTGCGCGATATGTTTGGCAACCGTTTTGTTTATTCCATGACGCTGTTGCGCCTTATTGTACTGCCCCTTGCTGTGGGTGCTGTGCTGGCGCTGATGGGTATCAATCCCTTTGTGAGTGATGTGGCGGTGGTGCTCAGTGCCATGCCTGTGGCCACTAACGGCATCATGCTTTGCTTGCAGTATGGCAAGGACGAGCGTGTGATGACGCAGGGACTGTTTTTTACCACGCTGATGTCGGTGGTGACCATACCTCTTGTGGCCTACGTGGCAAGTTTGTTCTAATTTAGGGGTTATAAGGTTAGGGGGTTATGGGGTTAAAAGATTACCGCAGCTATCCCAATTCACAAAGGTTACTTTATAACCTTATAACCTTATACCCCCCCCTAACCCCCTCTTCCCCCCTACCCGCTTATGTATTTTGTAATAGTCACAATAGTAGCCCTTGCGGCGGGTTATGCCATAGGCGTGTTGCGCACCCAGCGTGCCGCCATCAGTGCGCAGGCACAACTCAAAGCCGAGCAGCAGCATGCCGAGGAAGCCATGCGCAAACAAGCACAGGCACTGCGGGCAGAATTCAAAGCCATGTCGGTGGAGATGATGCGCACGCAAAGCGACAGCCTGCGACAGCAACATTTGCACACCCTCGAGGAATTGCTCAAACCCCTTGGGCACGACATAGAGGACTTCCGCACACAGTTTGTCAAAGGCCACGCCTCGCTCGATGGCTACATCAAGGCCCTTGTGGAACAGACCAACTCGCTGGGCCGCGAGGCTGAGGACCTGGCCAAGGCCCTCAAGGGAAATAACAAGTTGCAAGGCAACTGGGGCGAGGCTGTGCTCAACAATCTGCTGTCAGCCTCAGGGCTTACCGAGGGGCGCGACTACACCCTGCAGAGCCATCAGCCCGACGGTCGCGGTTCGGTGGCCATACCCGACGTGGTGGTGCACCTGCCCGGGCAGCGCAATGTCATTATCGACTCCAAAGTGTCGCTCAAGGCTTTTACCGACTATGTGGCGGCCGACGATGCCGCCCAGCAAGAGGCTCTGCTCAAGGAGCATGTGCGCAGTGTGCGCCAGCACGTCAAGGAGCTGGCTGTCAAGGATTATGGGCGCATAGTGCCCGACAGCATAGGCTATGTGCTGATGTTCATACCCGGCGAGGCAGCCTATGTGTCGGCCGTTACGGCAGCCCCCAATCTGCCCACCGAGGCTTATCAGCAGCATGTCATACTTATCAATCCCACCAATCTGCTCATGGCCTTGCAACTGGCCTACAACCTGTGGCAGAGCGAACTGCAGAGCCGTTCGGTGAACGAGATATATACTTCAGCCGAAAAACTCTATAAGAAGTTCAGCACCTTTGCGCAGAACTTTGTCAAGATAGGCAAGAGCATCGACCAGCTGCACCGTACCTACGACGACGCACAGCGCCAGCTCACCACGGGGCGCGGCAACATAGTGAGCCAGCTCGAGGGGTGGAAGGAGAAGGGCCTCAACCCTTCGGCCTCGATGCCCGACGGGCTGACATTCGACGAGGAGTAGACACGCTAATTAGTTGACGGGGGTAACGGGGTAACGGGTTGACAGGTTAACGGGTAAGTAACCTGTTTACTTGTTTACTAATTCATATAACGCATAAGTTGACTAACTTACCCGTCAACCCGTCAACTCGTCAACCAATTACTCACATACATTGCTGCGTATGACGCTTTACACCATAGGCCATTCTAATTTGCCAGTCGACACATTTTGGCAAATATTGCAGCGGGTTGGGGTGACGTGTGTGATAGATGTGCGTAACCAGCCTGTGAGTCGTTATACACCGCAGTATAACGACGACCGGTTGCGCACGTTTATAGTCCGGCATGGCGGCCACTACCTCAACTTTTGTCGCGACTTTGGTCCGCGTCACTTCGACTGTATTGACTCGCTAGGTTTGGTGAGCTATGAACGTGTGATGCAGATGCCTTATTTTGTACAAAGTGCCGCGCGTGTGGTGCGTGGCTTGGCTGCGGGGTATGGCGTTGTGCTGATGTGTGCCGAGGCCGACCCATTGATGTGTCACCGCTTTTGTCTGTTGGGACGTTATTTCCAGCATATTGGTGTGGAGGTGGTGCATCTGCTTAAGGACGGCAGGCAGCGCACCCAGTTGTCGCTTGAGCGCGAAATGGTGGCCGAATATTTGCGCAAGGGGGTGCTCAAGCCCGTGGCAGCATTGTTCGACCCTTATACCGATGCCGACCAACTGGCTGACGCTTATAGGTTGAAGAATGCAGAAATTCGCTGATGCCGTAGCGTGACTTGGCAGCCGCTAACGCGGTAAGGACATAAGAACATAAGTTGTGGAGTGTGTTAGCCGCTAACGCGGAAAACAGAAGAACATAAGAACAAAAGAACATAAGGCCGCTGCGCGGCTGAAGGCCACGGACTGACGTCCGCGTGGCCTCAAGAACATAAGGGCTGACGCCGTAGCGTACCAAGTACTACTCAAGTAGTAACGCTACGGCGTCAGCCCTTATGTCTCTTAAAGTCTGGAACGCAGTTCCCAGACTTCCAAATTATGTCTCTTATGTAGCTTATGTTCTTATGTTCCCGCGGTAAGCGCTACAAAAGTCCCCACTTCGGCGTCAGCCCTTATGTTCTTGAGCCACGCAGACGTCAGTCCGTGGCTATCAGCCGCGCAGCGGCCTTATGTCCTTTTGTCCTTATGTTCTTCTGTCTCCCGCGTTAGCGGCTGCCAAGCAACGCTACGGCGTCAGCCCATTAGCATATTAGCATATTACCACATTAACAAGCCTTGTAGCAAGCATTTATGGCATAAATACTTGCAACCCTCACTAATTTTGCCCAACTTTGCCGTGAAATTAACTCTATGAACTTTTGAAACACAAAGCGTAATGACTACACTTACCGCATTGATTGTGGCTGTATTCGTATTGGGCTACTTCCTGATAGCCATCGAAAGCCTTACAAAAATCAACAAGGCCGCCATTGCCCTGCTCATGTTTGTGGGCTGTTGGACCATCTTCATGTTCGACCCCGGCCAGTACCTTGCCGCCGCCATTGGCGACAAAATACCTCAAGCAGTGAGCGAGGTGATAGAGCATCACCTTGGCACCACATCCACCACCTTGTTCTTCTTGATGGGTGCCATGACCATTGTTGAGCTCGTCGACCAAAACGGTGGCTTCAACTTTGTGCGCGACCTGATGCGCACCACCAGCAAGCGCAGTCTGCTGTGGCGAATAGCCATCATGACATTCTTCCTGTCGGCCATACTCGACAACCTTACCACGAGCATTGTGATGATAATGATATTGCGCAAGCTCGTGAGCGACCACAAGGACCGCATCAAGTATGCCTCGCTCGTTATCATAGCCGCTAATTCGGGCGGTGCCTTCTCGCCCATTGGCGATGTAACCACCATCATGCTTTGGAACAAGGGTCTCATCACAGCCGCAGGCGTGATAAAGGAGATATTCATACCCTCTGTCGTGTCGATGGTCATTCCAGCCTTTATCATGCAGTACAGCCTCAAGGGCAAGCTCGGCTACGCGGCCACACCACAGGCTGCCACCTCTGCCAGTGACTTGACGGCACGCCAGCGCAAGGTAATATTCTTCCTGGGCGTGGGTGGCCTCATTTTTGTGCCCATATTCAAGAGCATTACCCATCTGCCCCCGTTTGTAGGCATACTGCTCGTGCTGGGCGTGCTTTGGACGGTGAGCGAAATATTCTACCGTCACCTTGGTCATGCCGAGGAGAAGGGTGCTATGCAAAAACGCGTGACCAACATGCTGTCGCGCATCGATATGAGCACCATACTCTTCTTCCTTGGCATACTCATGGCAGTGGCCTGTCTCGAAACCATTGGCGTGCTCATACAGCTGGGCCAGGGTCTCAACATCGTGTTCGAGGGTAACCACTTCCTCGTAACAGGCATTATCGGTGTGCTGTCGAGCATTGTAGACAATGTGCCCCTCGTGGCCGGCTGCATGGGCATGTATCCCATGACTGCTGCGGGCGACTTTGCACAGGACGGCATATTCTGGCAACTGTTGGCCTACTGTGCCGGTGTGGGCGGTTCGATGCTCATCATTGGCTCTGCCGCCGGTGTGGTGGTGATGGGACTCGAAAAGATTACTTTCGGGTGGTACATGAAGCACATCTCATGGATTGCCTTTGTGGGCTACTTGGCCGGCATCGTTTGCTACTTCGTGCAGCGCGTGGTGCTGGGAGTGTAACTCTAAATTATAGAGTTGACAAGTTTACGAGTCGACAGGTTAACGGGTAAGTTTGCCTTCTTACCATTCATACTTTAACATAATAAGTAGTGTATCGCATACTTACCTGTTAACCCGTCAACCCTCTCGTCAACCCCGTTAACAAAACCCTCCAATAAAATAATTAGGATTAGTATATGCAACATTCATTATTCCTTTACAATACGCTGACGCGCCGCAAGGAACTGTTCACCCCTATCCACCCCGGACATGTGGGCATGTATGTGTGCGGCCCCACGGTGTACGGCGATGCCCACTTGGGCCATGCCCGTCCCGCCATTACCTTCGACCTCGTGTTCCGTTACCTCAAGCACCTTGGCTACAAGGTGCGCTATGTGCGCAACATCACCGATGTGGGACACCTTGAGCACGATGCCGATGAGGGCGAGGACAAGATTGCCAAGAAAGCACGCCTCGAACAGCTCGAACCCATGGAGGTGGCACAGTACTACACCAACCGCTTTAATGCTGCCATGGCCAAGCTCAACGTGTTGCCGCCAAGCATCGAGCCGCACGCCACAGGCCACATCATTGAGCAGGAGCAGCTCGTGCAGCAAATCCTTGACAATGGTTATGCCTACGAGTCCAACGGGTCGGTATACTTTGATGTGGTAAAGTACAACGAACACCACAAGTATGGCATACTGTCGGGTCGCAACCTTGAAGATGTGCACGACGCCAGCCGCGAACTTGACGGTGTGGGCGAGAAACGCCACCAGGTGGACTTCGCCCTCTGGAAGAAGGCACAGCCCGAGCACATCATGCGCTGGCCCTCACCCTGGAGCGAGGGCTTCCCGGGCTGGCACTGCGAGTGTACGGCCATGGGACGCAAGTATCTCGGTGCCCACTTCGACATTCACGGCGGCGGCATGGACCTGGTGTTCCCCCACCACGAATGTGAAATAGCCCAGGCTGTGGCATCGCAGGGCGACCAAATGGTCAAGTACTGGATGCACAACAACATGATAACCATTGCTGGCAAGAAGATGGGCAAGAGTTACAACAACTTTATCACGCTCGACCAGTTCTTCAACGGCAGTCACGAGTTGCTTACTCAGCCCTACTCGCCCATGACGATACGCTTCTTCATACTGCAGGCACAGTACCGCTCAACAGTCGATTTCTCAAACGAGGCATTGCAGGCTTCGAAGAAGGGTTTCGACCGCTTGATGGACGCCGTGTCGCAGCTCGGCCGCATTGAGGCTGTGGCCAACGGCAAACTCGACGAGGCTTATGCCAACGAGCTGGCCACCAAGTGTTACGAGGCTATGGACGACGACTTTAACTCGCCCATCGTTATCAGTCACTTGTTTGAGGCATGCCGCGTCATCAACCAGTTGGTCGACAAGCAGCAAACTATCACCCCTGCCGGCCTTGAGGCTTTGACCAAGGTGGTAAACACCTTTGTGTTCGACATATTGGGTCTGAAGAGCGAGGCCGAGGGTGGCAACGCCAAGCGCGAGGAGGCTTTTGGTCATGCCATCGACCTGTTGCTCAGTCTGCGTGCCAAGGCCAAGGCCGAAAAGGATTGGGCCACAAGCGACAAGATACGCGACGACCTGGCCGCCTTTGGCTTTGAGGTGAAGGACACCAAAGAGGGTGCCACCTGGAAACTGCCTTGATGCGCATACATTCTCTATTATAAACGTAAACATGCTAACGGACTCAAGTACCCAACGCTACCTCTAATGGGGGCGACGCGTCCCGCGTCGGGGAAAAATGCAATGTCCATACACAAAATAAAGGCTCACAGACAGCAGTGATTACACTGCCTGTCTGTGAGCCTTTGTCTTTAATCCCGACGCGGGACGCGTCGCCCCCATTAGAGGTAGCGCTTAGTGGTAGTGCTTGGTGCTTGCGTTGGGTGCTTGTGCTGTTAGTGTGTTATAGGTGCACAACCCTAAATATTTGTTTGGTGATTTTGCCTGCACCTTGCACTTTTTGACGTAATGCGCTGGTAATCATTGCTTTCGGGTGTGTAGGTAATGGTCGTTTTTGTGTACACACCTGCCTGCACAATATGCTTGTCTGCACGCCCAGGCGTAGTAGAGTTTACGGTTGTGCCAGGGCGTTGTGTGTGTATAGGGAGGTGGATTTTTCGGTTGCTCCGATAACTTTTTCTACCTCCCTATGTTGTGATACGTAGCAGTGATGTAAGTGCAGGTAGAGTGCAGGCAAAGTGTAGGCAGAGTGTATGCAAGTGCAAGCAGAGTGTAGGTAGAGTGCAAGTGTGCATACACTGCGTAATGCTCTGATATTCATCTTATTAAAAGCAAAAAGTGCAAGGTGCAGGCACTTTTGCATTTCTTGTTAGTTGTTAAGCGCATGTGTTAGCCGCTAACGCGGAAGACATAAGAACATAAGCTACATAAGAAACATATAAGGCCGCTGCGCGGCTGACG
>OLFZ01002812.1_pt1 | contig 10598 bp, 9 predicted proteins | sample 1604861 | NCBI WGS metagenome assembly OLFZ01 (sample SAMEA3888895, study PRJEB22519) | human gut metagenome | biome: human gut; feature: human-associated habitat; material: faeces | place: Denmark | collected 2011 | reverse complement strand
ACGTGCCGGAAGCGAATTTGTAATATCCGTGGAAACAGAGAAAAGCGGCCGTCCTCGAAGAACGGCCGCTTTTCCTGAAACAGATGATGTATGGAGTCGATTACTTTGCAGCAGGTGCTGCCTGACGCCTTTGCGGGCAATCCGGAGCCGCCGAAATCGGACTTGTGGCTGCATGACGTGACATTCCGCAAGGGGGAGTATTATCTGGTCGAAGCCGCTTCGGGAACCGGAAAGTCTTCGTTGTGCAGTTTTCTGTACGGGGCCAGAACCGACTATGCGGGCCGCATCCTGTTCGACGCTGCGGACTGCCGGACGCTTTCCGTGGCGCAGTGGGGCGAACTGCGCCGCCGGTCGCTGAGCATGCTCTTTCAGGACCTGCGTCTGTTCGGGGAGCTGACCGTGGCGGAGAATCTCGCGCTGAAGAACGAACTTACCCACTTTTTGACACCGGACCGGATCGAGCGCCTGCTCGAAGCTGCGGGGATCGCCGGCAAGCGGGATACTCCGGCCGGGAAGCTCTCGTTCGGGCAGCAGCAGCGCGTCGCATTCATCCGCTGTTTGTGCCAGCCCTTCGATTTCATCCTGCTCGACGAGCCGGTGAGCCATCTCGACGCCGCCAACGGGGAGGTGCTCTCGGCGTTGCTGCTGGAGGGCGCGCAGGCGCAGGGAGCGGGAGTGATCGTCACCTCGGTCGGCAGTCGGCTCCGGCTGCCGTACCATAAAATCTTTACGTTATGAGGTTGCTTTGGAAATTGCTGCGCTGTCATCTGAGCATGGCCCAGACCGTCGGATTCACTCTCGCCGGATTGGTCGGCATGGCGATCGTGCTGACGGCTTTGCAGGCATACCGCGACGTCCTGCCGGTTTTCGACCGGCCCGATTCGTTCATGCGGGGCGATTATCTGGTGCTGTCGAAGCAGGTCGGGGCGCTTCAGGCGATCGGACTGGGCAGCAGCGACTTTACGGCCGAAGAGCTGGCCGACCTGCGGGCGCAGCCCTTCGTGCGCGAAGCCGGGGCCTTCACGCCTGCCGATTACCGGATAAAGGGAACGGTCGGCATGGGCGGCGTGGAGCTTTCGACCTACCTGTTTTTCGAGTCGGTGCCCGACCGCTTCCTCGACGTCGGGGCCGAAAATTGGGATTACAAGGCCGGGGACAGGGACATCCCCATCATCATTCCGCGCAACTACCTGAACCTCTATAATTACGGATTCGCCCGGTCGCAGGGACTGCCGCAGATATCGGAAGGCATCTTCCGCCGGGTCTCACTCGGCATCGAGATTGCGGGTAACGGACATCGGGAGCAGTTCCGCGGGCGGATCGTCGGGTTGTCCAACCGTTTGAATACGATTCTGGTGCCCGATGCGTTCATCCGCTGGTCGAACGGGCGCTTCGGGAGCGGAGCCGCGAAACAGCCGGCGCGGATTATCGTCGAGACCGACCGTCCGGTCGATGCGGCCGTGACGGATTACCTCGCCCGCAAGGGCTATGAAGCCGAGGGGGACCGCCGGGACGACGGCAGGGCGGCCCGCTTCCTGCGGATCGCCGCGGGCGGCGTGGCCGGCGTGGGACTGGTGTTCAGTGCGATGTCGTTCTATATCCTGATGCTGAGTATCTTCCTGCTGTTGCAGAAGAACAGCGGCAAAATGGAGAACCTGCTCCTGCTGGGATATGCCCCCTCCCGTGTGGCGCGGCCCTATCAGCTGCTGACGCTCGGATTGAATCTGGGCGTGCTGTGCGTGGCTCTGCTGGCGGTGTGGCTGGTGCGTCTCTGCTATTTGCCCTCGCTGGCCGCCCTGCAGGAGGATTACCGGCCTGCGGGGTTGGGGTTTACGGTTTTGTGCGGCGTTGCGCTTGCGCTGTTGCTTTCGTTGTTCAACGGGGCGGCGATCCGCCGGAAAATCGACGGCCTGAATCGGGGGCGGCGCTGAGGCGCGGCAGTCCGGGCGGTTTGTCCGCAAACGCATGGCCGCAGAGCCTGGCGAATTGTATATTCCGCGGCGCAATCCCGCTCCGGAGTGCGGGAATCCGCGAAAAATGACTATCTTTGTCTGTAGAACACGATATTAACCGAACAATGAACAGAATAGTAGCACCTTCGATGCTGTCGGCCGATTTCGGCCACTTGGAGCGCGATACGCAGATGATCGACCGCAGCGCGGCCGAATGGGTCCATATAGACGTGATGGACGGCGTTTTCGTGCCGAATATCTCTTTCGGATTTCCCGTGCTGAAAGCTATTCGCAAGGCGACGGCGAAGTGTCTCGACGTGCATCTGATGATCGTCGAGCCGGAACGTTACGTGGCGCGCTTCGCCGAGGCGGGCGCCGACGTGGTGACGTTCCATTACGAAGCCACCTACAACCCCAAGGGATGTATCGAAATGATCCGCAACGCGGGTGCAAAGGTGGGGGTGTCGATCAAGCCGGCCACTTCGGTCGAGGTGTTGCGCGACATTCTGCCGCAGATCGATCTGGTGCTGATCATGAGCGTCGAACCCGGTTTCGGCGGGCAGACGTTCATTCCCGCGTCGCTCGAAAAGATCGCGCAGCTGCGCGCATTGGCCGACGAGCTGGGGACGGAGACGATCATCGAGGTGGACGGCGGCATTTCGTCGCACAACGCGCACGAGGTTTTCGGAGCGGGCGCCGACGTGCTGGTGGCCGGCAACGCCGTGTTCGGGGCCGAGGACCCGCAGGCCGAAATCGTGAAGATGCTCAACGCCTGACGTGCCGTCCGGTCTCTTCGTCGAGTAGCAACCGCAGATCGCTTAGCAGCGCTCCGTCGTCGAAGTATTCGCTTCCGTAGGTGAGGTTGAATGCGTAATCGAATCCGGCGGGATTGGCGCCCTGATTGTGCTGGATGATCGTTTCGGCCTTGTCGAGGGCTTTCACCCAGCGTGCCTCCGGCGTCTGGCAGGCTTCGTACTCTTCCCATATTTCCCGTATCGTGGCTCCCGCTTCCGGCGGGAGCAGTCGTGTCAGCCGCTCCATGGCCGCCAGCTCCGAGGCGGCTTTGACTCCGGGTGCGGTCTGCGCAATGGCCGGAACGTCGCCGTCGAAGGCTTCGCCCAGATCGTGAATCAGACACATCAGCACCACCCGTTGCATGTCCAGTTCGGGCCGCTCGCCGGTCAGCACGGCGGCCAGCAGCGCCAGCCGCCACGAGTGTTCGGCGGTGCTTTCGTGCCGTCCTTCCGAGGTGTAGGCGGTGCGCAGTACGTTTTTCAACCGCTCGGCTTCGCGGATAAACTGCAGGTATCGGATCAGTTTTTCCATGACAGACTTCGTTTCGGATTTCAAAGATAGCGAAAACCGGGAGACAAGGCGGAATTTATTTCGGGCTTCTCCGGGGAGTATCCTATCTTAGGACTTGCAAAGATAGCGATATGTCGGATTAAATCATTAACTTTGCGGTGATTTTACAGATGCCATGATTTCGTTAGACAACCTTACTGTAAGCTACGGGGGCTGGACCCTCTTCGACAATATCTCATTTCTGATCAACCCGAAGGACCGCATCGGTCTGGTGGGCCGCAACGGTGCGGGAAAAACCACGCTGCTGCGCATCATCACGGGCGAACAGCAGCCCACGTCGGGCCATGTGACCCTGAACGGCGAATGTACGATCGGCTATCTGCCGCAGACGATGCGCGTGGCCGACACCACGACGCTGGCCGAAGAGACGGCCAAAGCCTTCGATGAGGTGCTGCGGCTGGAGGCGGAAATCGCCTCTCTGACGCGCGAGATCGCCGAACGCACCGATTACGAAAGCGCCGGATACGAACAGCTTCTGCATCGTCTGAACGACGCGCAGGACCACTACCATATCCTCGGAGGCGACACCCGCGAAGCCGACATCGAAAAGACGCTGCTGGGCCTCGGATTCAAGCGCACGGATTTCGGCCGCGCCACGAGCGAGTTTTCGGGCGGCTGGCGCATGCGTATCGAGCTGGCGAAACTGCTGCTGCGCCGTCCTTCGATCTTTCTGCTGGACGAGCCGACCAACCACCTTGACATCGAGTCGATCCAATGGCTGGAGGAGTACCTGAAAAACTACAACGGGGCGGTGCTGCTCATCTCGCACGACCGCGCTTTTCTGGACAACGTGACCAACCGCACGGTCGAGCTGTCGCTGGGCAAGGTGACCGATTACAAGGTCTCCTATTCGAAATACGTCGTGCTGCGCGCCGAACGCCGGGCGCAGCAGATGGCCGCTTACGAAAACCAGCAGCGGATGATCGAGAAGACCGAAGAGTTCATCGAGAAGTTCCGCTATAAACCCACCAAGTCGAATCAGGTGCAGTCGCGCATCAAGCAGCTGGAGCGGCTGGAGCGGCTCGAAATCGAGGAGGAGGATCTTTCGACGCTCAACATCAAATTCCCGCCTGCGCCCCGTTCGGGACAGATCGTGGCCGAGATCAACGAGGCCGGCATGTCGTTCGGGACGAAGCATGTCTTCAGCGGTGCGAATTTCATCATCGAAAAGGGCGACAAGATCGCGCTGGTAGGGCGCAACGGCGAGGGCAAGACCACGCTGGCGCGCATGCTGATCGGCCAGCTGACGCCGACCGAGGGTTCGGTGCGGCTCGGCGCCAACGTCAATATCGGTTACTATGCGCAGAATCAGGACGACCTGATGGACGGCGAATTCACGGTGTACGATACGCTCGACCGGGTGGCGGTGGGGGATATCCGCACCCGCCTGCGCGATATTCTGGGAGCGTTCCTGTTCCGCGGCGAAGACATCGACAAGAAGGTCAAGGTCCTCTCGGGCGGCGAGCGGGCGCGTCTGGCGATGGCCCGCATGATGCTCGAACCGCGCAACCTGCTGATTCTCGACGAGCCGACGAACCACATGGACATGCGTTCGAAGGACATCCTGAAGAACGCCATCATGAAGTACGACGGCACGGTCGTGGTTGTTTCGCACGACCGTGAATTTCTGGACGGCATGGTGCAGAAGGTCTACGAGTTCCGCGACGGCGGGGTGAAGGAGTACCTCGGCGGTATCTATTACTTCCTTGAAAAGCGCAAGCTGGAATCCCTGCAGGAGATCGAACGCCGCGACGCTCCGGCAAAACCGGCGGCAAATCCCGCGGCGAATCCCGCGGCGAAATCCGCCGCGCAGCCCGCTGCGAACAGGGACGCCGCGGCGTCGGGGAAACTGACCTACGAGCAGCGCAAGGAGCAGGAGAAGCAGCTCCGCAAACTGCGCCGGGCGGTCGAGACGGTCGAAGCGGAGCTGGCCGAAATCGAGAAGCAGATCGCGGCGTATGATGCGAAATTCGCCGCCGCGACCGAATACAACGAAGCCGACTACAAGGCTTACAACGACCTGAAAGCCCGCTACGACCACCAGATGCACGAGTGGGAGAAGGCGTCGTACGAACTTGAAATAGTCGAAGAGCAGGGATAGCCTGCTCGGCCGCATCTCCGGTGTGCGGGATAGGCGATTGGAAAACAGTAAATCATACGGATATGGACAATATCATTTTCGGGATACGTCCCGTGGCCGAAGCGATCGAGGCCGGAAAACAGATCGAAAAGCTCTACATCCGCAAGGGCGCCGAGGGGCAGTTGATGTCGGAGTTGAGAGACCTCTGCTTCCGGCATAAGGTGCGTGTGCAGGAGGTGCCGGTCGAGAAACTCAACCGCCTGACGCGCGGCAACCATCAGGGCGTCGTGGCGCAGATCTCGGCCATCGAATATGTCGGGCTGGCCGATATTCTGGAGCGCGTGCCCGAAGACGAAACGCCGCTGGTGGTGATTTTCGACGGGGTGACCGACGTCCGCAACTTCGGAGCCATCGCCCGCTCGGCCGAGTGCGCCGGGGCGCACGGGCTGATTACGCCGCTGAAGAATTCGGCGCCGGTGAACGCCGAGGCGATCCGCTCGTCGGCGGGGGCGCTGACGGCGATTCCGGTCTGTCGCGTGGGTTCGATCCGCAATACGGTCAAACTGCTGCAAACCGAGGGATTCCAGATCGTCGCCGCGACCGAGAAGAGCCGCAAACTGCTTTACGACGCCGATTTCCGCAAGCCGACGGCTTTGGTGATGGGCGCCGAGGATACGGGCATCTCGAAAGAGGTGCTGAAACTCTGCGACGAGCAGCTGGCGATTCCGCTGATCGGCCATATCGAGTCGCTGAACGTCTCGGCGGCCGCCGCCGTGATGCTGTTCGAAGCGGTGCGCCAGCGAATTGCCGAATAATTCATCGAACCGTATAATTGACCGAAGACCATGAAAGCGAAACTGGAACGTTATCTGCGCTGGCTCCGGGAGGGGTTTCTGCAGATGCTGCGCCTGCATCCCGTCGAGAGCGCGCTTACTGTATACGCCTGCGCCGGATGCCTGCTCACCTATGAGTTGGATTGGGACCACTCCCTTCCGAAACTGGCCCTCGCGGCGTTGTTTTTCGCCGTCGCGCTGGTCGTCAATAACCTTGCGGGCCGCGGCCCGTGGCGGCGCGTCTACTGGGTAAGCTGGACACCGATCGTCCCGCTGTCGCTCTGGGGAGGACTCGAAGCGTGGATAGTCTCGGAGCCGGCTTTCCTGACCTTCGGCATACTGGTCCCGCTGGCGCTGCTGATGTGCCGCCGCGCCGTGCACAACGAACGTTTCGTCTGCGACGCGCTTTTGTGGCTGCGGTCGGGCGTGCTGGCGGTGTTCTTCGCCAATGTCGCCCTCGGACTGTTCGGGGCGATTCTCTTCTCCACGACCTATATCTTCGGGCTGGAGGGGGCGTGGATCGACCATGTGTGGACCTATGCGCTGATCGTTTTCGAGACCTTCGCCGTGCCGGTACTCTTCCTGATGATGGCGGACCGCTGGCGGGAAGCCGGGTACGAGAGCAACCGCATTCTCGAAATCCTGCTCAACTACATCGTCGCTCCGGCGCTGCTGATCTATACGGCCATTCTCTACCTCTATATGGCCAAAATCCTCGTTACGTGGTCGCTGCCCGAAGGCGGCGTCGCCTATCTCGTGTTCGGATTCACGCTTTTCGCGCTGGCCGAGAAGGCGCTGCAGTTCCTGATGCGGAAGCGGCTTTACGACTGGTTTTTCGACCGGTTCAGCCTGATCTCGCTGCCGACGCAGCTCCTGTTCTGGGTCGGTGCGATTCGCCGTACGAGCGAATACGGGCTTACCTCGCCGCGTATCTACCTGCTTGTCTGCGGCGGTCTGATGACCCTTTGCGTGGTGCTGTTCCTCTCCCGGCGCGCGGGACGCTATATGTATGTCTGCCTGACGGCTTTCGCGGTCTTCGCGGCGTTCGCTTACGTGCCGTCGCTCGAACCCGAACGGCTGGCCGTGCGCTCGCAGGTCGGCCGCGCCGTCCGCATTGCGGAATCCCTCGGACGGCTCGGCAACGACGGGCGTTTGATCCTGACCCCCGTGCCGCCGGCCGACAGCGTATATCGGGAGGCGTATCACGGACTTTATGAATCGCTGAAGTTCGTCGAGAGGCGCGATACTGCGGTCTTTGCCCGGTTCGGGACCGAACTTGACGAGTTTGCCGCAATATTCCCGGAGCGGATGCGCAGCTACGTGAGGTGGGGTTGCGATTACTGCAATTCATATTGCGTCAATAATATCATCGAACTGGAAGCGCCCGTCAATGCCCGGTTCGAGGTAAATGCCGAATATCCGCATTACTATATGAATCTTCGGGGCTGGAGCGACTGCAGCTATCATTTCGGTGGCGATACGCTCCGGCTGTTTCTGGGCGAGGAGCGTGCCGTGCACCGGATTCCCTGCCGGGAACTGCTCGAACGCCAGCTGAAAGAGAGCGGATTCGAACCCTCCGAAGGGTGTGAGCCGACGTCCGATCAACTGTTGCGGCTGCTGGACTACCGCGACGACCGTTGCCGGATTCTGTTCGAGAATATCAAGTTGGAACGTACGGATTCGGCCGTTGTAATACAGGGACTGTCGATCAATGCCGTGCTGATGCGATGATTTCGACCGTGACGCATCCCCGGCTGGGCGAGGTGACTCTTTCCCGGACGCGGCGCGCACGCCGTATCTCGATCAGCGTGCGCGGTACGGGGGCCGTGCGGGTCTCTTTTCCGTACGGCGTTTCGGTCCGCAGGGCCATGGAGTTCCTCGACCTGAAGGCCGACTGGGTCGAGCAGGCCCGCGTGCGTATGGCGGCCCGGATGCCTGTGGAACCCCCGCTTCCGCCCGCCGAGGCCAAAGCCCGCATCGAAGAGCTGCGCCGCGCCGCCAAAGCCGATCTCCCGGCGCGTATCGAGCGGCTGTCGCAGCTGACGGGGCTGAAATACGCCAAACTCACGATTCGGGCTTCGCGTACCAAGTGGGGGAGTTGTTCGGGGCGTAATACCATTTCGCTGAGCCTTTTTCTGATGACCCTGCCCGAACACCTGCGCGATTACGTGATCGTCCACGAACTCTGCCATACCGTCCACCACAACCATTCGCCGCGTTTCCATGCGCTCGTGGACCGCATGGTCGGGGGCAATGAAAAAGCCCTTAACCGTGAGTTAAGGGCTTTCGCAATCCGTTGAGCCTCGGCAGTCCTATTTCTGGCCGAGTATCTCCTTTTCACCCTTGTAGGTGAACGCCATGAATACGATCGAGAGGAAGCAGGCCGCGATGAGCAGGATAAACGTCCAGTCCCAGCCTGCGGCTTCGGCCACGGAGCCGATCACGATATTGGCCAGAATGGCCGTGCCGAGGAAGTAACCGAAGAATCCGGTCAGTCCGGCGGCCGTTCCCGCCGCGTTTTTCGGAGCGAGGTCGAGCGCCTGCACGCCGATGAGCATTACCGGACCGTAGATGAAAAATCCGATGGCGATCAGCGACATGGTAACGATGAAATAGTTCGACGAGAACTGCCAGTAGAGGAAGATGAACACCGCGACGATCGCCATGAAGAGGATGGTCGGCAGGGCGCGGCGTCCGTGGAATACCTTGTCCGAGAGCCATCCGCAGATCAGCGTGCCGGGGATGGCGGCGAATTCATAGGCGAAATAGGCCCAGCCGGCCTGCTTGATGTCGTAGCCCTGCGCGTCGCGGAGGTAGGTCGGCGCCCAGTCGAGACATCCGTAGCGCACCATGTAGACGAAGGCGTTGGCGATGGCGATGAACCACAGTAACTTGTTGTTCAGCACGTACTTGAAGAAGATTTCGCGGGTCGTGAGCACTTCCTCCTGCTTGGCACTGTAATTTTTCGGGTAGTCGTTGCGCCATTTCTCCACCGAGGGAAGGCTGCACGACTGCGGCGTGTCGCGGATAAGCACGTAGGCCAGCAGGGCGATGAAGATGGCGACCACGGCCGGGAAAAGATAGGTGCCGATCAGAAAGTAAAGTTCCGTGTGACCTCCGTAGAACCACGAGCCGAACCAGATGGCGCCGTAGACGGCCATCGGGCCGACCAAAGCCCCGCCCACGTTGTGGGCGCAGTTCCAGATCGACATCTTCGTGCCGCGCTCCTTGATCGAGAACCAGTGGGTCATGACGCGGCCGCACGGAGGCCAGCCCATTCCGTTGAACCAGCCCACGAGGAAGTTCAGGACCGCCATGATGAAGATGGCCAGCCGCTTGTGCTCCGGGCCGAGCAGCGTAACCGGAACGATCATGAACATCATCGACAGGGCGGCCAGCACCAGTCCCAGCGGCAGGAATACGCGCGCGTTGCTGCGGTCGGAGACACTTCCCATCAGGAATTTGGACAGGGCGTAGGACACGGCGTTCATTGCCAGCACGATGCTCAGTTCGCTCTGGTCGAAGCCGAGCAGGGCGAGCTCCGGGATCGCCATCGAGAAATTTTTCCGGACGATGTAGAATCCGGCGTACCCGATGAAGATGCCGAGAAACACCTGCAGACGCATGCGTTTGTATTTCGCATCGATCTTGTCGGCCTCCATTTCCGGTTTATAGGCAGGGGGTTGAAGAATTTTCCACATAATTGACGTGGGGCTCGACGCAGGAACCCGATTGAGTTGAAGTTGGTATTGGTTCATTCATGGCGACGTGCGTCCCTGCGTCGGACCCGCGTCGGGGCGTTCGGCTACGCCCGGTCATTTTCCAAATCCTCCCGAATCCCTCCTCGCGGAGAGGAGAAATTCGGGATTCTTCGGATTTGTTCCCTATAAAAGTTGTTTCGTTCGTTCGGTCTAAGCCTCGGCTTCTCCTGCAAAGATATAAGTTTTCGCCAATTCCGTGAAATCTTTTACCTGCCCGTCGATCCATGCCTGATCGCGTCCGAGTTCCTTGGCCATGAGCTGAGCCACCTTCGGAGCCGCGGCCATCGCTTCGCGGGCGTCGACGAAGAGCAGGCGTACGCGGCGCGAAAGCACGTCTTCGACCGTCATGGCCATCTCTTCGCGCACGGCCCAGAGTACTTCGGCATAGGTGTAGCCGTACTTCGGCGAGAGTTTTTCGCCCAATTCAGGCTGCTGCTTGATAAGCTCCAGAATCTTCGGCTCGTCGCTGCCGTATACGTACATGTGATCCGACAGATCGGGATTCTTGCGGTAACCGTGGATGTGCAGTTTCTTGGTGACGCACTTGCGGGCCGGAAGTTTCGCGACTTCGATCGCCTTGTCCACCGTGTCCTCGGCCATCAGGCGG
>OLFZ01002807.1_pt1 | contig 10653 bp, 9 predicted proteins | sample 1604861 | NCBI WGS metagenome assembly OLFZ01 (sample SAMEA3888895, study PRJEB22519) | human gut metagenome | biome: human gut; feature: human-associated habitat; material: faeces | place: Denmark | collected 2011 | reverse complement strand
GTGGTGTTTATCACATCAACAAGAAGATGGATCTCAACGTGGCTTACTTCCACACTTTCTATCAGCATAAGAAGACAAGCGAGAAAGTTCAGCTCACAGCAGAGGAGAGCACCAACTATAGCTCAGACTACACTCGCAACAACAATGTCTTCGCTGTAGGTCTTGACATCAACTTCTAAGCTATGACAATTACAGAAATGACAGTTTTCTTTTCGGAGAAAGACTTCAAGATAACATAACTACATTTACTACATTAAGAACAGGCTATCCCTCTCGCTAGATTGGGATAGCCTTTTTTATTTTACATCGGATCGACATCGAAGTAAATCTGCAAAGCTCCATACCTCGGATCCTTAAGCATTCGTTCCTGGGCGTAAGTCAAGTACTCTCTCACCTTCCGATAGTCGATCGTGTTCTCCAACTTGATGACAATCTTACGAATATTCATCGTCTTCACACGAGCCACAGCAGGTTTATCGGGTCCCAAGACTCTTTCACCAAACCATCCCCTGAGCATCTGCCCCATTTCCAAGCTAGCCTGCTGACACACCTTGTCATGCTTATGCTTGAGGAAGACATTGATAAGATGATAGAACGGCGGATAACGGAAGGCACGGCGCTCCTCCAAGAGGTCTTTGTAGAAGCCAGCGTAATCATTGTGTACCACCTGAGAGATAACCGGCAATTCGGGCGACTTCGTTTGCAATATCACCAGTCCTCGCTTTCCCTTTCTTCCCGCTCGTCCACTCACCTGCGACATCATCATAAAGGCATGTTCATAGGCACGGAAATCGGGATAGTTGAGCATGGAGTCGGCATTCAGAATGCCCACCACTCTCACCTTATCAAAGTCCAAACCCTTGCTGATCATCTGCGTACCTATCAAGAGATTGGTCTTGCCTGTGGAGAAGTCGGTGATGAGTCGCTCGTAGGCATTGCGAGTACGGGTCGTATCCAAGTCCATTCGGGCGATGCGAGCCTCCGGGAATATCTCCGAGAGTTGGTCTTCCACCTTCTCCGTTCCCACGCCACGCCCCATCAGTTCCGTGCTTCCACAGTTTGGACACTCCGTTGGCACGGGATAGGTATAGCCGCAATAGTGACATGTGAGGAGATTGATATTCTTATGGAGCGTCAAAGATACATCGCAGTTCTTGCATTTCGGCACCCAGCCGCACACCTTGCACTCTATCATCGGCGCAAAGCCACGGCGGTTTTGGAAGAGGATGGCTTGCTCGCCATTCTCCAAGGCTTCCCTCACGGCAGCCAAGAGTTGAGGAGAATAGGCACCCTTCATCATCTTGCGATGCTTCAAGTCCTTGACATCCACCACCTGGATTTCGGGCAGTTGGATGCCTTGGTAACGAGTTTTCATCTCGACAAGACCATACTTGCCTTGCTGGGCATTGTAGTAGCTCTCCAACGAAGGCGTGGCAGTACCTAACAGCGTTTTGGCTCCATACATGCTTGCCAACATGATGGCGGCACTGCGGGCATGATAGCGAGGCGCTGGGTCTTGCTGCTTGAAAGAAGTCTCGTGCTCCTCGTCGATGATAACGAGTCCCAAGTTTTGGAATGGCAAGAAGACGGCACTTCTTGCACCAAGAATGACATCGTAGGGATGCCCCGACATCTGCTTCTGCCATATCTCGACTCGCTCCGCATCACTATACTTCGAGTGGTAGATGCCCAGACGGTCGCCAAAGACACGGTGCAATCGCTCCATGATCTGGACCGTGAGGGCGATTTCTGGCAAGAGATAGAGCACCTGCTTGTGCTCATCGAGTGCCTGTTTGATAAGATGGATATACACCTCGGTCTTGCCACTGGAGGTAACGCCGTGCAAGAGCACCACGTTCTTCTTCATCATCTGCATGAGAATCTGGTTGTAAGCATCCTGCTGGGGCATGGAGAGTGGCTTGATTTGGTCGAAATGCGCCTCTCCAGATGTATTGAGTCGCCCAACCTCTAGTTCGTAGGTGAAAAGAAATCCCTTGTCAATAAGTGTCTTGACGATGGCGGAAGTGGAATGGCTCTCGTTCATCAGTTCCTCCTTCGTCACTTTATTTTTTTTGTTCTCATCCAGTTCATCCTCCAACAATCTGTCCCAATGAGACAACTGGAGGAACGTCATAAAAGTCTTGGATTGCTTCACCGCTCTCGCCATCATGCTGATAGCCACTCGAAGGGCTTGGGGATTGCGATAGGCACTCGCAAGCTCCACATAGAGTTCCATCTTCGGCTTAAACTTTTCCGTGGATTTCAAGCCAGCAGGGAAGGCGGCATTATAGACATCACCCAAGGGCGACATGTAGTACTCGCCTATCCAAGACCAGAGGCGATATTGCTGAGGCAGAAGCGTTGGCTCCTCATCGAGTACCTGTTCTATCGGCTTCACACCAAAGGCAGGCTTCACATCATGCGTCTTCACTGCCATGGCAATATACTTCTTGCTCTTGCCGAGCGGAACGAGCAATCGCTTTCCGAACACGACTTTCCCTTCCATCCCACTGGGGATAGAATAAGTAAACAAGCCTGGCAAGGGCAAGGGCAATATCACATCTACGTATCTCATATCATTTGCAAAGATAGCAATAAAAAAGCAGATACCCAATATTGGATACCTGCTTTTATATATTTTAATATGCAAAGTCGAGAACTCAGTCCATTACATCTATTCAGAGCATCTCAATCCATTAGAACCAATACCCCAAAGCGATTTGCCAACAATTGCTACGACTTCTCGCCTTGGCTAAGTACTGCAAAGCCTTTCCGTATGTAATGTCAGCTGTCTTTCCACAAGCGATATTGTAATTGGCAGACACCTGAAGATGCTTCAACAAAGTGGCACCCAAGCCTACGTTGATGCTGAAATTGGAGTCTTTGAAACTTAAAAAGTTGCGATTTTCATTACCACCATAACTTTCTGTTCCATAATTCTTATGACCGATATTGAAGCCCCACTGTGGACCTGCAAAAAAGAATATGTTAGCCATACTTCCCAAGCCTACCGCATAACGCAAGTTTACAGGAACATTAATAGACTGCTGCTTTACTTTTGCAACACCTGATGACTTTTGACATACCACGTCTCCAGAAGGTGATTGTAAACTTCCATCAGTTGTTTTGTCCACGTACATAGCTTCCGTGTACTCATACTTTACATCAGCACTCTTTTGGTCATAAAGAGCTGCTGCATCCACACTAAATCCCAAAGGCAAAGAAACCTTCACCATAGGACCAATAAAGAAACCAGTCTTGTTGGAGGCATCAAAAATGTCTTTCGTGAATGTCATGTTAGTAACATTCAAGCCACCTTTGATACCAAACTTCACTTGCGCTTGCGCAGGGGTAGCAGCCCCCAAAGCGAAGACACCTAATAGAATCACAAATAACTTCTTCATATCGTATTATATTAATAGACTCATCTTTACGAAACTTATAAACTATCTCCACAAAAGCCCAACAGTTTAGTGACGTTCACGACGTACAGAAACTCTAGCGGCACTAGTAGAAGGGCTAGAACTGCGCTGACGGCGGTTCTTTACAGTGGAGCCTGAAGACTTGCCGGATGAACTGCGGCGATTTTTCTTCACACCCTTCACATTCTTCTTATCCAACTTGGCGATGCTATCCAAAGAATCCTTCTTGGCTTGATCGCCCCAAAGGTTCTTCTCAAAGGCAGCCAACTCTGCCTCAATCTTCTTCTGCTCCTTACTCATGGCTGAGTCGGAAGAACAATATTGCGCCAATGTCTTGCCCAACATATTGTTGGTCTTGTATATCTTTCCCTTGTATTGGTTTCTCAAGAAGTAATCATCAATACTCATCGTTGCTGCATTATTGAGATTGCTCGTCATAATCTGCTGCTTGGAGAGGAATGGAGCCAAGTCATCATACTTCACCCAGAAAAGCGGATACTTGTTGCCACCATCTCCGAAGTCATCATCTCTTGTCATGATAGGGCATAGTGCCAACACCTTGGTATGGAATGTAGCCGTATGCTGGTCGTAATAGGTAGTCTCCTTGATGTAGTATGACTTCACCTCCTTAGAAGGGATGTCACTATTGTCGAGGTGAGTTCTACCCTGGGCATCCTTCTCATAATAAATGTGATAGTTGTCGAGGAAGGTCTTAGGCTTTACGACATCATCGGCATTGAAACTCTCGTTGCCATCCAACTTGTATTGATAGGCTTTGATACGTCCTTGCATCATCAACTTGAAAATATAGGTAAACAAGTTGACTTGGCTACCCAATGGTTCCACTGGATAATACAATGGGGCATTGGCATCCTCGTTGAGGTCTAGCTCACGATAGATGTCACGTCTCCACACGACATCCTCATCCATGGAAGCCGCTGTTGGGAACATGATTTGGGCACGAGTCGTCATGTTGTTGGCATTCGACTTATTCTGAGCCTTCTGCTGTGCCTGGCGACGAGCCTCTGGCTGAGCAAAAGCTCCTTGAGCAAGCCCTACGAGCATCAAAAGTAATATGATCTTTTTCATCATTTCTTTATCTATATGATTATCTGATATAAATATCCTCTACGTTTGCTATCGTCGGCATCATCCTATCTCACGATGACCTCCATCGCAGCCTGGAGGTTGCGGGTGATACCATCTGGACCTACCGCCTTGATATGAGAGATATAGAAGCGACGATTTCTCGACAATCTGCGGAACTCCTCACGCTGACGCTCTGAGAATTTGGCTCCTGCCGAAGCCAGCGGAACGGCATTGCCCATATTGTCGAAGAAGACTGTCTCGAAACTCAACACCCTGAAAGGAATGTCGAGCAATCCATCGTCTATCGCTGCATGAATGCCAGTAGCACTCATCAGAGATGCCTTAGGCAAGGCTCCACCACGATAACGATTGGTACCGAGGGCGAGATAAGCCGTTGGGTCTGGCAACTTTCTCACGTGGAAGGTGAAAGGTGGCATCGTGCGAGTCTGTCCCTTATCTCGTGCCGTCACGTGGATGGTCACATCCTTGCCCACGGCTGAAGGTACTGCCACAAAGTGTCCATTGCCCTTCGAGATAAACGAGCCACCTGTCATGGATGCAGAAACGGCATTGGCTGGCACACCAGGCACACTGATGCTGATAGGATTCTGATAACCTGCATAGAGCACGTTCATCATGTCGGCTGCAACTGTCGCTGTATTTGGTGCAGGGATAACGGTATATTTCTGTATGAAGTTGCGACGCATCACATCTCCCTTGGCATTATGCATCAAGATGTAACCGCCAAACTGATGGTCGCCCACTCCTCCGGCAGTAAAGGAATACTGTCCGTGAGGCGAGTTCACTCTCATACCATTGACGTAGATTTCTGGCTGCTGCGTGGTATCCACTGCTGCCATCACGATATTGGCATTGAATCGCTCGCCTGGATAGAGAGTTGTCTTCTCTGGGATGACGAAGGCATCGAGCTTGTTGACACGGATGTCCTTCATGTCAATATTGGATACCAATGTATGTAGCACCTCACCCTCTGCATAACGCACATCGCTCTGCAACTTCGACAGAAGCGTGATGGCTGCCGCCACTGGCATATTCTCAAACATATACTCCTGCCAGTTCTTGCCCAGGGTCTGCACACCCTTTGGCACAACAGTAGAGAGGTTGCTTTGGATAATCTTCTTCTGATGCTCGTCGGTCACCATAGTCAAGATTCGCTCACGATAACTATTGATGGCTTGGTAGAGCTTGGCTCCCTTTCCCGTACCTGGGGCAAGCATCACGATACCGGCGGCTTCGAGGTTATCTTTGTTCTCGACGTTCTTCACGTCTCCCTTGCTACCATCCGCCTCTTTCACGATAGCTTCCTTCAACTGCTGTGCGAAGTTGTAGAGCGAGTCGCTCATGTTCTTCACCATCGTTGCCTTATCAAACCATTCCTTCACCTTGGCAGGGTTCTGCTTCATCTGATCAGAGAAGTCACCATAGATGGCGGCATTCTCTGCAGAAGAGTTGGCGGTGGTACGATTGAGGCTCTCTTCCACAATAGAGAATCCATTGAGCACCTCGGTGGAGATGTTCAAAGCCAACATTGCCATCAAGACGACATACATCAAGTTGATCATCTTTTGGCGTGGTGAAACGGGTCTTTTCTTGATTGCCATTGATTTCTATTTTATTCTTTCAGTTACTCCTCTTATGCCTGAGGATTGACGGTTGGGGCTGCTGCACGCATATTCACGGTCATCGCCTCTATCATACGAGTGTAAATCTTGTTGAGTTGCTCTATCTGCTGAGCCATCTTGCGACTCTGCTCATTGATTTGGTCGATGGTGCCAATCTGCTGACTTGCACCCTTCAACTGCATTTCATATACCTTGCTGATGCCAGTGAGCGTGCGGTTCAAGTTCTCCATCTCCTCGCTGTCACGAGTCAATCGAGTGCTCTGCTCGTTCACCTTCTCCAAGGTCTCAACCAACTTCTTCAATTCATCCACATAATTGCTCTGGGCTTCTGCCATCTCTGGGGTCACATTCTGCTGACCGCCTACCCATGCAGTAGAAACAGCAACAGACTGCTGAGATACTCCACCGATTGGCTGTTCTACGTGAGCATCACCTATTGGCTGTCCTACCACTACCGTACCGCCCGAAACACCACCTACGGCAGCACCCGAAACGGAAGATTCTGTAGTTATACTATTTACAACTGGCTGCTGAGCCACTGCGCCTTCCCCATTCTCTTGATAGGAAATCTTTCCTGTCTCCAAGTATTCCTCGGTGATATGAGTAGGGATGTCGCGACCATCTGCAGTCTTGTCGAATGGACGGTCGAAAGCGGAGAGGAAGAACACAAACACCTCAGTTCCCATACCAGCAAACAACATGAGATTGGCTCCTGGCAAGTGGGTCAACTTAAACAAGGTACCGAGGATAACGACAGACGCACCCCAACTATATGCATAATTCAGAAATGTCTGTCCTGGCACACTGTCCATCCATTTCTGCAAGCGATAAACGATATTAAACTTACTATATTCGCCCATTGATATAATCTCCTATAATTATCTTCTTTTAGTCTAGTCGCTGACGACTACTTTCTTTTTGGTGTCTTGGCAGGTTTCTGCTTTGCGCTAGAGGTAGTAGCAAGACTACGCACGCATCTAAACCCTATATATGATCTTGGCTGGTTCTGGTATTCCCAAGAACGCCAAGCAGAACGGATGAAAGACTCTGGGTCTTTCCAAGAACCACCTCTCACACTCTTCTTCTTCAGTCGATAAGGGTCTTCCTTCGCCGCATTATATACGAGTGTAGGGTTTAAGTCGTTCATGGCATCCACACCTGCCTCCGTATATACGGTGCTCGTCCATTCCGCCACATTTCCTGCCATGTCATAGAGACCATTTGAATTAGGCGAATAGATGCCCACTCGACTTGTAATCAAGTTGCCATCCTTGGTATAGTTTCCACGGTCTGGCTTGAAGTTGGCGTAGAAACAGCCATCGCCATTCTTCACATCCTTGTTCTCCCAAGGGAATTCATTCTGCTCCTTGCCACGTGCAGCATACTCCCATTCAGCCTCGGTCGGCAAGCGATAGCGCTGTACGAAACGTGCCTCAGGACCGAGTCCCTTCAAGAGATAGTCGGTACGCCATGCACAGAAGGCATTCGCTTGTTCCCAAGTGACGCCCACCACAGGATAATCATTGTAAGCAGGATTACTGAAATAACTTCTCAGATAAGTCTCATTGTCGGAATTTTTGAAGTCATTCACCCAACAAGTGGTATCGGGATATACATTTACGATATAGGTATTCAAGAAATCCCAAGGACCAGAAAGTCTGCGGTTGATGGTCTCTCTCACGATATTTCCCTCATCATCCACATAAGCGGTATCTTTGGAAATCATTACCACCTCGTCTGGTTCAACGACCACATCGGTGTTGAGATTGCGCTCCGATGGATTCAAGCGATTGCGACGAAGAGCGGCAGCTGTATAATCATAAATCTCATACTTATAGTTGAGCTGACGCCAGTCGATCAACTTTTCTCCTGTAACAGGATTTTTGGTATAAAGGCTCTCGATGGCACGCTGCTCGTCCTCATTAGGCTTCTTAGGAAGATTCTTCTTCCAGTTGACACGAGGTGGAACAGGGTCGCCATTCTTGTCTTCAGTAATCATATAGGTCTCATCGCCGCCGTAGGAAGGGTCGGCAAGGCGAGTACGCAAGATAGAGTCTCTCACGTAAGTCACGAATTGCTTGTATTCAGAGTTGGTGATTTCTGTATCATCCATCCAGAAACCATCTACGGAAATCTCCTTGACCGGTGTCTTCTCACCCCACAAAGAGTCTTGTGTCTCCAAGCCCATCTTTAAGAAGCCACGATTCACCTTCACCATGCCGTATGGAGAAGGCTCTGTAAAACCTTTGCCATTGACGCCTACGACTTCGCCGCCACGACCTGCCATGGAAGAAGATTTAGCTCCAAAGCATCCAGTCAGCGCCATCAGCGCAAAGGCTGAGCAAAGCAACATGATACATTTCTTCATTTTCATATTGATATACTATAGTATTCTTACACTTTTATGTTTGTTTCTTCCTTTCTTCACCAAGTTGATGTCGGTCTGATAACCTACAAACAACTCATGAGTTCCATTGCCGGGACTGATGGCGGAGGTGTACATCTCATAACTATATCCCAAGACGACTCCATGAAACACGCCTCCTAAAAGAAACGTCACGGAGTTGGTCGGACTATATGCCACACCACCATACATCATCTTCTTCTCGTGGGTATAGACAAGGCGGCAAGTCACGTCTCCACGCCAAGTCGTTCCATCATATCTCACCAAGGTGGAAGGTTTTATAGATAAAAACGGATTTCTCAACTTAATATTGTATCCACCAGTCAAATAATACGTTGCATCTATCTGCATCTCATTCGTCTCTCCCAAGTCTATTTTCGGTGTATTGAGATGCAAGCCAGAGAGCCCCACATACCACGGTCCATGCGAATAATACAATCCAAAGCCCAAGTCTAAGCCACTGCCATCCACTTTGGAAGTGGAGAAAGCCGGGTCGTTGGACTCACCCAAATCCACCTTGCTTCCATCAAAACTCTCACTGAGAAACCCGACTTGCAGACCGGCGCTCAACATACCCTTAAACAAGCGTTTCTTGAAAGCATATTGTAAAGCTAGTTTTTGATGCGTAAACAAACCGATTTGGTCGTTCATAAACTGGATGCCCACTCCATGGTAATTCTTGATGGCATAGAAAGGCATATCTGCTGCGGCATACATGGTACGAGGATTATGCTCAAATCCCGCCATGTCGAGCGCATAGACCACATCCACATTCAGTTTGGCTTGTTTTCCCACGGAACCAGGGTTGAAAGAAGGTTCCATATCAAAGTAATGGCTAAAAGAAGGATCGTACTGAGCGTAACAAGTGGTTACACCCAATATCATCCATATAATTGCTATTTCTATTCTTTTAAACACAAACTAATAACGAGAAAAACACCATATTATTGTAGGAAGCGTCCTTATATCATCCATCAAAGACTGAGAATGAAAAAGGCTGCCCCGAGGAGCAGCCCTATCATCGACTTAGTATTCGTCGTCATTCCACAAGAAGTCATCCTTTGAAGGATAATCAGGCCAGATGTCCTCAATACTTTCATAGACATCACCTTCATCTTCTATCTCCTGCAAATTCTCCAGAACTTCCAGAGGCGCACCAGATCGAGTTGCATAGTCTATCAACTCTTCTTTTGTAGCAGGCCATGGTGCATCTTCCAGCTTAGAAGCTAATTCTAGTGTCCAATACATAGCTAATTATTTAACGGTTTATAAATTTGCGTGCAAAAGTAATACTTTTATTTGTATTTCCAAGCCTTTTGATAGTTATTTTTAATACAGAATTAAAAATTAATCTTAAAATCTTGTTTATGTTTGCTTTTATCGAAGAACACAATGCCACAGGAGTACAAATCATAGGTTACTCCGCAATGAGTATCAGAAATGATTTCGTTCCATAAATGTAGCGCATGTTGGTTGGCATGAATGTCCAAGATAAGCAACAACATCTGGTCAGAGCTATTCTCCAAGAGTTCATTTCTGATGCTTGCATCCTCCAACCAATCTGGATCCAACACTACAAGAAGACGCTGTCCTTCCTCTTCATCAAAATAATAGTCGTCTATCATCCTTACCAACGTGCTGTTGCAACCAGCGTAAGCATAAGGAGCAAAGTCATAGTCACCCATCACCACATATTGAGGTTGCCAATGATTGGCAAGACGGAATACCAGTCTGCCCATCTTTCTGAAGCTACGACTGCGATCAGACATCTCCTCCTCAAGTGCAGCGTAAGCATAATAAGGATAATGTTCATTGATGACATAGCGCACAAAGGAATAAGCAGAAGGCGACTGAATGCCGAATCCCCTGCTATATCGACAGCGTAAGAACCATCGACAGATGGTCGTAGTATAGTACTTTAAATAGTGAAGCATAACACTATAACGCAAATTTGCGAAACTTATTATAGATGTCCCTCAAGAACATGCCATTTGAGACTGGACAACAGGAAAAAGCCCCAAATAGTTACAAACTACAAAAACGAAAAAGCCCCGACTACTTTCGTAATCGAGGCTTCTCTATTGAAAGGAGGCGG
>OLFZ01002806.1_pt1 | contig 10658 bp, 8 predicted proteins | sample 1604861 | NCBI WGS metagenome assembly OLFZ01 (sample SAMEA3888895, study PRJEB22519) | human gut metagenome | biome: human gut; feature: human-associated habitat; material: faeces | place: Denmark | collected 2011 | reverse complement strand
CACATCATCAATATGCCGCAGGAGCAGGTGGCAAGCCTGGCGGGAGCCATTACGCAGGCCAAGGCCAACATCCGTTACTGTAAGGAATGCTATACGCTGACGGATCAGGAACTTTGTCCCATCTGCAGCAGCGACAGGCGCGATCACAAGACCATCATGGTGGTGGAGAATCCCAGGGATCTGGCAGCTTATGAAAAGACAGGACAGTATGATGGTGTGTATCATGTATTGCATGGCGCAATTTCCCCGATGCTTGGAATCGGACCGGCTGATATCAGGTTAAAGGAGCTTATGGTAAGGCTTCAGGGAGATGTTGACGAGGTTATTATCGCAACTAATTCCAATCTGGAGGGTGAGACAACAGCAATGTACATAAGCAAAATGATAAAGCCAACAGGAATTAAGGTGACAAGAATTGCAAGCGGAGTTCCTGTCGGCGGCGATCTTGAATATATCGATGAGGTTACACTTTTAAGAGCATTAGACGGAAGAACCGAGCTTTAAATTTGGTGAAGAACCAAGCTTTAAGCTTAATGCCCTGGCGCACCGGGCGTTAAGACAATATGTGTAAAATGCGTGCGCAGAAATGAAGAATACTATGGCAGAGAATATGACAGGTGATATCATATCGGATCACCGTGAACGAATGCTTAATCTGAAGAAATATTATCCTTTCTTCAGACTGATAGACACATCATTTTCTAATTTCAAGGATGGCAAATACGAAATCCTTGATATGGGCTATATAGTTATGGCGGTTCTCCGTTTCTTTATAGAGGAGAATAATTTTAAGGAAAAGGATGTTACATATCCCGAATATCTCGATTTCTTAAGGCTGATACTTAAGAGAGATTTCGGGCTTGATTTGAATGAACAGGACAGCAAGGAGATTGCTGATTATATATTTGACAAGATAAAGAATGATGGCAGGCCATTTGAATTCTCGTATTTTGACCCGGTGGACAGGAAAAAGAGAGTATCAAGAATGAAGATAATCGAGAGTTCGATAAGAGACAATACCGTGTGGTATTCGATAAGCCCTGATGCTATTGAATTCTATCTTGATACCAAGGAAATCAAGGACGAGAGCAGGATAAGCGTATCCCAGCTTCTTCTTGAAAAAATGATTAATTCACAGAACTTCCGTGGCGGAGTTGAAGTAGTTGAAAGAATCAACGAAGAGGTCAACCGTCTTAAGTTAAAGAAGAATGAAGTGCTGACAATTCTGTCGGGCGATGTATTTGCAGGAATAGAGGCTTATGAGGAATTCGTCAAGACAGGAATGAAATGGTTTGATGATGAAGAAAAGCTTTTTAAGAAGAACCGTGACCTTATTGCAAAATCAATCGAGAAGCTTAATGCATCGGGCAGCACAGGCGAAGGCTATTACAGGACGATGAACGAAATATACAGTCTTGAGACTCAGCTTAAGCAGGCAATGAACAGGCACAGCGAGCTGTTAAAGGATTGTACAGAAATGCAGAAGATGACCGATGACGCAGTAAGACGCGCCAAGCTTGGCAGATTAAGAAGCCATATGGATTTCACATCGGCACTTTCAGATATGATTAAGAGGGACAATGCAGATATATTAGTCACAATGTTAAGTCCGCTTCTAAAGCCGAACATAAGAAAGACATTTGACCTGATAAGCATTGATGATGCGCTTATGGTGAAGCCTCCAAGATATGAGGAGAAGGAACTTATAAGCAATGAAAGACCGGAAGATATCGAATTCGCAGATGAGATTGAAGAAAAGAGAATTAAGGATAATTACGTATTCCTTATGAAAAATCTCATTGTGTGTTTGAAAAAATCGGACATTATAACACTCGGTCAGTTTGCAGATGCAATGAAGAGGGCGTATGGTGAGCAGATTCTAAGAAATGCAGATTTCTTCTCTTTCTTTGTTAATCTGTGCCAGAAGGATGAGTACCAGCTTGGCGGTAATGCGGGAGAAGATACATTTCTTGATGCATACTTAGGGGAAGGCTTTAAAGATACGGAAAGCTTTACATTTGCAATAAGAAAAGGGCTTGGCGGGCAGGTTATATTGTCGGATAACTGTATGATGGCAGATGTTGAATTGGTACGAAAGGAAGCACATGGAGAATAGAAATCTAGATAAGGCGCTGGACATAGTTTCCAAGCTTATCACAGGGGAAAATGTGTCTGAGAGGGGCGAGAATGCAGCTCTTTATCAGGAATACAATAATAATGCAGAAGTGTATGACATCGTTCATATGTCACTTAAGAAACTTAATCTTAACATATATGAATATAACAATGGTCTGTATGTGAGTGCAGGTGATAATAACAGGGTGTTTGGATATTCCAACGAGGAATTAAGAAATGTACTTGGATTAAGAGTTAATAAAGAATTATATCTTGCGTATTTCATAATTTACAACATAATAACAGAGTTTTATTCAGATACAATGAGTTCAACTTATGCTGAGTTCATAAGACTTGAGGACATCATTAAAAATGTTGATAAGACAACAGGTGGTATTGTCGATAAGAGCGCAGGGCTTGTGCTTGATGAGGTTGAGGAGAACAGCTTTAAGCAGATAGCACTTACATGGGACGAGCTTCCGGTGACAACAGTAGAGGATCAGACAGGAGCGAGAGCAGCAAGAAATTCAAAGTCGGGTATGGTAAAGCTTGTGCTTAATTTCTGCGTTGCGCAGGAACTTTTAGTTGAGAGTCAGGACAGATATTATCCGACAGACAGATTCAGAAGTCTTATAGAGAATTATTTTGATGATTACAGAGGACGATTTGCCGAACTTATGAATGGAGGACGCGATGCCACAGATTAACAGAATCAGAGTTAATAATGTTAAATATAATTTCGGTACACAGGTGTACGACGATTTCGTGATGCGCTTCAACTGCCAGAATACTATATATGACCTTGCCAATGGCGGTGGTAAGAGTCTGCTTATGCTGCTTCTTATGCAGAATATGCTTCCTAACTGCACACTTGATGACAAGCAGCCTATTGAGAAGCTTTTCAGACAGGGAAGCGGTAATACATGTATTCATTCTTTGGTTGAGTGGAAGTTAGATCCATGTTATCAGAAGGATGGTTTCAGGTTCATGACAACTGGTTTCTGTGCAAGAAAGGGAAGAGGCACAGACGATGAGAATCAGGATGGACAGGAACAGACAGCTGCACCGACAGCAAGTGTTGAATACTTTAATTACTGCATATTCTACAGGGAGTTTGGCGATAACGATATTAAGAATCTTCCACTTGTAAGTAATGGAGAGAGAATTACATATAACGGACTTAAGGCTTATCTTCGTGACCTTGAGAAGGGCGGGTACAAATATGTTGTTAAGATATTTGACAGAAAAGGTGATTACCAGAGCTTCATAAGCAACTACGGAATATATGAGAGTGCATGGGAAATTGTGCGTGGAATTAACAAGACAGAGGGACATGTAAGAACATATTTCGAGTCAAATTATAAGACAAGCCGTAAGGTTGTTGAGGATCTGCTTATAGAGGAGATTATCCAGAAATCCTTCAATAACAAGTTGTCAGTTGATAATGATGAGGGCATGATGGCTCAGACTCTTATGGATATTAAGGACAAGTTAGTGGAGCTTTCAAAGAAACACTCACAGCTTGGAGCATATGACAGCCAGATTGCAGCTATCGACAGTTTTAAAGAATATCTGTCGACATATGAAGCATTTTACAACAGAAAAGAAGGGTAAAAATGACGACAGAAAGTGACGACCAACAATTTGTCATCACGCTCGTCACCGTTGTCAACAGTTCCTCTATCCCTTTCCGGGAAAGGGATAGAGCGCTATAGGTGATGAGTGACGAGAAAAAACGAAAAACAACACAGAGGGGGTATTATCCCAAAGATTGCATATCATTCAGCTTTTTATAGTAGCCGTCTTTGGCAAGAAGCTCCTCGTGCCTGCCGCGTTCTACGATTTCGCCCTCGTAAAGCACGCAGATTTCATCCGCATTCCTGATTGTGGAAAGACGGTGCGCAATGGCAATCGTGGTGCGGGTTTTCATCAACCGCTCCAAAGCTTCCTGCACCAGACGTTCCGACTCCGTATCGAGTGCGGAGGTGGCCTCATCCAGAATCAGTATGGGAGGATTCTTGAGAATGGCGCGGGCAATGCTGATACGCTGGCGTTGTCCACCGGAAAGCTTGCCGCCACGGTCGCCGATATTGGTATCGTAACCTTTCTCGGTGTCCATAATGAAATCGTGGGCATTGGCTATCTTGGCAGCTTCCACAACCTGCTCCATGGTGGCATTCTCTACGCCGAAAGCAATGTTATTGAAGAAAGTATCGTTAAAGAGAATGGCTTCCTGATTGACGTTTCCTATCAGGCCGCGCAAATCGGCGATGCGCGCATCCTTGATATTAAGCCCGTCTATCCGTATCTCACCCGACTGTACATCGTGGTAGCGGGGAAGCAAATCCACCAGTGTAGATTTTCCGGAACCGGATTGTCCTACCAGTGCGATAGTCTTGCCTTTGGGCACGGTCAGGTTGATATGCTTCAATACCTGGCGGGAACCGTCGTAGCTGAAGCTGATGTCCTTGAACTCCACCTTATCATTGAGCGAAGAAAGCGGTTTCGGCAAGACGGGTTCTTTAATGGGATTCTCCGCAAAGAGTATCTTGTCGATACGCTCCATGGAGGCAAGCCCTTTGGGAATGTTGTATCCGGCTTTGGAGAATTCCTTCAACGGGTTGATAACGCTGTACAGTATCACCAAGTAGTAAATGAACGAGGGGGCGTCTATAGTAGCGCTGTTGCTCAGAATCAACGTGCCGCCGAACCACAGCACGATAACGATGACGCATGTACCCAGAAACTCGCTCATGGGATGCGCCAATGCCTGACGGGTGGCTACCCGGTTGATAGCATCGCGGTATTCATTGCTGCACTTATTGAAACGCTCCATCATCTTGTTTTCGGCAATGAAGGCTTTGATGATACGCAACCCGCCCAGGGTTTCTTCCAACTGCGACATGGTATCGCTCCACTTTGCCTGCGCATCCAGCGACTGCCGTTTCAGTTTCTTGCCTACCGTGCCCATTACCCAGCCCATGCCCGGAAGCACCAGCAGCGTGAACAGCGTCAGCTGCCAACTGATGGCTATCAATGTGCCGAAATAGGCTATAATCAGTATCGGGTTCTTTATCAGCATATCCAGCGAACTGGTAACGGATGTCTCCACCTCGGTAACGTCGCCGCTCATGCGGGCTATGATATCGCCTTTCCGTTCCTCGGAAAAGAAACTCAGCGGCAGGTGCAGCACCTTATTATATACTTGCGCACGGATGTCGCGCACCACGCCCGTGCGGAGAGGAATCATCACGGCGGAAGAGGCGAAATAGGAGAATGCTTTCAGCAGGGTCATCACCGCCAGGAAGACGCCTAAAATCAGCAATGTCAATGAGCCGCCCTGCGAGGCTATCATCTCGGTGACGTAATAATAGAAGTTGTTGACCGCTATGTCTTTCATGTTGATTCCTGCCGCGTCCCAGGGAATGAACTCGTAGGTCTTGGTATCCATCTTGAAAAGTATCTGAAGGATAGGGATAATCAGGGCGAAAGAGAATATGTTCAGAATTGCCGATAGCAGGTTCAGGAACAATGCCCATATCAGATATTTCTTGTAAGGCGGAACAAAACGCCGCAGGAGTCGGAAGAATTCTTTCATTCGGTCAAACAGTTAATTCATTACGTTCGTATCGGGCGCAAAGATAGCACAAAGCAGGGGGAGAATAAAACGAACAGGTTCTTTTTTGCGCGCCGGGCGGATAAAAACCAGCCGATTGCATGTGAAACAACTGTTTTTATCAAAACGCGGCACAATAACCGGTACTTTTTCTGCAATCCCGATAATAATTGTGTAGCTTTGTAGCTGGATAAAAACAACGCTAAAGAAGAATGAAACCATACGATTACCTGATTGTAGGCAGCGGCCTGTTCGGAGCCGTGTTTGCCCATGAGGCTCATAAAGCCGGAAAGAGATGTCTGGTGATAGAGAAACGTCCACACACCGGCGGCAATATCTACTGCGAAGAAGTAGACGGCATCAACGTGCATAAATACGGTGCGCATATTTTTCATACAGACAACAGGGAAGTATGGAATTATGTGAACCGGCTTGTAGAGTTCAACAGATACACCAACTCTCCGATTGCCAATTATAAAGGAAAGCTGTATAACCTGCCTTTCAACATGAACACTTTCTACCAATTGTGGGGAGTACGTACTCCGGCAGAGGCCCGGGCAAAGATACAGGAGCAGTGCAGGGAATACGAGCATATAACCCACCCGCAAAACCTGGAAGAACAGGCACTGAAACTTTGCGGAGAGGACATCTACCGGCAACTGATAAAAGGATACACGGAGAAACAGTGGGGACGCCCGGCAACAGAGCTTCCGGCATTTATCATCCGGCGCATCCCGTTCCGGTTTATCTTCGACAACAACTACTTCAACGACCCGTACCAAGGCATTCCCATGGGAGGATATAACCGTTTAATCGGTGCCTTGCTGGAGAACATCGAGGTGCGCACTGGAACCGATTACATGGCGCACCGCAAAGAGCTGGACGCTTTGGCGGAGAAGGTGCTCTACACCGGCTGCATAGACGAATACTTCGATTATGCATGCGGACACCTGGAATATCGCAGCCTGCGATTCGAACACAGGCACCTCACGGATATAGAAGACTTTCAAGGCAATGCAGTCGTGAACTATACCGACCGCGAAACTCCTTATACCCGTGTCATCGAACACAAGCACTTTGAGTTCGGCAAACAGCGCTCTACCGTCATCACCTATGAATATCCCGATGATTTTGAACAGGGGAAAGAGCCTTATTATCCGGTAAACGACGAAAAGAACAGCCTGATTTTCAGGAAATATCAAGAACTTGCACAGCAACAGGAGCGAGTGCTTTTCGGCGGCAGACTGGCGCAATATACGTATGCAGACATGGACGATACGGTGGCAGCGGCATTAAGGCTGTGGAAAAAAGAGAGCTTATGATTCCGCCTTACTTACCCGCACTTGCGAGAAATTGCCAAAGCCTCCAGTGCGGATAACGCCAGAATGTATAACGGGTATCATGGATATCTGCAAGCAGCTCTTTCACAAAAGCAGAAGTCCGCAGCTCTTCAACCGTATTGTCTTTTTGCGCACACCGCAGAATGCGGCGCAGCATCCTCAGCCTGCGGTAAATCATTACAGGCATATAGCGGGTATGTTCTTCTTCGGGAATGGACAACAGCCTCTCCTTATGGAAAACGTACTCGTAATCAGCCGTAAGTTTGAATACATGCGTTATATTCCCGCCATGTTGTATATAGTTATAGACACTGTTTCCGCCAACCAGACGTACCGGCTTGGATGACGCAAACGCCAACCGCAGGTTCATAAGCATGTCTTCTCCCATCACAATCTCCCGGGGTGTACGTAGCGTGTACTCATCAAACAACGTGCGCCTGAACAGCTTTCCGCATGTAGCCGAAATGTTGTACCTGCCCTTGATTAAAAGCTTACGGTAGCAAGCCGGCGAAAGCCTGTTTACCCCCCACAAGCGCTTTTTCCTGCAAAAACCCACTACAATATCTGTATCTTCCGACGTTGCTTGAAACAAACGCTGCAAAGCGTCGGCAGGCATGGTATCATCAGAGTCGACAAAGACTACCCATTCTCCTGTTGCCAGCTCCACCCCTTTTTGACGCGCATAGGCTGCTCCGCCATTTTGCACATGCAATACTCTGATGCGAGTATCCTTTTCCGCCAGTTCGTCGCACAGAAGCCCGGTGCCATCCGTACTTCCGTCATCGACCAGACATATCTCGAAATCTTCAAAAGACTGTGCAAGCAAACTTTTTATGCATACAGTCAGGAAATTTTTCCGATTATAAACAGGTATTACAATAGAAACTTTTACCATCTCACTTAATCAGTTATCAAACAGCTTCATAGGATACGTCCCGGGCAGCGGGCTGCTACTTGCCGAGGTTCACATATTTGGGTTTTCTAAGCCCCAACAAATAAGGCACACACTTAATGTACCTTTTTAAACGCTCTTTTACAGAAGAAAGCGGCCGTTTCCCTTTCCAGGGCGTCATATCCAGGTATTTATAGTATTCATTCCTCAACGGATGCATACTGTCATAATTCCAGGGTTTCTTGTTGGTATAATGCAGAATGACAGGATGCAGCAGTTCTTCACGGAAAGCCTGCCAGTCGGCCACCCGTTTGTCAATGCCGTAGCGATAAAAACCATCCTGCATGTTCCACTTCAAAGGAACAAAGACCTTGTCCTTGCATAGGACGACATTCAGCAAATCCTGGTCATTAAACTGGATGCGCTCCGGATAAGTCTCGAAATACCGCACACACTGCACATCGACCTTATGTTTCCGCCAGTAATCAAGATTAATCAGCAGCACCCCCGCATTGAAATACGAGCAGGACTTATCATAGTGCAAGCGTTCGTAACGCTCATCCTCATCCTTGCCGATATCTTCGACACAAGCCGCACCGCACCCGGACAAATCCGTGTTCCAGAATTCTGAAATATCTCCCAATATTACAATATCGCAGTCCAGGTAAAGTACTTTCTCCAAACTCTCGGGCAGAATAGATGAAAACATGCAACGGTAATAAGTTGCCATGGAAATCCGCTTGCCGAACTTTTTTATGGAAAAGCATTGCAACAGATCTTTCGGAGGATAGTAAAAGCAGACTTCATTGCCATAAGGAGCAGCCAGGTTGCGTAGAATAGCCTGATCCGCTTCCGAAAGGTACGGAGCTACAATATGCACACAAATATCGGCACGCTTATTATTCTCAAACAGAGAAACCAGCGTAACAGCACAGTGCTGTATAAAATTAGCATCAATATTACAAGCAATATGTATCATACAATGGTGTTAACAATTTGACGTTTGTTTGGTTACCTGAAAATATTTATCCATTACAAGCAATGAAATCAGCCGTTCGCGTCCGGCATCGAAAAATTGGGAAACATATTCGTGGGCATGCTCGACAATCTGTTCCGCCTCTGCCGGGTGAGCGATGTAATAGTTTAGTTTCTCCTCCAAATCGGAAAGGTCATCCTTAATCTCTATATAGTGATAATCGGGAATCAGCTTTCCCTCCATAAACCAGGTTTCACAGGTAGGACGCGTCATTACGGCAATGGAGTTGGACGACATTACCCATTTCAGGTTGGAGGCGACATCGTTACCCTCGAGCGCCATGATAAATTTATAATCAAGATGCTCACGGATTGTTTTCTTGGGAGTCATCCACTCCTCAGGATAACCTTCGTTCCTGCCCACCACGCCGCAATCGCAAATGGATGAGCCAAAATATTTTTGAAGGAACTTCTCACGAATGCGGCTAAGGCGAATCTTTCCGCGAAATATAGCCTGATTGCGTTTTTGTGAAAAAGGCACAGGATCGTTCAGAAATATAAAATGACGCAGTTTGTCCAGTTTAAGCACAACCGAATACGCATTGTCCTCCTTCAGCAGCCGGCTCTTTACAATCGAAGGGTATTCGGGAGTAAAATATACGTCACCGGGAATATAGCTGATGCACAGTTGGCGGTCAAACCAACGGGCCACATCCTGCAAATCAAAATAATATGCCTTGTGAAACGTAGACGGACGGAAATTCTTTATCTTGTCCAGATAGACATAATAGCTATGCTTATGCTCATGCAATATTGTATCGGGCAGGTCTACCGGATACTGCATCTTATTATAATAATTCACCCTTTCATAAATGTAATCCTTATCAGGCCGCGCCTCCACTTGTGCCAAACAGCTCTTTCTCCGGATTCTGAAAAAGCAATCGGGTATGCACCGCTTCAAATATCCCTTTAAAAAGAAGAATACCTTCGGGGGCTTGCCGCTACGAAGCTTATACAACAGACTATCACTCATCTAATACCGTTTTATGGTCAAAAGAAATGTTTTTTAAACGTTCGTTTAAAAAACACAAAGATAAAAGTTATTTCCTATCTAAAAAATATTGTGACTCGTTTTTTTCGCATTTACGGATAAAAATGTATCAATCTGAGGATACGCACATATAATACAGTTATAAATATATACAAATAGAAACAATTTAAAATCGTTTGAAAAGATGTTTTTTAAACGAACGTTTAAAAAACATTTTCCTCAAAAACAGAGATATGAGATTTATTAAAATGACCGGCGGACTGGGCAATCAAATGTTTATCTACGCCTTCTATATGCGGATGAAAAAACATTACAGCAATACCCGGATTGATTTATCCGATATGGTGCACTACAAAGCCCATAACGGCTATGAGATGCATCGGGTTTTCAATCTTCCCCCAATAGAATTCCGTATCAACCAACCCTTAAAAAAGGTTATTGAATTTCTATTTTTCAAGAAAATCTATGAACGCAAGCAAGTCCCGTCAAGTCTTGTTCCATATGACAAAAAGTATTTCTGGCCTCTATTATATTTCAAGGGTTTCTATCAGTCGGAACGTTTTTTTGCCGACATGGCAGACGATATACGCAAGGCTTTTACATTCAATCCGCGCCTGTCCAACAGGAAAACAAAGGAAATGTCAGAACAGAAAGACCATGATGAGAATG
>OLFZ01002800.1_pt1 | contig 10683 bp, 9 predicted proteins | sample 1604861 | NCBI WGS metagenome assembly OLFZ01 (sample SAMEA3888895, study PRJEB22519) | human gut metagenome | biome: human gut; feature: human-associated habitat; material: faeces | place: Denmark | collected 2011 | reverse complement strand
GATGGATCCCCGCCGTCCCGTAGACGTCATGGGTCTTCGTGAAATCATTCACGAGTTCATTCTCCTCCGCTTCCGAGCCTGTCAGGATGCATTGGATCCCCGCGGCATGGGCGTCCTCGATGATCTTCTCCGGATGGGGGAAGGATCTTGTGAACAGATTCAGTCCGATATCGTAGTAGGTGTATGGCATAGCGTTCGTCCTTTCATTTGCTGAGTTCATATTTGGCATAGCGGCCTCGTCCAGTCAGCACCAGCTGGCGCTCTTCACAAAGCTGTTGTAAAAGCTCATATGCCTTCGGTTTTGAAACATGGAGGAGCTCCGCCACATCCGTTTTCGTGACGGCACCATTCTGACTTTCCGCCAGTTTCAATATCATTTCAGGAAAACGTACCTGATCAATTCCTCTCTGGCGTGTATACTCCTTCGATTTTCCCGTCTTGCGATAGACTCTCTGTCCAAGCATCAGCATTCGCTGCGAAGTACGACCAATTTCCTCCACCACGCCGCGCTCGATCAGTGTCTCGATCAGAGGCTTCAGTCGCGTCAGAGAAATATGAATCCGCTCTGCCAAATCATGTTCGCTGACTTTACGTTCACTATACAACACCGAGAGAATCAAAAGGGTATTGATGGCCAGCGAATGTCCTATGGATTTCTGCTCATCCATAACCATCTGGATGAATTCTGTATCCGCTTTGGCACGAGGGATGAAAAGCGTCACCTGCTTCGCAGTCGACTCCGAATAATCAGGCCAGGGACGGCCAAAGGTGATCGAGCCTTCAAAGATGCGGTCAATGCCACGTCCAGTCCGTTCCGCCAGTCCGATTCGTTTCAATGCATCAGACAGCAGTGGATTTCGTCCGCAGGGCTCCGCTGTCAGCAAATTTTCCAGCGTAATCCCTTCAATGAATCCGCCTGGATTGCTGATGGTCAGCCCCTCATCGCTGACCTGAATGCGCACACTTCCCATCATAGAGTAATCCCGATGGGCAAACGCATTGATCAAGCCCTCGCGAAAAGCCGGCTTTGAAAACTCAGGAATCGGAATGCGGAACATGCCATAGTCGAATTCTTTCTCCGGGTTCCACGCCTTCATGTACGAGGAAAACAGCTCCACCAGTTCCATGATGGGCTTCGTGAACGATTCATTCATCACGACCCGGGTTCCCTGCATCACCTGGAAAACCGCACCGGCCGTCGGAATAAGCCGCTTCAGGCTCGACTCTTTTCCCACCAGCAAAAGCCCCGTCAGCGTGGGGTATACCGCTTCTCCTACGCGTACTGTCAGACGCAGTGCCTGCTCGAGTTCCTCGTCTGATAACGCAAGCAGCTGCTGATCTCCATTCTGATTCTGAATGGTCTCCCGCAGGCGGAACAGCTGATTGGGATCCAGGTCCTCGGCCGTCCCATCCTGGATGGGCTGCGTCGAGAAGTCTAACTTCCGTAAATCCGACAAACGCGTGTAGATTTCATAGGGATACATGGGAATGACTTCCGGACTTCCATCCACTTTCAGTCTCCGCTTTAAGATTTTCCCCGACACTGTGGCAATCACTGAGTAGCTTTGGGGGATAGAAATCGCCATCACCGGCAAATCATCGCTATAAAGAATTTCCGTCCGCACCGACAAGGATGGACGCGTGCGGTTGGCAATAAGCGCTGCCAGCCCGATCGGATCCTGATGATGCTTCACGATCCCACTCACTCGCCCATCATCTTCGATACCCAAATAGAGCGTGCCCCCCTCTGTATTCGTCATGCCGACAATCTCATCCACCAGTCCTTCGTCCGAGTATCCCTTGCCCCTGTCACTTTTGAATTCAACAGTCAACGTCTCTTTCTTCGGCAACTCACACATGATACCGCCCTCCCTTTATTGAAATATCATTTCAAGTGATTTCAATTCAATTTAATTCATTTTAACTCAACCCATTCGTTAATTCAATTCAACTTTTCCCGATTCAATTCAAGAAAATGAATTGAATCGGGCATTTCAATTCATTTTCTTGAATTGACCTTGAATTAAACTTGCATTGAAATCGATTTGAGTCACAAAAAAAGAGCCCGCAAGGGCTCTGGCATGTCTGTGGAGCGGATGAAGGGAGTCGAACCCTCCTGTCCAGCTTGGGAAGCTGGCGTTCTACCGATGAACTACACCCGCATACTCATATGCATAGATGATACCATACTTTTCAGAAAATTTCCAGTGTATATGTAAAAGTGCCACATGGCCGTGAATGGCTGAGCCACTTTGACCGTAAAAAAACTACAACTTCCTTTTGCGCGCACTTGAGGCGCAGTGGAAAGGGCATTGCATCTAATGGTGCCCACCAGGTTTTCGCCAAATCCCTTCTTATTACCGCTTCTGACGTTGCAGAAATCCATTTGGAAGCAGTAATGGGCAGCATAGGCCTCTTGTGGGATCGCCTGTTTACCTGCCCTGCTCTTCACAGCTACCTTGGCATTCTGGTGTAACGACACTGCGGGCGCGTTTGTAACTGGCACGAAGGCCGGGATAAGCGCCTCCCTTGCAATACTTGGCTACCGTATTGTGAGAGATGCCAAGCTCTTTAGCGATTTGCCGCTGGCTTTTCTTCTCAAGCAGATACTGCTGCCGGATACGATCATAGTCCATAATAATGATCCTCGCTTTGATGCATTCCCTTTCGTTGAATTACGTCTAATCCAATGATATGGGATGTCAACCAAATGCGGCTCACTTTTTCACGGCCATTAGGATCCTAAATGGCTCACTTTTATATTAGCATTTCCAGTCGCTTTTGGCCAATGATTTAAATCTGCCCATAAACAGCTTCATATACCTTCCAGATCGAATCAGCGGTATGCACATTCGTTGCAATAAGGTCATTGAAATATTGCATAGCGCCTAAATGATTATCCTTAACCGCGGTCATCTGATTATAAGGGTATTCATGTAGTTTCTTTACTTGATTTTCGAGACTAGCATCTCCCCCTAAATAATCATAAATAACAATAATAACATCCGGATTCAGCATTAGTAAGTTCTCTTCTGGCATTAAAAGTCCCTGATAATCTATATTTTGACATCCCATTTGTCGAATTATATCTCCCGATAAACTTTGATCCCCCAAAACCTCTACTTTTCCTCGTCTGAATTGCATAGTCAAAACGGTTTTGCTCCCATTTTCCCTCGCTAAATTCTTTGCTTGATTTAGTGCATTCTGTATTTTTTTTATTTCTTGAGCGGCCATCTCCTCTTTATCAAAAATTTTACCCATATTTTTAATAAATTGAATCTCATTTTTTATTGAAAAAGGAGGAATATCTGAGGACATATTAAAGGGAGGATATGGATTAGGCATAGCACCTGAGTTTTCTTCTATATAAGTCGGTACTCCCCTAGAATTCCAATATCGCACATTACCTAAGCTTTTGTCGCTAAAACTTCCATGCCAACCAATAATAAAATCGGGGTTCAATAAAATAATTTCTTCTTTTGTTGGATTTTTTACAAAAAGCTTAGCATTGGGTAAATTCTCTTGAAAATAAACCATATCTGCGCTTCTTTCCGGAGCAATATAAGCAGCAATTACAGATTGACCGGCACCTAAGGCAATTATTGTATCTGCAATTTCCGGTCTCAAAGCAACAACGCGCATGGGAATTCTTGAAAAAACAATTTCTATATCATGAGGATAGTACCCATCATAATTGCATTGGCCATCAAATAAGGCGGCCATTCTATTATTTTTTTCTCTTTCAAAATTCCCCAACAGGTATACCCCTATAGCGATTAAAATTCCGCACCAAAACATATATCTCAATTTATCATTTTTCATTTTCATAAAAATCATCCCACTTTTTCTTTGAGCACCTTATCTACCGAAATATGTCTATTATAAAAATAAATGTAGTATCCCTTCCGATAATTTAGCTAAAAAAGCATCAATTACATTGTTAGTCGATTTTGCTTTTTTGTTTTCACACAATGGAGAAGTAATCCGATACGAACAACGAGCTGTTTAAAGAGAGCTATAGTGAATCATTGCCTGAAAATGCGTGTGGAATTGAGCGCTATGATTTAAGAAGCGTCCTCCTAAAGCAAGAACCTCTTAGATAAGTTCTTCCCACAACTTATCTAAGAGGTTCTTACAGAATATCATTCAAAAAAACTAAAAATGGAAAGTTGTAGTAAACACAAATGTCCTCGGTTCACCCACATTAGCCTGTGTACGCCCCTCCGTCGGAGTCCAGTATCTCTTATTAAATACATTAAACATTTTAGCATTAAATGTAACCGGAATACCATTAATATTTGTTTGGTAAACTGCGCCAAGATGCAGCAATGTATGAGATGGCATAGTCACCGTTTTATTTAAAACAACAGGCGATTCTCCTAAATATTGCAAACGTGCAGTAAATGCCCAATCATCATTTGGCTTATAAATCAAACCAAGCGTTCCAGACCACTTTGCCACCTGGCTGATTCTCTCATTCGTCTTAACATCCCTTGCATCAACGCGCGAAATGCCCCCAATAACATCCCATTTATCAGTCACTTTCCCCGCGATGGAATATTCTACGCCCTTATTCTTTTTATCATCAATCTGCCTCAGATACAGATTTCCAGCAGCATCTTCCCAATCACCATAATTAGCTTGTTTGATAGTATAATACGCTAAGGTATGCAGCAAGTCTCCTTGCTTATATTTGATCCCGACTTCATTTTGCTTTGTTTTGTAAGGATCCAGTGCTTCTCCCTCATTTTTATAACCATATCCTACTGTTTTACCAGAAGCGAAATCTTCACTATGGCTCGCATAAACGACGAAATTTGGCTGAACTCTATAACTAACAGCATAAGTTGGACTTCCAGCAGAATACTTTGCTTTTCCACTTGTTGCATTATTTACTGTTGAATAATGGTGGTGATACCCCAACATAACAGTCAACTTATCATCTAAAAAGCTAATTGCATCCAAGACATGATATGCATTAGTATAGCTACTAGACGTCCATTTTAAATGTCCCATGTAATAAGCAGGAGTATCCCATTCATTATCTGTATAGATATTTCCTGTTAAACCTTTCAGACTCCAGCCATTAGCCACGCCATAATTTTTCTGCCAATTTCGATCAAAGTTAATCACATAATCGTGATGTGATTTCCCCAATTCAAAGGAGCCTTTTAAGCCAATCGCACTATATTTATTTTCGGTCTTAGCTAAGCGATTATTAAACTCCAATGTATAGTTGCCATTCTCATCTAAATTACGGCCTCCCCAAGTATAAACCGATTCATAAGGATGATTCTCATTCTGCCCAAAGTTAAAAAATACCGTAGCTTTATCATTTATTTTTTGCTCATGATTAAAAATAAGCATAAAATTTTTGGACTTGGAGTAAGCCCACTTCGGCACATAAGATTTATCTCCCTTAGGAGCTTCAGGAATATGATTCAAATTTTTGCTAAACCTAAAATGCTTAGCCGCCCCCTCCGCATACCCATGGGTATAACCAACCAGCAAATTACTCCAACTATGACTTGTTTTTTGATCAATATTCGCAAAAAAGTCCTTGGATTCAACTTTTTCCGGTTTAATAACACCTGCACCATTAATACTGGATGCATTTAATCGAATACCATATCTCTCATTGTCCCTGAATCTTTTTCCCCAGTCAATTCCCTCTGAAAAGCTTTTATTGCCTTGATAAGATAAAGTTAAATCCATATTGGGCGTTTTATCAGCTTTTTTAGATTCGAAATATATAGCGCCGCCTCCAGGATACTGCGCCATTGCAGTCCCGCCAATGCCAATATTGGGGCCAGCTATAACAGATATTTTATTTACAAAAGTATCTACAGTAAACATTTGATCCGTGCGATTCATCATATTTGGGATTCCATTAATATACATGGAACCACTATTTATCATTACCCCACGAATATCGATAAAATTATTAAACGTACTTCTAGAATCATCCCGTACTGCAGGATCTAACGTCACCGTATCTACAAAGCCTTTCTCTGGACTAGAAAAATAATCCGACGCGGTACGGCTAATTGTCATCGAGCTAAACGGAACTTCTAGAGCATCTTTGGTCCCCAGAAGCGGTATATTCTGGTGCTGATCTGCTAACCCCCCCAACGGCTCTACCAACGTACCATTACCTTTATTTGCATAAACGGTAATACCATTAAGTTGATAGTTTTCAATAGCCTGTACAGGGAGTCCTACCGCAAATACGCCTAAAGCGCCAAGAGCAAGGGCAAGAGCCTTTTTCAAAAAGCACTTCTTATGAAGACACCGAAAACCTCTTACACCAAATGTGTTACCCCCCCCAGAAAAAATGTTTGCAAACATTTTCCCAGTATGTCACTTTTAGTTGCAGCAGCTAAATCATTAAATTCTTTTCTCATGATAAACCTCTCTTTCAAAAAAAATGAAATAAAATGCCCTGCTATTTCCCTGTATTTCCTATTTCCATAAGCCGAACAGTCAAAACAGCATCCATAATAAACGATCCGTTAATGCTACTATCTTATACGAAAGCTCCCATTGATAATTAATTCGTTTTATGCATTTTGTAGTATTGTATTAATTATACACACTACGACAATTAATGCAAGTGCTGAAAAAGATTAAGGATTAAGACCTATTCTCAGAGGTGTGAGGGATGCTAAACAGCCCCAGCCTCGTCAATTTTGTGCACGTTAAGCGCATTGCGTCAGCATGCTATGAAGTGCGCTTAAAATTTCAAAACGTGGTCTTGAAAACCGGCCCATTATAGTCATGGAGGCATGTTATTTCACAGATCCTTTCTTTTTATTGTTGGCTATTTCCTTGGTAAAGACTGGCGTGGTTGTTTTATGCCCAAAGCCATGTACTTTCATAAACAGAAGTCAGAAACTTTTAAATTCATGAAAGTTTTGGACTTCAAATGCTGAAACTTCTGGATTTATGAAGAAATTTTGGTATAATAGAATCAAAAATTCAGGAGGTGCATTATGACCAAATTGATTAATCGCCCTCAATATCTGAACCAATTGATACAAAGCAAGGGTGTAGATTTGGTGAAGATTGTCACGGGCATCAGGCGTTGCGGAAAATCGTCCTTACTGGATCTATTCCATCAATATTTGCTGGAGAAAAACGTGCCGGATTCTCATATCATCCATATGAACATGGAGTCTTTGCGTTATCGTAACTTAACTGACTATATATCTTTTTATGATTACGTCAGCAAGCGGATCGATGGAGAAGGTAAGACTTACCTTCTTTTTGATGAATTGCAGGCAGTCAATCATTGGGAAAAAGCAATCGAATCCTTCCGGTTGGATTTTGATGTAGACATCTATATCACCGGCTCCAATGCTTACCTGCTGTCTTCCGAGTTTTCTACGCTGCTCTCAGGTAGATACATGGAGATAAGGATGCTGCCTCTATCATTTAAAGAGTTTCTGAACTTCTATGAATTTGCAGTCGATGTAACTATGGATGAAAAATTTCAGAAGTACCTTCAGTTTGGCGGCATGCCTGTTTTAAGGGAATTTAAATTCAACGAAGCCAGAAGTAATCAGGCGTTGGAAGGTATCTATTCCACTGTCATACTGCGAGACATTTTGCAGCGTAACAGTGGAGCCGATGAAGCAACGCTACAGAAAATCATGTTGTTTTTATGTTCCAGTATTGGCAGTATGATTTCCCCGAACAGCATTGGCAAGGTTCTCTCTAATGAGGGGGATATTCGCACTGGAAAGCAGAAAAATATAGCAGGGAAAACGGTTGCAAAATACATTTCTATGCTGTGCAATGCATTTGTATTCTTTTCTGTTGGTCGGTACGACGTAAAGGGAAAGCAGCTTTTGAAAACACTGGGCAAGGACTATATCATTGATATGGGCTTTCGTAATATGTTATTAGGTTATCGAGATGCTGATCGTGGGCATATTATTGAAAACATCGTATTTCTTGAACTTCTCCGCCGTGACTATCGGGTGTATATCGGAAAAGTAGGAGAAACGGAAGTGGATTTTATTGCGGAAAAGCCAGACGATAAGGTGTATATCCAGGTGACCGAGAGCATGCAGTCACCAGAGACCCGTGAACGGGAACTTCGTCCACTGCGCCTTATTCCGGACAACTATGAAAAAACAGTATTGTCTATGGATCGAAGTTTTATTCATTCTTATGATGGAATAAAGGTTGAAAATTTAATAGATTGGCTACTTGGCGAATAAGCATTTCCTTAGAAGTGAATAGTCACCAGCAACAAAAAAGCACCGCTTTCGCGGTGCTTTTGCGTGCAGCGAATCATCCCTTGATAGCTGCTTTCCCTTTCTTCAGCCAGTCCATGAGGAGTGGGGAGAAGGCGGAGAGGACGCAGAGGATGATGAGGACCCAGCAGATCGGGGTGGAGAAGAGGATGGAAATGTCGTTGCCCGAAAGGGTGAGGCTTCTCCTCAGGCCACGCTCGCCGATCGGCCCTAAGATGAGGGCGAGGACGACGGCAGCGGTATTGAGGCCCATCTTACGCATGAGGTATCCCATGACGCCGAAGATGAACATGAGGACTACGTCGACGAAGCTGTTATTGATGGCGAAGGAGCCGACGACGCAGAGGACGAAGATGCACGGGATGAGGATGGCATCGGAAATCTTGGCGATGTGCGCGAAGATGCGGCAGCCGCCGAGTCCGATGAGGAGCATGAAGAACTGTACGATGACGAAGCCGGCGAAGAAGGTGTAGGTCATCGGCGCATATTTCGTGAAAAGCTCCGGCCCCGGCTGGAGGCCCTGGATGATGAGGCCGCCCATGAGGACGGCGGTGACGGATTCACCCGGGATGCCGAGAGTCAGCGTCGGGATGAGCGAGCCGCCGGTGACGGCGTTGTTTGCTGCTTCGGAGCCCGCGACGCCTTCGATGGAGCCGTGTCCAAATTTCTCCGGTGTCTTGGAGAACTGCTTGGCAGTATTGTAGCCGAGGAAGCAGGCGATGGAGGCGCCCGCGCCAGGAAGAATGCCGATGATGTTCCCGATGAGCCATGAGCGGATGACGGTCGGCGCGATCTGTTTCAGTTCATGGGCTTTGAGCAGCACGGAGTCTTTGAATTTCACAATGTTTCCACGTTCCTTGATGGCTTTTTCCATGAGGATAAAGACTTGGGACATGGAGAAAAGTCCGATCATCGCGCAGGTGACATTGATGCCGTTGTAAAGCTCATCAACGCCAAACATGTAGCGGGCGGTCCCTTCCATCGGGTCCATGCCGATGGTGGAGAGGATGAGCCCGAAGGCGCCGCTCATGAGGCCCTTGACCATGGAGCCGGTGGTGACGCCGGCGATGATGGTGAGTCCGAAGAGGGCGAGCCAGAAATATTCCGGACTGCCGAATTTCATCGCAAGCTCTGCAAGGAGCGGTGCGAAGAAGTAGAGGGAAATGCAGGAGAGAAGCCCGCCGAAGAAAGAAGCGGTGCAGGCGGTGCCGAGCGCTTTGCCCGCGCGTCCCTGTTTGGTGAGCTCATAGCCGTCGAGTGCGGTCGCAGCCGAAGCCGGAGTGCCCGGGGTGTGGATCAGGATGGCGCAGATGGAGCCGCCGAAGATGGCGCCGCAGTAAATGCCGCCGAGCATGATGAGACCCGTTTCTGCCTTCATCCCGAAGGTGAGAGGCAGGAGAAGCGCGACGCCCATCGCCGCGGAGAGCCCTGGCATGCAGCCGACAATGACGCCGATGGTGACGCCGATCACCATCATGAGAAGATTCATAGGGTCCAGAGCATTACCGAAGCCCTGGGCCATCAGTGCTAATGTATTCGCATCCATGTCATTTCCTCCTTAGAGCAAGTCTTCGATGAGCATGCCCATCGGAAGGGGCACATTCAGGAAGAGATCAAAGGTACCGAATACCAGCACCACCATACCGGCGAGGACCAGCAGAATGTAGAGCGGACGGATCTTGAAGAATTTCAGACAGAAGAGCAGGTAGACCAAGGATGCGGGATAGAAACCGACGAGGTACATCATGACAAAGTAGAGGATGAAGGCCGCAAACATGGTCCAGAATTGTTTCGGCATAAAGCCGTCGAAGAGGACCGGCATGTCGTTTTCCGAAGTTTTTTCTCTCCGGTAGTCACGCACCATCTGCCCCACGCGGACAGAGGTGAGAATGAGCAGGAGCCCGATGACGAAGTGCGGATAGTGCCGCGCCCCGAGGGGAAAGCTCTGTGTCAGGTAGAGGAAAAAGAAACTGAAAGCGTACATGAAGCCGCAGATATAGATATCTGATTTTTTCATGAAATGGTTTGACTCCTTTGGAAAATGGGGTAAGGATTCAGGGTTGGCTCATGGGGCGTATCGCCTTTGGGCCCTGGATGAAAGCTCTGCCTGAATGCAGAATGAGGAATGAAGGCGGATGAAAAGGAGCGTCTCAAGCAGGCGATTTATGAAAGCACCCTATCCACCGCTGACGCGGTCCCCCTTCCCCAATGGGGAAGGCTTAGGCGTAGCAACGCTTCGCGTCAATTTTTATAAAGGGCGATGCCCGAAGGTCTCTTAAGCGCAGATTTCCCTCGTATCGCTAGGATAGGGCACAGGCGGCATATGCGGAGGAAGCGTAAGTTCCTGACCGCGAATGACAACGATTGAATCAGTGTTTCCTTAAAAATCATTCGCGCCCCTTCCTCTGGAAGGGGCAGACGA
>OLFZ01002799.1_pt1 | contig 10684 bp, 8 predicted proteins | sample 1604861 | NCBI WGS metagenome assembly OLFZ01 (sample SAMEA3888895, study PRJEB22519) | human gut metagenome | biome: human gut; feature: human-associated habitat; material: faeces | place: Denmark | collected 2011 | reverse complement strand
CCATTCATAAGAACGTGGTAAAATCATTGCATGTGTCTTACTTGTCTGAAAAGAAGAAGACAGAAACGCAAGAAAGGCATGATTTTTTGCCGAAAGGGGACTTCTCTTTGGCGGGCCTTTCCTTGGGGCAGCGCTTCAAAGACTACTCTTTTATGGAGTGGGAACGGAAGATGATGAATCCCGGAGAGGAAATCTGGTACTACGAGGGCTATGGCGTCCGCATGACAAAGAAGGAACACTGGATCATGGCGTTCTTCCTGACAGATGATCGGATGCTGACTCCTCGAGGCCTTGCCATGGGCGATGATCAGTCGACCGCGGAAATGCTCTATGGCGCGCCACAAAAGCTGGAGATGGATACCTCTACAGGCAGCCCGCGCACAGCCTATGTGTACTTCTCCCAAGGGCAGAAGGAGGTACTCATCCTCTATTTCAAGAATAAAAAAGTGGATGGCATCGTCTGCGCCGGGAATCCACAGCGGAGAAAGTGACCTGTCCCCAGGCACTCATTTTTAGTAGTCAAGCAATCTGAGGTGTTATCGTGTACGATTATTTTTGCGCATTTATTGTCGGCGTAGTGGAAGGGCTGACAGAGTATATTCCAGTTTCATCGACAGGTCATATGATCATTGTCGGGCATATGCTGGGCTTCGAGGGGACGCTTGCCGATCTCTTCGATGTCTTCATCCAGCTCGGTGCGATCCTTTCCGTTCTTGTGGTGTACAGAGAAAAATTTACCTTTATCCTGAATACCCATCACTGGTTTCGCACAAAGGGGCCTTCTCTTCTGAATCTGGCCATCGCCATGTTTCCGGCCTGCCTTCTGGGGCTTGTTTTTCATGGATTTATCAAGAATACGCTCTTTGGTCCTATGACAGTCATCATCGGTTTGGTGCTGGGCGGTATCTTCATGATCGCGGCTGAAAAAATGCATAAGCATTTCTCTGTGACAGATGTAGATCACATCACATGGAAGCAGGCGCTGAAGATCGGACTCTTCCAATGCCTCTCTCTTTGGCCGGGGTTTTCTCGAAGCGGCAGCACCATCGCCGGCAGCCTGCTCTTGGGGATCTCCAGAAAAGCGGCAGCAGACTTCACCTTCATCATGGCGGTTCCTCTGATGTTCCTTGCCTGCATCTATGATCTTCTGAAAACGATCAAGTACCTTGAAATGGGTGACTTCGGCATTCTGGCCGTCGGATTTGTGACCGCTTTCTTTGTAGCGTATGCATCCATTCTTTGGTTCCTGAAATTCCTGAATACTTCGACACTGACCGGCTTTGCCATTTATCGTTTCCTTGTCGCACTCGTTGCACTCATTTACTTCTGGTGAAAAAAGGCTCCCGCTTCGGCGGGGGCTTTTTTAGCGGCGTGAAATCGTTTCTTGCCGCCTAAGAACCAAGTCCCATAAGACCTTTATACATCGTTTCCTCATAACTATCCCTCTTGTTGCTCCTCCCCAAAGCCCTCCACCTGCAGGATCTCCGCAGAAGCCGCTTTCGGCGATGGCTCAGCCCGAGAGATTGGCCGATGGGGGATTGGCATGCAAATCATTGTTCCCTACTGGCAAAAAGAATACATTCATGGTATGATTGAATTTGTAGTAGTAGGAATAGTTTCTATTTCTGCCTGAAATGAGAGAGAAGGAGGGGAGTACATGAAGGCTTATATCCGCATCAGACATACTGGAGAATTATATGACCGCAGCTGCTATGCAGCCTATGCGGGAGCAAATGAGCTGGATATCCCGGTGAAGCCCTATAAAGTGGTGTATTCTCTGACCGATAATGATCCGAAGGATCCTGTGGTGGGGACATTTTCTGATGTGAAGGTGGCACTCGAAAGATTCGGCGTGAAGCTGCTGCCACTGGATTATCCGGATGAGCTGATGCCCTTCGTCGGACGAAAGATCTGGAAATCGACGCTCTTCACCATCACCAGTCATGCGGAAGACTGGCATGTCTTCGTCAAACCGGTGGAGGATGTGAAGCGATTCCATGGCACTGTGCTCGATAAGTCGGAAGACCTCATCAAGCTGGGCGGGGGACTCGAAGATATCGATGTCTGGTGCAGCAGCCGTGTGAATTTCATCTCTGAATGGCGTCTCTGGGTACTTCAGGGAGAGATCGTAGGTCTTTGTCCATATAAAGGACGCTGGGATATTTTCCCTGATCCCAGCGTTCTCAAAGTAGCCGTTGCTGCGTATCATTCCGCCCCTGCCGGCTATGCGCTGGACTTTGGTATCACGGATGAAGGCAAGACGCTCCTGGTCGAGGTATCTGATGGCTATGCGCTCGCTTCCTTTGGCTTGAAATCAAGGCTCTATATGCAGATCCTTCTTGCACGCTGGCAGGAATTAACTAAAGATGTGAAAGTGTGAGCTGGCGTATCTGCTCATCATTTTGTCCCTATGGCACCGATGCTTGTAGTACCTTTGTGTTTTCTGCAGTAGTCGGTGCTTTTCTTACCTGCAAAGCGGATCCTCTGCTTTCTCGGTTGCCCTTGGCTGACAGGTGAGCCGCAGTGCTGCGGCACAAAAAGAGGCGCCGCAAAGATTATAAACGGATGAAACTTTCAGGCATTTTGCATACTGCCCGTGCGCTTCTTGCGAAACGGATAGGATACGCAATAACAATGAATGAATTTACAGAAAGGAGGAGTTGTGGTGAGGCTGAGCAATGATTTTCTGCAGCGGCTGAAGGACAGTGTCAATATCAATGACATCATCGGCTCGTATGTCGATCTAAAGAAAAAAGGAAGATACTATTTCGCCTCCTGTCCTTTTCATGGACCGGAGAAAACTCCTTCTTTTTCAGTGTCTCCGGAAAAAGGATTTTATTATTGCTTTGGCTGTCACGAGAGCGGGGACGTCTTCCATTTCCTGCAGAAGATGGAAGGGATCACTTTCATGGAGGCCGTGGAGAGAGTAGCTGATTATGCCCATATCGATATGCCGACGGAGGAGATCTCTCCGGAAGAACGGCAAAAGGCAGCCATGATGAAGAAAATGGTGGAGGTCACGGAGCTTGCAGGCTCTTATTTCCACAATTGCCTCACACGGACGCAGATGGGACAGGCAGGAATGGCGTACTTCGAGAAGCGCCACCTTTCGATGGAAACCATAGAAAGATTCAAGCTGGGCTTTGCGCCGGCGGATTGGCATCGTCTATACCATGACTTCACGACGAAAAAGCAGATAGATCCGAAGATACTCACAGCCTGCGGGCTTTGCGGGTACAAGAATGGAAACTATTTTGATATGTTCCGCAATCGCTGCATGTTTCCCATTCTGGATCTGAAGGGGCGTGTGGTGGCATTCGGCGGTCGTGTCATGGATGACAGTAAGCCGAAGTATCTGAATTCGCCGGAAAGCCCCATTTTCAATAAGCGCCGTCTCCTTTTTGCTATCTATCAGGCACTGCCGGAAATCCGCAAAAAGCGGCAGGCGATCATGGTCGAGGGCTACATGGATGCGATTTCCCTGCATGCCCATGGTGTCACGAATGTAGTAGCTTCCCTCGGGACTGCCTTCACTGTAGAGCAGGCAAGGCTTCTCAAAAAATATGCCGACGAGATCGTTTTCTCTTATGATATGGATGCTGCCGGTCAGAATGCGACGCGGCGGGCATTGGAGATCGCCGGTGCTGTGGGACTGAAGCTGCGTGTGGCACTCGTGGGGGAGGGCAAGGATCCGGATGAATTTGTCAATCTTCATGGCGGGGAGGCTTATTTAGAAGCGGTAGCGCAAGCGCAGCCTGCATTGGACTATCTCTTTGGCGCGCTGCAGCGGCAGTATGATGCGTCGACACTTGACGGGCAGCATCACATTCTTGATGAGATGTTCGCTGTACTTCTCGCGCAGCAGGATACGTTTCAGTTCAATTCGTTCATCCGCAAGATGGCGATGACGCTCCACATGGATGAAGGAATGATCCGAAGTGAAGCACTCTCCTTTGCGAAAAAGAATCATTCGACCCTATATATTTCACAGAAAACACCGCTGGAAGCACCGATGACAGACAATGGGCCGCAGGCAAAGAAGCAGAAACTTCTGGAAGAAGGGCTTCTCAAGTACTGCCTCCGCTATCATATGCTTCCTGAGGGCTGGGAGTTACTCAAAAATTATCCTTTCACCTCGCCTTTCCGTCAGAGACTCTTTGATGCGATGAAATCGATGGAGGGAGAGATCACGGAACAGGCGGTGGAGGGGAAGCTCCTTCGCGAGGATATACCGCTCCTGGCAGAGCTTGCGATGGAGGGGGATCCACCCGGCTCTGTCCCTCAGGAGGAATATATATGGCCTTTGATGAAGATGTATCTCCAGAAGGAGTATCGTCTTCATACAGAAAAAGTCCAGTCTCTCATGACTTCAGATCCGGAAGAGGCCAGAAAAGAGCAGATGATCTGTATCCGCCTCAGCAAAGAGATCATGGCACTGGGAAGGGCATGAGTGGTGACCGATTACTGCGGTCAGATATCAGACATCAGAAGTCAGACGGTAGAAGTCAGATACCTGAAATCTAATCCCTAATCCCTAGTCACCAGTCACTAGTCACTAGTCACTAGTCTTTACGCATATTGTTTGTTTTTGTATACCACATTTCCGAAGCAGAGATGGACATGATCGTCGGAATGGATTACCAGTATCGGGGGATATAAAAATGGCTGAACGAATGACTCAACTTGAAAAATGGATTCAGGAGCTGAAGAAAAAATCCCATGACGGGCTGGTAGCGAATAAGGATATCATGGAGTTCATTTCCACGCACAATCTGGGAGAAGAAGATCTGTCTGCTCTTTATGAAGCACTTCATATCCACCAGCTGGAAGTAGACTTTAATGAAGAGGTGGATGATTCCTTCGACTTCATCGAGGAAGAGGAGTCGGCTGAACTTGTCAAAGAAGCAGAAGAGGCCGAGGCGGAAGCCGAAGAAGACACGCCGGTGCCTGATCTGGATAATGCCATCTCGATCGATGATCCCGTGAAAATGTATCTGAAGGAAATCGGTGCGCTGCCCCTTTTGACCAGTGAAGAAGAGATCGTGCTTGCCAAGACGGTCGAGGCGGGTATGCGTGCGGATGCGCTTCCCGAAGAAAAAGAAGCGGCGCGGGAAGCAAAGAAAGAGCTGGCTGATCGGAACCTCCGCCTCGTGGTCTCCATCGCAAAGAAATATCTGGGCCGCGGGCTTCAGTTTCTGGATCTCATTCAGGAAGGGAATCTGGGACTCTTAAAGGCCGTTGATAAATTCGACTATACCAAGGGCTATAAATTCTCCACCTATGCTACATGGTGGATCCGGCAGGCTATCACACGCGCCATTGCGGATCAGGCACGCACCATTCGTGTGCCGGTACATATGGTAGAGACGATCAATAAGCTGAATCGCATTTCCCGCCAGCTGCTGCAGGAGAATGGGCGTGAGGCAACCAATGAAGAGCTTGCCAAAGCCATGGGCGTATCACTCGCCAAGGTACGCGAGGTCAAAAAGATCGCGCAAGACCCGATTTCTTTGGAAACGCCGATCGGTGAAAAGGAAGATTCCCATCTGGGAGATTTCATCGAAGACCATGAAGCCATCGCGCCGGATGATGCCGCCGGCAGCATCCTTCTCCGCGAGCAGATCGAAGAACTTTTGACCGGGCTGACGGAAAGAGAACGACAGGTGCTCGAGCTGCGCTTCGGGCTGAAAGACGGCAAGACAAGGACTCTCGAAGAAGTGGGAAAATACTTCGATGTGACCCGCGAACGCATTCGTCAGATCGAAGGGAAAGCGCTTTCGAAGCTGAAAAAGACGGCAAAAAATCTGATCAACCAGTGAATCATAGGCAATCAAAAAGCAGCCCGTCAAGGGCTGCTTTTTGATTGCGTTCATTGAGGATCATGAAAACAGTATATAAAATCCTTATGAGATCAGATGGTATGCGCGGAGCCGACGACAGCTTCGATCTTGTGCATGACCATCTGCTTCACAGCCTCTCTGGCCGGCTTCAGATAGCTTCTCGGGTCGAAATTCGACGGATCCTTGCAGAGTGCTTCACGGATGGCACTTGTCATAGCCAGACGGATATCGGTGTCGATATTGATCTTGCAGACAGCCATCGTGGCAGCCTTGCGGAGCATGTCTTCCGGGACGCCTTTCGCGCCGAGGACTTTGCCGCCATAGGCATTGCACTTTTCCACAAATTCCGGAATGACGGTAGAAGCGCCATGGAGGACGATCGGGTAGTCCGGCAGGAGCTTACCGACCTTTTCCAGACGTTCATAGTCAAGATAGGGGTCGCCTTTGAATTTGTAAGCTCCGTGGCTGGTGCCGATCGCAATAGCGAGAGAGTCGCAGCCGGTAAGCTCTACGAACTCAGCCGCTTCTTCCGGATCCGTAAAGATCGCATCCTTCGCATCGACACTGACCAGATCTTCTACGCCGGCCAGACGTCCGAGCTCGGCTTCCACCACGACACCTTTGTCATGTGCATATTCGACGATCTGCTTTGTGACTTTGACATTTTCCTCGAAGGAGTGCTTCGAGCCATCATACATGACGGAAGTAAAGCCACCGTCAATGCAGGCCTTACAGATCTCATAAGAAGAGCCGTGGTCCAGATGGAGTGCGGTCGGGATCTCCGGATAATCCTGAAGGGCAGTCTTGACCAGACCGACGATATATTCCTGACCGGCATAATTGCGGGCGCCTTCCGAAGCCTGAAGAATGACAGGAGACTCCTCTTCCTTGGCAGCTTCCATGATCCCTTGGATGATTTCCATGTTATTCACATTGAATGCACCAATGGCATAATGCCCCTGATATGCCTTTTTAAACATTTCAGTAGTTCCTACGAGCGGCATAATGATACCTTCCTTTCAATGCAACATTGATATAGTGTATACAATATATAAGCTGATCGGTGAATAAAAGCTATATGATTGCCTTTCTTTATTATACTGAATGGTACTTTATATTTCCACTGTATTTTAAGAATTATTTTCAAAAATAGAAATGGCCGCTATTTCTTACAGGCAGAGAGGTCGGATTCATGGTACAATAAAAGAAAACAAGGGAGGAGAACATAGAATGGATCAGAAAGAAGTCGATCTGAATGAAGAACAGGAGCTTTCCCCTGAAGAGCTGGCGGAATTCATGGCATCCTACAAGAAAGAGCTTGCCCGCATTTATAAAATGTCCAGCGCGAAGAAGTCTTTCATGGTGAGGCAGAAGCTTCCAAATCTGAAAATGGCACTGGAAGAATGTGACCGTGACATGCGGAAGGACATTGATGAGCTAAAGCATAAGTATGGGATCCACTACTGAAAGACAACTGCTCTTTTTCAAAAAAACTTTATTTTACCTCTTGCAAAAAATGAAGTTACATGATATACTCTTAACATCGCTTGAGACAAGACCTCTTGAAACCAAGTCAAATGAAAAGATTTGAAAAAAAGAGCTTGACAAAAGCAAGAAAAACGAGTATAATAAATCTCGTTGAAACGGATCATTAGCTCAGTTGGTAGAGCACCTGACTCTTAATCAGGGTGTCCGGGGTTCGAACCCCTGATGATCCACCAGAACATCATCGTTCGAACACTCCTCATTAGTTTCAATCTTGACTCTGATAGGATTGTCGAGCGTAGCGGGAACGGCTGTGTAGTTGAAATGAATTTCAGCTATGCAGCCGTTTATTTTTATGCAGCGAATGAAGTCCCAGAAGGTGGAAAGGGTGGCGTTTCCGGTTTCGGCCTTCTCTAGCAGCTTTTCTAGGAAGAATGTCACGGCTTCCGGCGTGAGAGTAAAGGCCTTTTCTTTTAACTCTTCGACCCGGATCATTGACTCGAGCTCTTTGCTGCGGTTTGAATATTCGTTTGCCTGTGCAATGATTTCATCAGCAGTTAGCCCCGCAGCCACGGCTTTCGAGATATTTCGGATTTTAGCATCCAGAGCCGCCTTTTCATGTTTTAACCTATCTACTTCGGAATTGCCTTGCTCGCGCTCCTGAGCCAAAATGGCTTGGGCTGTGATGATTTTAATTGCATGGGGCTGTTTGAGCATAGCCACAGTCGCATTGTAGACAGCAGACTCCACGGCGTCCCGCCGGATAGCTTTGGCGTCGCAGTCTTTCCGGCCGTGTGTTTTCCCTGAGCACTTGTAGTAGAAATATGTATTCCCGCTCTTGCCGGTTCCGGAGACACCGACCATCGGACGACCGCAGCGGCCGCAGAAAATTTTACCGGTCAGCTCGTAGTCGGGGGATGCGCTCTTTACCATATTCCGTTTCCTCCCTTCTTTTATTTTCTGGACTTTATTGAAAAGCTCGTCTGAGATGATCCGCGGGGCATAGCCCGGATAGACCGTTCCGGCCCATCGGAACGTGCCGGTATAAATTGAATTTACCAGGATGTTATTCAGACTGTTACGGCTGAACGGGCGGCCCTGGGCGTTGGCGAAATGATGGGCATTCAGATAGGCGATAATATCAACAAGACGATACCGGTCAGAATACATCTGGAAAATATCTATGACTGCCTGTCTTTTTGATTCATTGACATATAGCCTGGAATCTGTTCCCTTTTTGTACCCGAAGGGAATAACGGTGCCCACCCATTTCTTTTCCAACAGATTATCGGCCATTCCGCGGCGGACTTTTTGGGCAAGCTCCAGCGAGTAGTATTCAGCGTATCCTTCCAGCAGGGATTCCAGGATCACTCCTGTCGGATCATCTCTGATATTTTCTTTCGCAGACAGGACCCGGACACCGTTTTTCTTCAAGCGATTCTTATAGATTGCGGAATCGTAGCGTGATCTGGAGAACCGGTCCAGGGCATACACTATAACAAACTGGAACAGATGCCGGTCAGAGTCATGGATCATCCGCTGGAAGTCGGGGCGCTGGTCAGTCCGAGCAGACATGGCTCTATCAATGTAGGTCCCGATGATCCGGTAGCCGTTTGCGGCGGCAAAGGCTTTACATTCACGGATCTGGCCTTCGATTGACTCATCACGCTGCCGATCAGAGGAGTAGCGGGCATATATTACGGCCGTTTGGTTTTCCATTTTTCGTATTCCTTTCTGGGATAATAACTATGGGTAAGAGACTCAGGATAGGCCCGTTCTGGACGGGGCTGAACTTCGGGTCTTTTTTTTTGCCATTTTTACCCATAATATGATTGCTCTTTTGTTTTTGATAACCACGTTTGCACCATTTTTCGTGGCTCCACGAAAATGGTGAGATCTCACTTGCCGGTAACTTGCAGATGTGAAGAAGGCGAGCGAGTTCACGCCTGTCCTCTTGCGCGCTCACGCCACCTTGTCAGCATGTCTTTATTTTCAAAAAGTAGGGAAATTGACATTAAGCGATGAATCAGATGGCTTTTAGTTTCAAAAACGGTCAATTCTAAAACTGAATTAGATGAAATAGGAAACCGTAGGAAAAATAGGAAAAATTGCGCTCTCCAAATGCGTCCGGCCAGTCCGGGGCGATTTAGGCATAAAAAATCGGGGGCTGCATCGATCAGGATGCAGCCCCCGCAAAATACGCAGAGCGTATTTTTCCACGTGCTTTCATTTTACACAATGGGATACCATTTGTCAATGGCAGACGAGATTACATCGAAAGTCGATTGGATAAGTGAATTGTTGTTGTACGAATACTTTGAAAATAATCGATCAGAAAATTCATGCAAATCTTTTGCTACGTGGGCTTGAATGCCAGGACTTGAGACCAATCTCTTGTGTGTGTACAGACAGGTGAGAATCTGCAAAACGCGTTCGTTTGTGATCTTCTTTTGAATCGAGCCACGTCCAAACGCTAAATCAGCTCGCAAAGCTCTAGTTAATTCGTAATTTGCTTGCTTTTCTACAGTTTTTGTCTTTAAGTCGTTAATCACACAATTATTATGAGCAGCTGCATTTCGGAGCTTTTTAGTCGATTTCATCAAGAAGAAGTCATCGACCATTGCTTTATCTATTCTGTATTGCGGGTAATCGTCATTTTCTTCCGAATGGCAAATAAAACGGTTGGCACAAAATCTATAGAATGGAAGAAATGCACCGAATGGGATCATCTCAATAAATACCCAAACAGGAAATTCGCCATTGTATTTTTGATATGCATCGTGACAATAGGGGCTCCCTGCATTTCTGCCGAGTTCACTCAGAATACGCATTTTCCCTGATACAGGAAGAGACTGCAGGTAGTCTTGAACGATCGAATATCCGTCCTCGTCCGCATCAGTTGTGATTCGCCGCATGAGCTTAACTTTAGCAAAATGTTCTATGTTAAGAGACATTTTCAGCATAAGAGCTCGCAAATACATATCAATAATGGCTAAGTCAACCAAATAAGCGAAGTCTAAATGGACATATTCTCGATTAGTGGCATCCTTGTTGAAATTCTTTCGATATGAGCTTAATTTGAAGAAATTATTATTATCCCGTAAATAAATCAAGGCTTGCCGCTTGCTCATCATCGCAAAAGAAACGCCCTTCTGCTCTAGGTGCTGCACCTGTTCGGGATAACTTAATTTAGGCTTACGTGCCATTGGTGGAACCCTCCTTATCTCAATCTACACCATACTCGACCATTTTCGTTACCCCGCGAAAATGGTCTTTTTATTGCTTGATCACTGAATACTTCGCCACCGCCAGCCCGATGATCTGGATCGAATCGCAGTTGTCAGAGTTAAAGATCATCG
>OLFZ01002785.1_pt1 | contig 10725 bp, 10 predicted proteins | sample 1604861 | NCBI WGS metagenome assembly OLFZ01 (sample SAMEA3888895, study PRJEB22519) | human gut metagenome | biome: human gut; feature: human-associated habitat; material: faeces | place: Denmark | collected 2011 | reverse complement strand
CGCATCAGATCGCCGCATTGGAACAGCGCACGAGGGAATTGAAAGCCTTGAGTATCGAGATTCTCAACCTTGTAAAAAAGGCTGCGCAGTGACTACAATGCTTCTGTCCACAACAAACAATATCTCAATAAATGAAAACATCTGTGTGACAATGCAAAACAGGGATACTAGCCATTTTTATTCGGTTTTCCCTTTCCCTGAATACAAATGCAAGATTATCGATTTATATTACTTTAGTTAACAGGGAAGAAAAAATATGCTATTTTTTATCAGTACTTTTTTCACACTTCGCTGTCCTTATGATAAACCACCTAAAAACCATAAAAATGAACGGAACTATACGCACATTTCTTCTGATGCTCCTCTTGAGCACAATAATGCCCGCCATAGGCCAGACGGCCGGCAAAGGTGTACAAACCAAGGTCATCTCCCACCGTGGCTACTGGAAAACCGAAGGATCGGCCCAGAACTCGGTGACCTCCTTCCTGAAAGCCGACTCCATTAGCAGTTACGGCTCCGAACTCGACGTGTGGCTGACGGCTGACAGCGTTCTTATCGCCAATCACGACCGGGTATTCAAGGGCCTTGCCATGGAAACCTCCCTCTCGGGAGATATCCTTGCGACTAGACTCAGTAACGGAGAGTACGTTCCTTCTTTCGAAGCCATACTCGGCGCCATGCGGAAAACATCGGCAACCCGGCTGATTCTGGAGATCAAGAACCTCAAAGACAAGTCGAAATACCCTTACGAAGTAGGGCTCGTCGCAAGGCTGCTCGAAAAATACGGTGTCGCCGACCGCACCGAAATCATCGTCTTCGCCCACGAACTGGGAGCGGAGTGCATCCGGCAGATGCCCGGAACGCGGGTCTTCCACCTCAACGGCGACCTCACCCCGGCAGAACTCAAAGAGCGGGGATATGCCGGAATGGATTACCGCAACACTATCCTCAAAGCCAACGAACACTGGGTCGCCGAAGCACATGCTCTCGGGCTGGAAGTAAATGTCTGGACGGTGAACACACGGGAAGAGATGGAGTATTTCCTCAATCTGGGCGTCGATTACATCACGACGGATGAACCCGAACTGCTTCAGGCGTTGATCCGGGAACGCAGCGGGAAATAGCGGAAAATTTTTCGAAAAACAATTTTTCTCGGAAAATAAGTACTTTTCCGGGAGATGATTGTTCCTTATTACAGATAACCCAGACTACCGACCCAATGAAAACCATCCAAAAACTCACTGCAGCGATCCTCCTTACGGCATCGTGCGCAGGCCTGTCCGTCTCCTGCGTCCCGCGGAGCGAAACGAAAAACCTGAAAATAATCTGTTACAACATCCTTTACGGGATGCGGAGGGATACGACCCAGGGAAAACGTCTGTTCGCGGAATGGGTCCGGCAGCAGAATCCGGACATTCTGGCCCTGCAGGAGGTCAACGATTTCACGCAGTTCACGCTCGAAACGCTCGCCGCCGAATACGGCCACGACTACGCCGTCATCAGCAAGGACCCGAAACTCATTCCGGGTTCGGTCGGATCGAGGACGAAATTCCCGGTGTCGATCTCCTCCAAATCGCCCGTCGTCAACGTGGACAAGGTCCTCGACAACATGTGGCATGACTTCATCAAATGCAAGGTCGAAGGATACAACGTCATCGTCCTGCACCTGAACCCTCACCTGTACGAAGCCCGCCGCCGGGAGATCCGAACCGTTCTCGAAACGGTAAAACAGAGCGGTCTGTTCGAGAAATGGATCATCATGGGCGACTTCAACACGGTTTCGCCCCTCGACAGCGCGGTCTATGCCGACGGCAAATACCTGCAACGGAAAAAGGAGCAGGAGAAAGTGCACACCCGCAACAACAACCTCCCGGACGGACAACTCGACTTCGCTGTCAGCCAGGCGATCCTCGACTTCGGGTTCGTGGACGCCGGGTGGGCGGACAGGGAGAACTACCGGAAAGACGGCTTCACACGCCGCATCGACTTTATCTACGTCTCCCCCGACCTCCGGGACCGGATCGTGAGCTGCCGGTATATCACCGACGACTTCACGGCCGCCTATTCCGACCACATCCCGGTGGAACTGGTTCTGAAGCACGATTCCGAATGATCCCTTTTCCATATCCGTAAAATTTTCGTATTTTTGGATAAATCCGACAACCCAATAGCGTGTCCCGATGTACCAGAAGGAGATAATCGTACAGGATTCTTTGTGGCAATCGTTCGTCAACGGAAGCCGGGAGGCCTATGCCCGGCTCTATGAACTCTATGTCCGGCCGATGTACCTCTACGGACTGCACTTCTGCGACGACAGGCAGATCATCGAGGATGCCATCCACGACATATTCGTCCGCATCTACGTCAACCGGGAACGGCTACCAGAACTGAAGAACGTGAAACTCTACTTGCTCATCTCGCTCAAAAACACCTTGCTCAACCATGCTAACAGCAAGAGTTTCCGGTTTCGAATGGACATTTCAGTCTGCCGCCAACTCCATGACCAGTCGGACCTGGAAGAGACGATCGTCAGGAAGGAGGAGAGCGACCGTTCCAGACAACTCGTCGCCGAAATGGAGAGGAACCTCTCGGCACGCCAGAAGCAAGCAGTCTACTATCGGTTCGTGGAGCAAATGCACTACAACGAGATCGGAGCGATGATGGAGATCAACAGCCAGTCGGCCAAGAATCTGGTCCATTCGTCGATCAAGAAAATCCGCGAGATCTATTCCCATCTCTCCGGGGCTTTCCTGTTACTGCTTTTCAGCTCCCTGTAAACGTTCTCGCCGGCAAAAGGAGTACTTTTCCGGTTCCACCTTGTCCTTATACCAGAAGCCAACGATAACGCATGAAAAGAGATTACACCCATATCAGCACGGAGGAACTGCTCCAAGACGATTTTTTCATCTCGTCCATCATCAATCCCACGGAAGAAACACAAATATTCTGGGAGCGCCGACTGGCCGACGGTAACATCGACCCAGAAGTTTTCCGCGAAGCTCGCAATATCCTACTCTCTCTAAACAGGGCACCCCATCGGACCGACGTTCCCGAAGAACGTATTGAAAAACTATGGGAACGCATCGAGGATTCGGTGAACGGTGTGCGTCCCGCGTCGCGCCGCACACCGGCAGCGAAGAGATGGATGTGGCCGGCCGCACTGGTAGCATCGGCGGCATGTATCGCCGTGGCCATCATACTGCGTCCTCTGACGGGCCCGGACAACGGAACGACGACCATAAACGGCACCGACGTCCGCACACTGGCCCATACAGAGGATACGAACTATATCAAACTGGTTCTGGGCGAAAAGGTGGTCGAAATGCCGGGGGACGAAGCCCGAGTGGATTACAGCCGGAATGGCCTGACGATCAACGAACAGGAGATTGCCGGACAAGACCGGGAGCAGGGAAAGCTCAACCTGCTAGCCGTGCCCTACGGCAAACGTTCGACACTGATCCTCGCCGACAGCAGCCGGCTGTGGATAAATGCCGGAACGAAAGTGATCTACCCTGAAAAGTTCGCCGGCGACCGGAGGGAAATCTACGTCGACGGAGAGGTGTACGGCGAAATCGCCCATAACCTGGCATGGCCGTTCGTGATCAAGACCAAACGCGCGGGTATCGAGGTTCTGGGAACCACCCTCAATGTCAACGCCTATGAAAAGGAGGAGGAGTTGTCGGTGGTGCTGGTAGGCGGAAAGGTCGCCGTGACCAACGCCAAAGGCCGCAAATCGGAACTCGCCCCGAACCAGATGTATTTCTCGTCCGGGGAACACGACTACATCACGGCGGTCGACGTGGAGGAGTACGTCTCCTGGAAGGACGGCAACTACAAGTTCCGCAACGAAAAGATCGCCACCATCGTCAAACGGCTCTCCAAATACTACAACATCAACATCGTGGCCGATCCCTCGACGTCGGGGCTCACCTGCTCCGGAGAACTCATCCTCAAAGACGAACTCATCCGCGTACTCGATGTAATCTGTAACACCGCCCAGATTCAGTACACGTGGGACAGCGAAAAACGCACCTATATGCTGCACCGATAACCGACCTAAGTCTAACCGAAAAACCTGAATTGCCTATGATAATACGATAAAGCCCCCCCAAAAAAAACAAGGCAGGCGATCCGCTAAAACCTCCTGCCCTGCGTCATTTGACATTACGGTAATAGGTAAACCATCAAATAACTTTACAAATATATGAAGAAAAAACCGGACTTTAAAACTTGGGCCGCAAAGATACTCCGGCCCCTTTTGCTGACGCTCCTATGCATTCCGGCATTTTCGTCGACTGCATCAGCCCAGAGCGAAAGAAAAGTATTTTCCGTTTCGGTCGAAAACAAGTCGATGTCGGAAACGCTCGACGAGATCAGCCGGATCAGCGGTTACTCGTTCTTTTACTACGACGGGCTGTTCAGTTCGGCCCGCAAAGTGCCCCTCAAAACCACCAACCTCACCATCCGCCAGACCCTCGACAAACTCTTCGAAGGAAGCGAGAACACCTACGCCATCGACGGACAGCAGGTATTCATCCGCCGGGCCCCGGCAAAAAAGCAGCAGGCCCCCAAATCCGAGACCATAACCGGATGGGTGCTGGACAAGAACAACGCCCCCGTTTCGGGAGCCACCGTCATCGTCGCAGGCACGAACAAAGGCGTCACCAGCGGCATCCAGGGCGGATTCCAGCTGAGCGACATCACGCTTCCCGCGACGCTCAACATCTCGTTCCTCGGCTACGAACCCCGCACGGTGGTCGTCACGCCGCAGAACAAGGACCAGTTGACGGTCGTGCTCAACGAAGAGTCCAAACTGGTGGACGATATCGTGGTGGTCGGCTACGGAACCCAGCGCCGCGGCATGGTGTCGAGCGCCATCAGCAAGATGGTGGTCGACGAGAACAACCAGCGTCAGGTGGCCAGCCCCGGACAGCTGCTCCAAGGCCGTGTGGCCGGCGTTATTTCCACGACGGGATCGGGAAACCTCGGCTCGGGCGAACGTATGAGCATCCGGGGTATCTCCTCGATCAGCGCGGGCAACGAGCCCCTTTACGTTATCGACGGCATTCCGATCACCAACGAAGACGCCAATATCTTCAACTTCGGAGAGACCATGAGTTCCATGGCGACCATCGCCGTCAACGACATCGAGTCAATCGAAGTCCTCAAAGACGCGGCATCGGCCGCCATCTACGGATCGCGGGCCTCCAACGGCGTGGTGCTCATCACCACCAAGTCGGGCCGCGAGGGAAAAGCCACGCTTCGGCTCAACTTCCAAGCGGGCATCTCGCAATTCCCCAACCTCCGGAGGGTGAAGATGGCCAACTCAAAACAGTATATCGAAGCCTATAACGAAGGCGTCGACAACTACAACCGCCAGTACGGTTATCAAGTCGGGGACGCAGACTACCAAGTCCACATTCAGAACCCCTTCGGCACGATGCCCGACACCGACTGGATGAAGATCGGCACGCAGCTGGGCCGGAGCTACAACGTCGATGTCTCCGTGTCTGGAGGCAACGCCAAGACCACCTATTACGTGGGCGGAAGCTATAACGACCAGACCGGCGTCATCCGCACCAACGCCATGCGCAAGGCGAACCTCAAGGCCAAAGTGACGCAGAAATTCGCCAAATGGCTGGAGGTGGGCGCCAACGTTTCGGGCAATTATATGAAGAACGACCAGATTCCCGGCTCCAACATCGGCTCGTCGATCCTGGAACGCCTGATTCACCAGCGCCCTATCGACCATGTCTATACACCGGGGGGGGGGGATATTACACCGGCGGCACTCCCCAACTCACGTTCCACAACCCCGTGCAGATCCTCGACGAGCAGATCGCCTATATCGAGAATTACCGCATCTTGGGCAATTTCTTCGCCAAGTTCAACTTTTTCGACGACAAACTGCAAATTCAGGCCAACTACAACGCCGACCTGAGCTTCACCTACGACTATACCTACTATAACGAGAACCATCCCTACGGTACGGGCGTGGGACGTCTGGTGGAGGCTTACCGCCACGTGCCCAACACCACGTTCGAGGTCTACGCCAACTATAACGACAAGTTCGGCGACGTCGATTTCAGTGCCATGCTGGGCCACTCCTATCAGGATGTGACCCGCAAGCAGAATTACGTCGACGTGCGCGGATTCCCCTCGCCGTCGTTCAACATCGTCAATGCAGCGGCGGAATTCTACAACGTCACCGGAACGCTCAACGAATACGCGATGGAGTCCTATTTCGGACGTATCACCGCCGGCTACAAAGACCGTTACATGCTCACCGCGACATTGCGCACGGACGGTTCGTCGAAATTCGCCCCCGAGAACCGCTGGGGCTGGTTCCCCTCCGTTTCGTTCGGATGGAACCTCGGCAACGAGCCCTTCATGGAGGACTCGGGCATCGACCTGAAATTCCGCGCCAGCTACGGACGCACCGGCAACCAGGAGGGCATCAGCCCCTGGGCCTATCACGCCAAGATGTCCGGCGGCAAGAACTACGGAGGACAAAGCGGTATCGCGGTGTCCGACTTCGGGAACCGGAATCTTCGCTGGGAAAAGGCCGACCAGTATGACGTCGGATTCGACCTGGCCTTCCTGAAAGGCAAGGTCAACATGATCTTCGACATCTACCAGAAAAACACATTCGACCTGCTTTACAACAAGCCGGTGGCTGCCCATACGGGAACGACCTCGACCCTCTCGAATATCGGATCGATCCGTAACCGGGGCGTGGAATTCACCCTCAACACCCACTTCAACTTCGGCAAGCACTTCTCCTGGCTCTCGCAGTTCAACATCTCCCACAACAAGAACATCATCAAGTCGCTCACGGGCGAGGACATCATCGGTTCCAACCGCATCCTCCGCGCAGGCGAGGAAGTGGGTTCGTGGTACGTGTTCGAACAGCTCGGCATCTACCAGTACGACGGAGAGGTTCCCGATCCGCAGTATGCCGACGGAATCCGGGCCGGCGACGTCAAATGGAGGGATGTCAACAACGACGGACAAGTCACCGACGAGGACCGCGTAATCCAGGGCTCTTCAAACCCCAAGTTCTTCGGCGGATGGAACAATACATTCAAGTGGAAGGGTCTGCGTCTCGACGTCTTTTTCACCTACCAGTACGGCAACAAGGTGCTGGCCGAATGGATGATCAACGCCGCGCGTCTCAGCCACACGTCGAACGTACTGGCGTCGCAGGTCGAGAACCGGTGGACGGGCCCGGGCAGCACCAACGAATACCCGCGCGCCATCTTCAACCGGGCGACCCCCAACGTGCGCAACTCATCGCGTATCCTGCACGACGGCTCTTTCATTCGGCTCCGCAGCCTCGTCCTGGGATACGAATTCCCGGCGGCAATCACGTCGAAGCTCCGCATGAAAGGACTCCGCATCTACTTTCAGGGCGACAACCTGTTCCTCATCTCGAAATATCCCGGCTGGGATCCGGATGTCAGCAAGGATCTCAATCCGTTGTATTACGGCGTCGACCGGCTTACCGTACCCCAGCCGCGTATGTTCACTTTCGGTATCAACATAACCATCTAAACGGAGAGCGAAACCTATGAAAAAGATACTATTTCACTTCACACTCGTCTTCCTTGCAGCCGCAGGCTTCTCCTGCGCAGGCGACCTCGACAGATTTTCCCGCTATTCGATCCCGCCGGAAGCCGTCACCGAGGCCGACCTCCCGGCCATGCGCATGGGCGTTTACAGCAGTTTCCAGAGCGGCGGACCCGGGGTGCGTTCCTATATCATGTTCGACATCCTCGGCGGTAACATCCGTGGGAATTCGGGAACTTCGAAAGACCAGATAAATTCGATGCTCTCGTCGCTCAACAGCTACCAGAACACTTCGTGGGCAGGCTATTTCTACATCCTGTACCAGGTCAACAACCTCATCAAAGCCGCGGAAAAATACCCTGGGTCGTCGGAAGCCACGCTGGCACTCGGCGAATCCCACTATTTCAGGGCATAGCTCTACTACTGCATGGTAACCCGCTGGGGCGACATGCCCATCCTCCGGGAGAATACGCAGGAGAACGTGCCGCGCGACCCTGCCGAGCAGGTATGGAATTTCATCGAGGAAGAGTTGGAGCTGGCACTGGACCTGCTCGGATCGAGTAAAAGCTATTATTACGTGTCACACGACGCAGCCGTCGCGCTCATGGCACGCGTGAAGCTGAGCCGAGGCAAGAAAACAGAGGCCGCCGAACTGGCCGAAAGCCTGATCGGCAAGTATAAACTCGACGATTTCGAAAAGATCTTCCGCAAGGCGGCCAACACGGAGATCATCTTCGCCTTCGAGAATCTCTCGGAGGAGTCGGGGCTCAACATCAGCGACCTGTTCTACACCTATGCTCATGAGAACAAAGGCCAGGGGGTCTACTATCCCACCAAAGACCTGCTGGCGGTCTTCTCGGACGAGGACAAGCGCAAGGAGATCACCTTCACCAGCGTAGCCGGACAGACCCTCTTCAACAAGTATCCCAGCGGACAGACGGGCAAGGACCCGGTAATCGTCTCGCGTGTCGCCGAGATGTACCTCATCAGCGCCGAAGCTCAGGGACGCCCCAACGGACTGGCGCGACTCAACGACCTGCGCGAAGTCCGTGGACTGACGGCGATCAACCCCGCCCCGACCACGGACAAGGCGTTCATGGACGCCGTGATGGACGAGCGCCGCAGGGAACTGGTGACCGAGAATTTCCGCTATTACGATTTGGTTCGTACCGGCCGCGCCGTGGAGGAGCTGGGCATCCAGTCTCATCAGGTACTATTCCCGATACCTGGCCAGCAACGCCTGCTCAACCCGCTGCTGGGACAAAATCCCGGATACGGGGACTGATTATGCAGCCGAAAACCAAGTCTTATTGTAAAAAAGACCGTTATGAAAACCAACAATAAAATATTCTTGAAAATCCGACTGTTGTTTTGCCTTTTTGCATTGTCCACAACTCTTTGGTCGTGCAACGATACTCCTGATTACAATGATGCGTACGACAATACAACCGCCACAACGGCTGTTGCCCAAAAACTCGTCGCGGGCACGGGGCTGATCGGCCATATGATCGATGACCGCACCTGGACCGTTACCGACGGTGTGGAAGCCACCGAAATTGCATACGTCTCGTACGAAGGTTACACGACGAAGATGTTCGTCGTCGAGGTGGACCTCTCTAATCCCGCCATTTCCATCGCGGCGTCGCTGCCCGACAACGGCACGACGTTCAAGATGCAGTCCATGACACGGCAGGCCCTTGCAGCCGATGCCGCCGGCAACAAGGTCTGGGCAGGTTTCAACGCTGACTTCTTCAATATGACGACTGGCGTACCCCGCGGTCCCGTACACCGGAACGGCGTCATGCTGAAAAACACCTTCGACAGCGGCGAACGCAGCGTGTTCTACATCACCCGGGACAAAAAAGCCGCCGTGGCGCAATTCTCGTTCCTGATGGTGCTGGCTCCGATTCTGGGCGAGACGCTGCTCGAAGCCGTCAGCGGCGACCTCACGGCCGGCGTGGCCGCCGGTCCTCTCGCCGCAGGCTTCCTCGCCTCGTTCGTCACGGGCTGTCTGGCCTGCAAATTCATGATCGAGATCGTCAAGCGGGGCAAACTCATCTGGTTCGCGCTCTACTGCGCCGCCGCGGGCCTCGTATCCATCCTAAGCTATTTCTGTTAATGAAAGAACCGATCGACCTGCGGGGTCTCAACTTCGAAGAGGGTTATATCGCCGTACTGGACAAGCCCCTGCGCTGGACCTCGACCGATGTGGTCCGCAAAATCAAATTCACGCTGCGCCGCCTCGGCTACCGGAAAATCAAGGTCGGCCACGCCGGCACGCTCGATCCGCTCGCCACCGGCATCCTGCTGGTCTGCATCGGCCGCGCCACCAAGATGGTCGATGCGCTGCAGGCCGAGGAGAAGGAGTACGTCGCCGACGTGATGCTGGGCGCCACGACCCCAAGCTACGACCTCGAACACCCCGTCGACCGGACCTTCCCCACCGAACATATCACGCGCGAAAAGGTCCTCGAAGCGCTCTCTTCGCTCACGGGCGAGCGGCTTCAGGAGCCCCCTGTTTACTCGGCCAAGAAGATCGACGGCACGCGCGCCTACGAGCTGGCCCGCGCCGGCGAGGAGGTCACGATGCGCAAGGCGACGGTCAACATCTACGAACTGGAACTGCTGGAGTACGACCTTCCCCGCATCCGCATCCGCGTGCGGTGCAGCAAAGGCACCTACATCCGCTCGCTGGCCCACGAAATCGGACAGGCGCTCGAAAGCGGCGCCCACCTGACGTCGCTGCGCCGCACCCGCAGCGGCGGCTTTACGCTCGAAAAAGCCTTTGAATTCGAAGAATTTCTCAAAAAGTTGGAGGAACTTGAAACAAAATAGACTTTTTTGCGTATAGAAAATAATCTGTTTTGTTTTTAAGACGTAAAAAGAGTATTTTTTCACCATGAAATTATCACAATACGGGTACGAATTCGCCCCCGAAATGCTGGCGAAACATCCGACGGAAAACCGGGACGACTCGCGCCTGATGGTCATCAACCGCGCCAAAGGCACCGTCGAACACCGCATCTTCAAGGATATCATCGAGTATTTCGACGAAAAGGACCTCTTCGTCTTCAACGACACCAAGGTCTTCCCGGCCCGTCTGTACGGCAACAAGGAGAAGACCGGCGCCGAGATCGAAATCTTCCTGCTGCGCGA
>OLFZ01002776.1_pt1 | contig 10756 bp, 6 predicted proteins | sample 1604861 | NCBI WGS metagenome assembly OLFZ01 (sample SAMEA3888895, study PRJEB22519) | human gut metagenome | biome: human gut; feature: human-associated habitat; material: faeces | place: Denmark | collected 2011 | reverse complement strand
AGAGCATCTGCCTTACAAGCAGAGGGTCGGCGGTTCGAATCCGTCAACGCCCACTGGAAATTTTCATTCGAAGGTGGTCTTGCAAGTGATTGTAAGGCCATTTTTTTTATCCGTTAACTTCCTTTTCTTAAAATCTTTATCCTTTATGTCTTGTTACTCAGAAAAAAGCAGTAATTTTGCAGTCCGATAATTATCATCATAAATACGACGTATGAAACTTGATTTACTTACCGCAATCTCTCCGATTGACGGTCGATACAGAGGCAAAACGGATGTTTTGGCTGCCTATTTTTCAGAATTTGCACTGATTAAATACCGTGTACAAGTTGAAATAGAATACTTTATCACGCTGTGTGAGCTGCCTTTGCCGCAACTGAAAGGGGTGGATAAGGGCGTTTTCGAAACCTTGAGAAACATTTACCGTAACTTCTCCGAAGCCGACGCGCAACGCATCAAGGATATTGAGAGCGTGACGAACCATGATGTGAAGGCTGTGGAGTATTTCTTAAAAGAAGAGTTTGACAAGTTGGGTGGTATGGACGACTATAAGGAGTTCATCCATTTTGGCCTGACTTCACAAGATGTCAACAATACGTCTGTTCCTTTGTCTGTAAAGGAGGCGCTGGAGCAGGTGTACTATCCTCAAATAGAGGAACTGATAGCGCAGCTCCGTGCTTATGCGGAAGAGTGGGCCGCTATCCCCATGCTTGCCAAGACACACGGACAACCGGCTTCGCCTACCCGTTTGGGCAAGGAGGTAATGGTGTTTGTCTACCGTCTGGAACGCCAGTTGGCAACGCTGAAGGCTTGTCCGGTGACAGCAAAGTTCGGTGGCGCTACGGGTAATTACAATGCCCATCATGTGGCTTATCCGGAATATGACTGGAAGGCATTCGGCAATAAGTTCGTTTCCGAAAAGCTTGGCTTGGAACGCGAGGAGTATACTACCCAGATATCCAATTACGATAATCTGTCTGCCATCTTTGATGCCATGAAGCGCATCAATACGGTGATGATTGATATGAACCGTGACTTCTGGCAATATATCTCTATGGAATATTTCAAGCAGAAGATTAAAGCCGGTGAGGTGGGCTCCAGCGCGATGCCGCACAAGGTGAACCCGATTGACTTTGAAAATGCGGAAGGAAACCTGGGCATGGCGAATGCTATTCTTGAGCACTTGGCGGTAAAACTGCCGGTTTCCCGTTTGCAGCGTGACTTGACGGACTCTACCGTGCTCCGCAATGTGGGTATGCCGTTCGGGCATATCATTATTGCCATACAAAGTTCTTTGAAGGGGTTGCGTAAGTTGCTGTTGAACGAACCGGCCATCTACCGTGACCTGGACAATTGCTGGAGCGTGGTGGCCGAGGCTATCCAGACCATTCTGCGCCGCGAGGCCTATCCGCATCCTTATGAAGCGTTGAAAGCGTTGACCCGTACCAATCAGGCCATTACGGAAGCGTCTATCAAGGAATTTATAGAGGGACTGAATGTAAGTGAAGAGATAAAGAAAGAATTGCGGGTGATTACCCCCCATACTTATACGGGAATTTAAGCAACCACAGAAGTGTACCGGAGGAATTTCAACTTTTTACTCCGGCAATTGTTATAGAAACATATAAAATTCAAGGTATAATAGAGACAATGAATGGCCGTGAGGCCAAGGTTTAATTTTATTCGAATAAAAAACAATGAGTACAGAAAACGAAACTTGGCGTGATGCTTCTTCCGCAGAGGAGAACTCAGGTGCCGGCCGCGATGGTAACCAATTTAACAAGGAAGGTGGCTACAGCCGTCCGTCTTACAACCGTGATAATGGCGACCGTCCTTATCGCCCCAGATTTAACAGTGAAAACGGGGACCGCCCGCAGCGTCCTTATAACAGTGACCGCCCTTATCGCCCGCGCTTTAATCCTGGTGCGGACAATGGTGACCGTCCGCAGCGTCCTCGTTACAATAACGATAATGGCGACCGTCCCTATCGTCCGCGCTATAACAGCGAAGGCGGCGACCGTCCGCAACGCCCTTATGGAAACAATTCGGGTGACCGTCCTTACCGTCCGCGCTATAACAGCGAAGGTGGCGACCGTCCGCAACGCCCTTATAATAGTGACCGTCCGCAGCGCCCGCGTTATGGCAATGAGGGTGGTGACCGTCCGCAACGTCCTTATAACGGCGACCGCTCCTACAACAGCGACCGTTCTTATAATACGGACCGTCCCTATCGTCCGCGCTACAACAGCGAAGATGGCGACCGTCCGCAGCGTCCTCGCTACAATAATGAGGGTGGTGACCGTCCTTATCGTCCACGCTTCAATTCGGGTGGTGGAAGACCTGGCGGATACGGCAACAGAGACAGCTATAGCCGTCCAGTCCGTCGTTCGGCCGATTATGACCCCAATGCTAAGTACAGCAAGAAGAAACAGATAGAATATAAGGAGCAGTTTGTGGACCCGAACGAGCCTATCCGCCTGAACAAATTCCTGGCCAATGCCGGTGTTTGCTCCCGTCGCGAGGCTGATGAATTCATCACTGCTGGAGTCGTTTCTGTAAACGGAGAGGTGGTAACGGAATTGGGAACCAAGATTAAGCGTGGCGATGAAGTGAAGTTCCACGACCAGACGGTCAGCATCGAACGTAAGATATATGTCCTGTTGAACAAGCCGAAAGATACGGTGACAACTTCCGATGACCCGCAGGCGCGTCGTACTGTAATGGACTTGGTGAAAGGTGCTTGTGACGAACGTATCTATCCGGTAGGACGTCTTGACCGTAACACGACTGGTGTACTGTTACTGACGAATGACGGTGATCTGGCTTCCAAGCTGACACACCCGAAATTCCTGAAGAAGAAAATTTATCATGTTCATCTGGACAAGAACCTGACAAAAGCAGATATGGATCAGATTGCAGCCGGCGTACAGTTGGAAGACGGTGAAATCCATGCAGATGCTATCAGCTACACAGATGATTTCAAGAAAGACCAGGTAGGTATCGAAATTCACTCCGGTAAGAACCGTATCGTTCGCCGTATTTTCGAATCACTGGGTTATAAAGTAGTAAAACTCGACCGTGTATTCTTCGCCGGGCTGACCAAAAAAGGTCTGCGTCGCGGAGACTGGCGTTACCTGTCGGAAGCAGAAGTAAACTACCTCCGCATGGGGTCGTTTGAGTAATATATAATATTGTATTAAAAAAGTTTTATGGAAAAGATTGGTAGAACAAAAATTGTTGATCTGTTGAAGCGCGAAGATATTGGCGCTATGGTCAATGTGAAAGGATGGGTTCGCACCCGTAGAGGTAGCAAACAAGTAAACTTTATCGCACTGAATGACGGTTCTACAATAAATAATGTGCAGATCGTAGTAGATCTGGCTAATTTCGATGAAGAGATGCTGAAACTGATTACTACCGGGGCTTGTATTAGTGTGAACGGAGTAATGGTGGAATCTGTGGGTTCCGGTCAGAAGGTGGAAGTGCAGGCTAAAGAAATCGAAGTGCTGGGTACTTGCGATAATACATATCCATTACAGAAGAAAGGCCACTCTATGGAATTCTTGCGCGAGATTGCTCACTTGCGTCCGCGTACCAATACATTCGGTGCTGTGTTCCGCATCCGTCACAACATGGCGATTGCTATTCACAAGTTCTTCCATGAAAAGGGCTTCTTCTATTTCCATACGCCGATCATTACGGCTTCCGATTGTGAAGGTGCCGGACAGATGTTCCAAGTGACTACCATGAACCTGTATGACTTGAAGAAAGACGAGAGAGGTTCTATCTCTTATGATGACGACTTCTTCGGCAAGCAGGCAAGTTTGACAGTATCCGGTCAGTTGGAAGGTGAATTGGCGGCCACTGCTTTGGGTGCTATCTACACATTCGGTCCTACTTTCCGTGCCGAAAACTCCAATACTCCCCGCCATTTGGCAGAGTTCTGGATGATTGAGCCGGAAGTTGCGTTCAACGACATTGCCGACAATATGGACCTGGCAGAAGAGTTCATCAAATATTGTGTGAAATGGGCGTTGGATAACTGTGCGGATGATGTGAAGTTCCTGAACGATATGTTCGACAAAGGCTTGATTGAACGTCTGCAAGGTGTATTGAAAGATGATTTCGTACGTTTGCCTTATACAGATGGTATCAAGATTCTTGAAGAAGCTGTTGCGAAAGGACATAAGTTCGAATTCCCGGTTTACTGGGGCGTGGACCTGGCTTCCGAACACGAACGTTTCTTAGTGGAAGAACACTTCAAACGTCCGGTGATTCTGACTGACTATCCGAAGGAAATCAAAGCCTTCTATATGAAGCAGAACGAAGACGGTAAGACTGTACGTGCCATGGACGTTCTTTTCCCGAAAATTGGTGAAATTATCGGTGGTTCTGAACGTGAAGCCGACTATAACAAGCTGATGACCCGTATTGAAGAAATGCACATCCCGATGAAGGATATGTGGTGGTATCTGGATACCCGTAAGTTCGGTACTTGTCCTCACTCCGGTTTCGGATTAGGGTTCGAACGTCTGTTATTGTTTGTAACAGGTATGGCGAATATCCGTGACGTGATACCGTTCCCGCGTACACCAAGAAATGCTGATTTCTAATATTTCGGTATATTTATGTAAAACTCGCATAATCTTCAGGTTATGCGAGTTTTTTTATGCTCTGAATTGCTGTATTCTCAAAATAAATCTTTATATTTGGAAATACGCATTCGAGAGTGTTAACTAAAATAATACAACAATGAAAAAGCTCTATTTCTTTACCATGCTTTCAATAATGTTGTTAGCGGTAACAGGTGCGACGGCCCAGAAGAAAACCAAATTCAAAGCGGCCGATTTGAAAGGTATTTGGCAGCTCTGCCATTATGTATCCGAGTCTCCCGATGTTCCGGGAGCGTTGAAACCCAGTAATACATTTAAAGTATTGAGTGATGACGGACAAATCGTTAACTTTACCATTATTCCCGGTGCGGATGCAATTATTACTGGATATGGTACTTATAAACAACTCACGGACGATTCTTATAAGGAAAGCATCGAGAAGAACATTCATCTCCCGATGCTGGACAATCAGGACAATATTTTGGAATTTGAGATTAAAGACAATGATTATCTCCATCTGAAATATTTTATCAAGAATGATTTGAATGGAAATGAGTTGAACACCTGGTATTATGAAACCTGGAAGAGGGTGGAAATGCCGGCTAAATTTCCGGAAGATATTGTGAGATAGAAGAGCGCGTACTTTTGGGTGGAGGCACGGATTTTGCAAAAGGCTGCATAGTTGTTTGGTTATGCCTGACAACAGCTTATTTGGTAAAATCCGTGCCTGTTTTTCTATAAAAGATAAAAACAAAGCACTTTTGGACAAAATCAAAGTCCGTAGAAATAGAAACAAAAATGAAAAAATAGATTTGCAAAGGGTTTGTCTGCGACTTGCTCTAACTTTGTTGCCAGTAATAGAATACAGTAACAAAATAAAGTGGAACAATGAAAAACAAACTTTTACTGGCGGTAGGGAGTATGGCGCTCCTGACTGCTTGCGATGCTTCAAAAGGAAATGAGATGGCATGGTTTGATCATGCAGTGAAAACATCGGGACATCAGTTGCTCTATATGGCAGAACAATTGAAGAATGAACCGGATACCGCCTGTTTTCCCCGTTCTATTAAAGAAGGAAAGTACAGACTGGAGCACCCCACAGATTGGACGAGTGGTTTCTATCCCGGTTCCATGTGGCTGGCATACGAGTTGACCGGTGATGAGGCTCTCGCAAAAGAGGCGCGTAAATATACGGACCGTCTGCAGGATATGCAATATTATACGGGTAATCACGATTTGGGTTTTATGATGTTTTGCAGTTATGGGCAGGGCATCCGTTTGAAACCGGAGCCAACGGACAGTTTGATTCTGATTCATTCTTCAGAAAGCTTGTGCTCCCGTTTTCGTCCGGAAGTCGGACTGATTCGTTCGTGGGATTTCGGCGATTGGAGTTATCCGGTGATTATTGATAATATGATGAACCTTGAAATGCTGTTCTGGGCTTCGGAGCAAACCAATAATCCGAAATATCGTGAAATAGCCATCTCTCATGCCGACAAAACGTTGAAGAATCACTTTCGGGAGGACATGACCTCCTACCATGTGGTGAGCTATCTGGCAGATAGCGGTGAGGTAGAGTCGAAAGGAACCTTTCAGGGATATGCCGATTCTTCTGCTTGGGCGCGTGGACAGGCTTGGGGAGTGTATGGTTATACCATGTGTTATCGCTTCACTAAGCAACAGAGCTATCTGGATGCCGCTCATAAAATAGCGCGGTTCATTATCGATCACCGTCCGTCCGAAAATGACTATGTACCTTATTGGGATTATGATGCTCCTAATATTCCGAATGAACCGCGGGATGCTTCTGCGGCTGCCGTAACAGCTTCTGCATTACTGGAGTTGAGTGGTTATGGCGACAAGAAACAAGGGGAAGAATATTTCCGTTATGCGGAGCATATCCTGAAACAGTTATCCTCTGATGATTATTTGGCCCAGGAAGGAGGAAATCATGGCTTCATCCTGTTACATTCGGTTGGCAGTTTCCCGCATGACAGTGAAATTGATACTCCGCTCAATTATGCTGATTATTATTATCTGGAAGCCTTGAAACGTTATAAAGATCTGAAAGAAAAATCAGAAAATCCGTCTTACTAACTTGAAGAGAAACCGTAAAAAATTTAAAGTTCAGGGCAACCGCATCTAAAATATGAATTTATAACTGTCGGACTTTGGCGCAGTTGTCCTGTTTTGAGCCGATGCCGGTCCTTTATATGAGTTAAAAAACGGGATTCATTTATCAGATTGAATTGAAAATACTTATCTTTACGATAAATTCTTCAATATTAGCTCATGAAAGACCGACATTTGCTATTTAGATACCTATTCGGATTAACCGTTTGCATTTTATTTTTTCCTTTGGCTGTATCGGCCGCCGACAGCTTCATCCATTTTAAGCGATTATCCGTAGATGACGGGCTGTCGCAAAATACTGTGCTCGCTCTGACACAAGATCATAATAATAAGATTTGGGTAGGCACCATAGACGGACTGAACTGGTATGAAGGTTCCCGCTTCGTTTCGTATTATAAAGCGCCGGATGAATGACGGTTTCCTGTTGGGAACTTCGGAAGGTGTCTATTTCTATTATGTACGCAACGAAAACGTGACCCGGCTTCTTCTCCAGTTGAAAGGAGAAACCATCTCCGATATGCTCTATGACGACAAAACCGGCAACTGTTGGCTGGCTTCATTGACAAACGGGGTGTATTGTGTGGATAACAACTTTCAAATAAAACATCATTATAACAAGCAAAATACTCCTGCTTATTTCCTTACGAACTCGGTCAGGACATTGTCCGGAGATGATAAAGGAAGGGTTTGGATAGGAACCATGGAAGGTTTGCTTATCCTTGAACCGGAGACGGGAACTTTCCGTATCTGTCGTTTTTCTCCTGAAGATCCGACTACCTTGGGCCATAATTCCATCCGTTCTATCTTGAAAGATAATCAAGGGGGAATGTGGATCGGTACATTTTACGGCGGGCTTAATTATTATCATCCCCTTGCTCCGGCATTCGGACGCTTGCAACATTCCGCCTGGAGGAATTCGTTAAGTGATAACACAGTGAGTTGTATTGCCGAAGACCCGGATAATGGCAATCTCTGGATTGGCACGAACGACGGCGGATTAAATTATTATAACCGGAAAACCGGAGTCTTTTCATATTACCGGACGGGTACTTCCGCCAATGCTTTAAAGTCGGACAATATAAAATGTATATGGACGGACAAGGATGGAAGTGTCTATATCGGCACTCATGGAGGGGGAATGAGTCGTCTGCATCACCGGAGTGGCAGGATAGAAACATATTCCTTTCCCCATTCTACTTCCCTGACTAACAGTTGTTACTCCTTATTAGACGGAACGGATGGAACGCTTTGGGTAGGCGGCATGAGCGGGCTTTACCTTTTCGACAAACAGACCGGCGAACTTTCGCAGCATCCGTTGGCTAAAAAGCATAAAAAGTTGGAGAATGTATTGATATATACCTTGTTTCGCGATTCAAAAGGAAGAATATGGATTGGTACGGAAGAGAGCCTGTTTTTGTATGCCGGCGGTAAACTGGAAGAACTGCATCTTTCTTCTTCGGCTTATCTGCATGGGTTGATACAGGCTTTCTGTGTACAGGAGGATAGCCGTCATGAAATCTGGATTGGTTCTTCCACAGGATTATATTGTTATAAGGAAGGAGCACCGACTGCCTGGAAACACTATACGATGAAAGACGGTTTGCCGAACGACTTTATTTATAATATACTGGAAGATGAACGGGGGCGTTTATGGTTGACAACTAACAAGGGACTGGCTTGCTTCAATACGGAGGAGGGTACTTTCCTCAACTATACGAAGCAGGACGGATTGCCTCACGATCAGTTTAACTATTTCGGAGCTTGCAAAGCGCACGATGGTACATTCTTTCTGGGGTCTCTTGGGGGCGTTGCCTATTTCAAGCCATACGAATTGGGTGATAATCCATATTCCCCGGATGCGGTAGTGACAGGAGCCGTTGTCTTAAATCAGGTGATTACGGATATGAAAAGTGAACGGGTACGTTATTATCAGGACGAGCAAGGGCGGATGCTGGGTATGTCGTTCCCTTCCGATCAGAAACTTTTTAATATCCGGTTTGCTGTTATCAACTATTTGGCTGGCAAGCGGAACCAGTTCGTTTACAAATTGGAAGGCTTTGAAACCGAGTGGAACTACTCCCGTCATGTTTCCTTTGCACGGGCGAGTTATTCCAATCTCCCGCCCGGTGAGTATGTGTTTAAGGTGAAGGCATGTAACAACAATGGAAAGTGGAGCGAGGCGACCACTGAATTTTTTGTGCATATCATTCCGATGTGGTATCAGACCTGGTGGGCAAAGACACTTTTCATCTTCTTTTCTGTAGGGCTTCTCGTCTTTGTGATCTATTTCTTTATTGCCCGTGCCAAAATGAAGATGCAAGTCCGGATCGAACAGATAGAACGAAACAAGATAGAAGAAATCAGTCAGGAGAAAGTACGTTTTTACATGAATATGTCTCATGAGTTGCGTACTCCGTTGAGTCTGATACTGGCTCCGTTGGAGGAACTCTTGGGGCAGAGCAATCTGAAAGGTACTCCGGTACAACAGAAGCTGGATTACGTTTATAAGAACGGTCGTAAGTTGTTGCACATTGTCAACCAGTTGCTGGATTTCCGTAAAGCCGAAGCAGGTGCAATGCCCATTCATGTTGCACAGGTGAATGTAGAAGGACTGTTGCAAGATGCTTTTGCCCTGTTTAAAGAAAATGCGCAGAAGCGTGCTATCAGCTTTCATATAAAATCCGATCTGGAAGGACGATTGTTTCCGGCGGACCGGACGTATGTAGAGACCATCTTGATGAACCTGCTGTCTAACGCCTTTAAGTTTACACCGGATGGCGGAAGTATTTCGCTTTCCTTATGGACAGAGGGAGATACCTATGGCTTCACGGTAAGAGATAGCGGAATCGGTATGTCTCCGGAACAGCTAACCCGCATTTTCGAACGTTTCTATCAGGTAGACGGTCAGCGAAAAGGGACGGGTATCGGGCTGTCATTGGTGAAGATGCTGGTAGAAAAGCATCATGGCACTATTACGGTAGCAAGCGAACCTGCTCAATATACCGAATTTAAAGTCACGCTACCTGCTGATATGGCTGCCTTCACGGAGAAAGAACGTGAATTGCCGGCACATGAAGTCGAAACATCTGCTTCTCTCCGGGAGCTTCCGGTGGCTGATGAATATTTCTCTGGTGATGCGTCGGCTATAGTTGCAGAAGAACTATCGGACGGTGATCAGATAGAAGCCGGCAGTGAGGAAGAACGGCCTACTATCTTGTTGGTAGATGACAATAAAGAAATGGTGGATTACCTGAAAGATAATTTCCGGCAGAACTATGTGACGCTTACCGCCGGAAACGGCGAAGAAGCATTGGCTATTATGAAAGAGCATCGTGTGGATATTGTCCTTTCCGACGTGATGATGCCGGGTATTGACGGTATCAAACTTTGCCAGCTTATTAAACGAAATCTGCAAACCTGTCACATTCCCGTCCTGCTGTTGTCTGCCAAAGGAAGTGTTGATGCACAGACGGAAGGTATTCAGGCTGGAGCGGATGATTACATTGCCAAACCGTTCTCGATTCATTTATTGAAAGGAAAAATTGCTAATCAACTGAAAGCACGCCAGCGGTTGAAACACTATTATTCGAATACGATTGATATAGATACTGCTAAAATGACTTCGAATAATCTGGATGAGGAATTCATGAGCAAAGCTATTCAGGTAGTAGAAGAAAATATCAGTAATGAAGACTTCACCTCTGATGAGTTGGCAAGCCAGCTTTGTATGAGCCGTTCATCACTGTATCTCAAGATGAATTCCATATCCGGTGAACCGCCTGCCAACTTTATCCGGCGCATCCGTTTTAATAAGGCGTGTAAATTGTTGCTTGAAGGGCGCTACTCCATTTCGGAGATTAGCGGAATGGTAGGCTTCGGATCTTCTTCTTACTTCTCTACCAGTTTCAAGAAGTATGTCGGTTGTCTGCCATCGGAGTATGTGAAGCAGCATACTAAGTAGTCGCCCCTTAGAATGTGCTTTTACGCCTAATAATCAACATATTAATATATAA
>OLFZ01002775.1_pt1 | contig 10760 bp, 9 predicted proteins | sample 1604861 | NCBI WGS metagenome assembly OLFZ01 (sample SAMEA3888895, study PRJEB22519) | human gut metagenome | biome: human gut; feature: human-associated habitat; material: faeces | place: Denmark | collected 2011 | reverse complement strand
CCTCCAAGGTGATAACACTCAAACTCCCCTTCCCTGTTTCGAACAGTCTTATCATTTGTACCTTTGCCAGATCCAGCGCAGTCAACTTTCCACCATATACAGATACAAGAAAGCTCTTTGTCAAATATATTCTAAAATCATTAAACCAGAGAGCTTCCGGCTGATTACATTCTTCGTCAATCTGCTCTGCCAATGGATGTCTGTATTTTTTTATCGCACGCACCTGTATGAATACCATCGAAATTCCAATCAATATTAAGATGCCGCCGATATCCAGATTCACAAAATATCCTTCCTTGAGTATTTTTCCATAGGTAAGCTTCGTCATACGTATAGCAATAAATTTGTGATTGATATACGCACTTACGATTGTTTTTACATTCTCATCAATCACAACTTTCGTCATGCCTTCCACTCTTGCCGTACCGTTCTCTTCCACTCTCTGCTTCAAATCTACGAACTGTTCCGGTTGCATCTCTACAATATAGCTTTCCTCAGCGGTTGTTACAAGGTAATATCCTTCATATTTATTTTCCGCCAACTTCTCCGGTACCCGGATAATATCAATATATGCTGTCTGATTCGCAGGATTGGATTCTTCCTGTAATACCAGTTCAAATGGTCGGACATAATCCATCTTTCTCTTTGTCTGAATCATTCCAAATCCCACCAATAATATTCCTATCACTAAGAGGATCATTCCAATTGTCCGCCCTATTTGATTTAATTTGTATTCTTCTTTTATATGCTTATTCGTATATTTCATGTCATGTATCCTCCTACACTTGATTTTTCAGTCCGGCAAAACGGAATTATAAATACTTCATATATTGTCGCTCCTTCAAACTTCGATTGTTAAACTTAATTCATTTATTATACCTTATATCGGCAGCTTTGCATACCCATATCTTATGTCATATTTCTGCGATACAAAAGAACTAATTTATGAAAACGTGCGACAGTGTTGCGCGTTTTCATAAATCTAGCATATTAAATACAGCTATCATTCTTCATAAACTCCATATATAATACCCTCGCACCGGCTGCTTGATCACGTTTCGCCGTTCCAGCTCATACAACACACTGATTGTCGTCGATACACCAAGTCTTGCCTGTGCGATCACATCATCCACATGTACCGGATCTAAGCCTAGAAGGTCATATACGGTCCGTTCTGCGGTTGTCAGGTTATCCCGTGTTTCACTTTGTTTTTCAGCACTACCGGATGCAGCACCGCTAACATCATCCATATTCAGGCGTTCCTCTCCCCACAGATCAAGCAGGATATCCTTCGGTCTTGTCACGCACATCGCACCCATCTGAATCAGGTGGTTTGTACCCTCACTGAATGCATCTAATACTCTGCCCGGCAGAGCGTACACCTGTTTTCCCTGATCAAGTGCCAGATCTGCTGTAATCAGAGAACCGCTTTTCTTCTTGGCACAGGATACTAAAACACCATCCGACAGTCCGCTAATGATCCGGTTTCTGAGCGGGAACTGAAACGCAAGCGGCGGTACATCCAGACAATATTCGGATAGAATCAATCCCCGTTCTTCAATCTGCGCGAATAATTCGATATTCTCGCGCGGATATGTGACATTGATCCCGCAGCCAAGCACTGCAATCGTATAGCCACCTGCTTCCAGACAGCCGCGATGTGCCTGACCATCGATACCCCTGGCCAGTCCACTCACAATCTGGATTCCTGCCTTCGCAAGCTCCCTCGCAAAGATACGTGTCGTTTCTTTACAGTATGTATCTGCATTGCGTGCACCCACAATCGCAACCGACTGATTATAATAATTGATGCTCTCCCGAATTTTGCCACGCGCAAATAAAATCTCCGGTTTATCGTAGATATTTGTAAGCTTCTCCGGGTATAACGGATGCCCCGGATATAAGATCCGGATGTTTCGTTCCTTTAATCGTCCGTATACTTCATCCAGATAATTTGTATTTTTGCGAAGTAAAAGCGTCTGATATTCCACCGGTTCAAATTGCTTCGCCAGCTCCTTCTCAAGCTCCGATACCGATTGCTCTATAGCCTGCTCTACCGTACCATACCGTAGGATCAGATAATATTTTACTTTTGATGATATCTCATGATTTCCATATAGCCAAAGCCTTGCCATCTCACTTCTAGTTTCCATACAGAACCTCCTTTGCAAATACATCCTGATTGCGGTAAAATGCCGCCTCCTGCAGATGTGCATGTTCAATCTCTTCACTGCCAGCCAGATCTGCGATCGTGCGGGCAAGTTTTAATACCCGGTGAACACCCCGGACAGATAATTCCTGTTCTTCAAATAACTGAAGCACCAGCCTTTTTCCTTCCTCCGATAACGTGATATATTCCTCCAGATTCTTTCCATCAAGCTGTGAATTAAACAGCAGTCCGGTTCCGGCAAACCGTTCCTTCTGCATCTGTCTTGCCTGTTCCACCCGTGCCCGGATTGTCTTTGAAGATTCCGTTTTCTGTTTGGAGAAAAGCACCTCCTGCTTTACGCCTTTAACCTCCATCCGGATATCGATCCGGTCAAGCAACGGTCCGCTTACCTTGCTTTGATAACGGCGGATCTGCTGTTCCGTGCAACTGCATCTACGATAATCCGGGTAGTTCCCACACGGACAAGGATTCATCGCCGCCACAAACATAAAATCCGCTGGGAATTCATACGACGCCTGCACTCTCGATATCCGGATTCTACGGTCTTCCAAAGGCTGGCGCAGCACTTCCAACACGGGTTTGGAAAATTCCGGAAGTTCGTCCAGAAACAGCACCCCATAATGTGCAAAGCTCACCTCCCCTGGTGTCGGAACCCTGCCGCCACCGATCAGTGCATATTCCGAGATTGTGTGATGTGGTGCCCGGAACGGACGTCTGTGTATCAATCCCCCTTCCGGCGGTAACATCCCTCCGACACTGTATATCTTTGTCACTTCCAAACTTTCTTCGAAGCTCATCTGTGGCAGGATCGTCGGCAGACGCTTCGCGAGCATGGATTTCCCTGCGCCGGCAGCACCGGTCAACAACACATTGTGAAATCCTGCCGCAGCAATCTCCATCCCCCGCTTGATGCTTTCCTGTCCTACTACATCAGAAAAATCAATATCATACAGATATTCCGATGTATCCACAGCCGGTTGCTCGACATTCGTATTCTCATATTCTTTTATTCCCTGGATATACTCCATGGTCTCCTTCAGGCTTGAAACCCCTATAACCGATATTCCCTGCACCAAAGCAGCTTCCTGCACATTTTCTTTTGGAACAATGCAGCTTGTCATACCTTCTTCTCTGGCACAGATGACCATCGGAAGAACGCCCGGAATCGCTTTTATCGATCCGTCCAGGCTCAGTTCTCCGAGCACCAACGTCTGTTCCATCGGTAATTCCGCTGTTACGCCAAGTGACAGAAGCACGGCTGTTGCAATCGCAAGGTCATATCCGGAACCATCTTTTCTCATATCTGCCGGGGATAAATTGATTGTGATGCGCTTCGGTGGCAAATGAAAGCCTGAATTCTTAAGCGCAGTCCGCACGCGTTCCGATGACTCCCTGACAGACGATGACAGATATCCAACCATGGTAAATACAGGCAGACCATCATTCACATCTGCCTCCACATCGATCATCCGTCCGTCCACACCGTGAACCGCACAGCTTTTTACTTTACTAAACATATTCGCTCCCTTCTTCTCCAAGGGCGCTGACCAAGTTTATAGTATAAAAGAAAAGAACATCTGTCAACGAACAAAGTCTGAAACTTTTGTGAACGTTGCAAATGTTCTTTTCTATGATAGGTACCACTATTTATCAATACTTATTTCTTTTTCTGTACACTGTATCCGAATTTGCCGACATAATCACCAAGTGTAAAATACTGTCCGTGGGAATATGCGATCAAATCTGTCTTATTCAGGTCAAACTTTCCTGTCTCATCCATGTATTTCTCATCCGCAAGTACGGCTGTTACCTCTGCTAAGAACATATCATGGGAGCCAAGCTCCATTACCTGTGTAACCTTACACTCGATATTGACCGGACTTTCTTCAATGACTGGTACCGACACCGTCTGCGCCTTGCCCTTCGTCAGCTTCATCTCCGCGAATTTATCTACATCTCTGCCTGATTTTACACCACAATAGTCCATCGCATAACACAGATCCTTCGTCACTAAATTAATAACGAACTCTCCGTTTTTCGTGAGTAATTCATGTGAATATCTTGACTTTCGTACTGAGATCGATACCATCGGTGGATCGGAATTGATAGTTCCCGTCCATGCGATCGTGATAATGTCATCGATTCCATTTCCATCACCGGTTGTCACCATAACCGCCGGTACCGGATACAACATATTTCCCGGTTTCCAAACCTGTTTTGCCATTTTCTGCCTCCTGTTTTTTTATCTATTCAGGTAAATCAAAATACAATCATTTCGTTATTCCAGCAGACTCCGGATCTCCTGCATCTTGTAGTCCATCGCCGTAATCGTATCCGCGCACTTTTTTAACTCCTTCGCAATAATCTCCGGATGCTTCAGATTGTCCTTCTTATACTTGAGCTTATGATCAAGACTCGCCCAGAAATCCATCGCGATTGTCCGAAACTGCACTTCGACTTTCATATATTTTTTCTCATTTGACAAGAAAATCGGAATCTCCACAATCAGATGCAGACTTCGGTATCCGTTTGGCTTTGGATTCCGTATGTAATCCTTCACACATACAACCCGGATATCGTCCTGTTTTGTCAAAAGCTCTGATACCGTATAGATATCCTCCGGGAACGAACAGATCACACGTACACCTGCGATATCCGTCAGGTTCTCCTCGATATTTTCTATCGAGATTTCCAGACCTTTTCGTTTCATCTTCTCCACGATGCTGAGTGGTTTTTTCAATCTGCACCGGATTGACTCAAACGGATTTCGATTATACTGTGATGCAAACTCAGTATTCAACACCTTCAGCTTTGTCTCAATCTCCATCAACGCACACTCATAGTGCATCATAGATTCTATAAATGGCTGCATCGTCTGCAGCACCTTTTCCGGGTTGTCGGAGTTCATCAGAAGCTCCATACTCATATCTGTACTCCCGTTCATGTTACACACCTCTATTCTTACGAATCGTTTTCATAAATAATTCCTTTAATTTCCGGTCATAATCTCTGCCGATCTTATTCAGTGCTTCATGGCTGACAAATCCACCTGCCATCGCAGCATGTCCACCACCGGAACCAATTCCATCCAACGCCTGATAGATTAGTTTTCCTGCATCCACATCTGCCCGCTCACTGCGCACAGAGAATTTAATGCCATCCGAATTGATAGAGTAGACAACGGCTACATCGACCACATCCAAGGACAAAATAAAATCCGATATGATCGCAACAAGGGAATTCGGGCACTCAAATGGAATGTAGGTGAATCCAACATAATCAAACACTTCGATATGCTCGATTGCCGCACCATACGCCTTCAGATCCTGAAATTCTATCGTGGAATTATACATACTGTTCAGTTTTTCCGTACTGATATAATCGAACAGATATGCCATCATATCCATATCAAACGCGGTTGTTCCACGCACAAAATCTGCCGTATCCATCTTGATTCCATAAGCAAGTGCGGTCGCAACATCCTCATCCATCGGCACACCGCTTGTCTGAAAATACGACGCAACAATGCTGGCACAGGCACCAACAATACGGATATCCTCGAACTTGTAATCCTCTGTCTTCACAAACACCGGATGATGATCGACACATGCCACCTCATTGCACAGAAGATCTGTCGTATTTGCATTCGGTTTCTGACAATCGACATGCACGATATAGTCCTCCGCCTGCATGTCCGGGATGTCATCATACGAATAAATCTCGATGCCAAACGTATCCATCATCTTTCTTGTATTAAACCGGTCAATACTGCCGACATAACAGATGGTCGATGTAATTCCATAATATTCCAGATATCGCTTCAAGCCAAATGCACTCGATATCGCATCCGGGTCCGGGAAATTATGTGTCTGTAAATATACCTTATGTCCTCTCAGAAGTTCAATCAACGCCTTCTGTTTTTCTTCTGCCACTTGCGCCTCCTGTTAACAATCAAAGCACAGCAATACATACGCTAAGATAAGCATTGCCGTCACTAAAACAAACTCGCAAAACCCACTGACAAAATACGAAAGTATCATGCCAATCGCCATAAATAAAATCGAATATCCAAATAATGCCTTCAATGCCGCCTCTTCATCATATTTGTTCTACTACATACTATGAGACAAACGGAGTGAAAAGACGTAATTTCGTTCAAATCCTAGTTATTCTCACTTGCCTGATCAATCGCTTCTTTGATTTCTGGGCTGTCAATATCCACATCTGCTTTCTTACCCATGGCTGTTGCAATCTTATCGACAACCTCTGGAATCATGTCGATCACCTTGCTTACCGTGTCACCCTGCTTGACTGGAATCATCTTCGCATGTCCGTTCTGGATCACAAGTACCGCAGTTGGAGACATCTTACCGCCCATTCCGCCTCCAGCAGAGTTGGAACCGCCGTTTTTGCCAAATGCACCGGCAGCTACACCAAAATTCACATCCACCAATGGTAAAATAATTGTATCGCCTACCTTCGTTGGCTCGCCAACAACTGTCTTCGTTGTAAGCAGGGAATCCATCCCCTGAAATAAAGAACCAACTGTCTGATTAAAATCATTTGCCATCACTCATTACCTCCAATTTCTATATTATCTTACTGATTCATTACTTTCTTTGCAACTTTTAGTGTCCTCCAGATATTGATATTCAAGACAATCCGGAGCAGATATCCAAGCCGGATTCGGCCTTTCAGCTTCACATCCAGTTCCAACACCTTCTGTTCAAAATCCGGCTGCATTGACAGCCCTTTTTGATATACAAACGGCAGTAAGCTCAAATATCCGGTCACCTGCCCGGTCTTGTATGGCTCATCCATGCCGTAATGCACATAGCCCTTTACCTTGCGTGGCAAAATATGTTTCAATGTCCGCGGAATATATTTTTTCAGATATTCACGTGTCTTTACCGTACACGACAGATTCCAGAACTTCTGCAATCGCCGGAACTTTTTCTTCGCAGTCGCTGTCTTTTTCTCGATCTTGTCAGTCACACGCTCTGCGACCTTTCCTGGTGTGTGATTTATCACAAATGTCCAGACTTTCTTAATCTTCTCCCACACCTTCCGGCACAATATCTTCAATCTGCCCGATTGCTTCTTTTCTTCTTCCGACAGATTGTCCGGTTCGTCCAGATCAAAGATTTCATGCTCTGGTGCTTCCTCTGTCTTTGTTTCTATATCATCCTCATTTATGTCTGTCTCTGGAAGTGGTATCGTCGGAATCTCTGTAATAGTCCCATCTGACTCATCCGTTTTCTCCGATTCACTTATTATCTTCTGTGAACTATTTTCTATACTATCCTTTCGCTTTACCGGTTTCTCACAGATTGCATCATCGTCCTCATCCACGTCGATATCATCCCACGCGTCGTCGAATCCCTCATCAGCGAGATGTTCCACCTCACGCTCTGCTTCTTCTGCCTTCTTCTTTCCAAGCCTAAACCATAACAGCCGTATCTCCTGTTTCAGTTTATCCTTCTCCCGGCTCTGGTCATACAACACCCGGACACTTAAGATCAGATACCGTACCTTTGCTTTTGCCTGTAATGTCTTCCCACCCTGATACGAGATATCTGCCTGATACCGGATCGGGCAAAATAAAATCAGCATCACAAGCAAGAGAAGCATTCCTATGATACCAAGGAGGATCCATCCGATTATTTTTAAAATAAGTAACAATACATGCAGCATTCCTTACCTTACTCCTACCTGTGGTTCTTTCACTTCTATCAAAAGAAAAAATCCTCTACCTTCCATTCTTCCCCGGTTTCATCATACATATCCTGTATGATCTGCAATACGAGCTGTTCTGCCACTTCTTTGCCTCTTGCAAAGCCGACAACCCGTATCCGGGAATCCAGCTTCCTATATGGTTTTTGTAACAACTGATTATATGGATAAATCTCCAGCAATCCATCCTGCAATAACGGCAACACGATCACATACAGATTCCGGACAGGCTTATGCCGCCTGATTCTTTTCCTGATCCGTGCCTGTTTTCGCTCTGTAAGATTGTATGTATAACATTTATCAGCAAAAATCACGATTACTCCTCTATCATCTCTGAAATCAGCTTATTACATGCCATAAGTTCGCTGTCATCCTTACAATTCTCAATTACATAATCAAAATAATCCCGGATCTCCTGCTGTGTATTCATGAAGATCGGCATTGCAGCAAGCAGCTTACACATCATACTACGGTAAACCGGTCTCTTCACACTCGAAAACAAATCGCCAAGTTCCTTTACAAGTGCTTCCTTCTTTGCTGTGATATACGCATGATCTGCGGTTTCTGTCTTTCTAGAAACCTTGTCAAGATCAATAAACAAGCTTGTAGAAAGCAGCTTGCTTACCTTATCCAGACGGTCAAATGTCTCTGTCAGTGCAAGGCTTTCAATCTGCTCGGCTTTTCCAACGCGAATCTCATCCAGCACTGCTTCCAATATCACGATAGATTCATACACGCGCTCCTGCACACCTTCGATTGTGAAAAACTCATCCATCACCTCATCCGGTAACTGATCGATCGTCTCTGCCTTTACACACGCCTTGATAATGCGAAGTGCTGCTGCATACCCCGGTACATCTTCTTCGTTCTTTTCATATGCTGCATCAATCGTAAGTAGGATCGTATACACATCATTGATCACTTCCTGTAGCAACATGTAAGCAGATACTTCGTTGTTGATGATCGTCGCAGCCTGATTCAGACGCTTCGTCAGATCCTCAAACTCCGGCAGCGTGAGTGCCGCATAATCAGCCTCTGCAAGATCGGTATAAACATGATATAAAAATGGATACTCCGTCTCAAATCCCTTTGGCTTCTTCAAAAGCACTGCACTGCGCAGCATATCAACAAACTCATCCACAGAGGTTGTCTCGCCCTCCTCATAGATATTGAGTGTTGAATTGACAATATCATAAAACTTATTCTTCGTCATACGAACCGGAAGCTGCGCCATCAGAAGCTGTAATTTACTGTTTATAACAACCGTATCATTCTCTGCAAATACATAGGCAAACATCTTCTCAGAAAGCCCTTTTGCATCAACCGGTGCCACTTCATCACGCACGGCAGCCTCCACACGGTTTAACACATACTCATAAATCTCATATGCATCCGTGTAAGCGGTCAGAATATGCATCTTATATTCTACATTGCTACGAAGCTGTGCGATTGCTTCCATAGAATCTTCGTCCACTGCCTCGCGCTTAACCAGATGACGGTCTAACAAGCCTGTCAGAAGTGCAAAATATTTGCAGACATCCGTGTTCTTGTCATCCTGCTCATCACAGACTTCCTTCATCGTGTAATAATTCATGCTTCCTTTTACAGTCGCATAGCAGTTATACTGTCTTCCAAGCAGTTCTGCATATTCTGGAAGTTTCTTGTCTAAGTCTTTGTCTCTCTGTATATCTGTCACTAATTTCTTACATGTTGCTATCATTATATCAGTCTCCTATTTCACATGCTCATGCGTAAATAAATGTTCGTTACAATACTCATAATTTCCGTTACATTTTGAGCAGAACCGAAACTCCAGATCATCTCCATCCCGCTCCGTTCTTCCACAGATTGCACATTTGTGCTTCGTGATGTTCGATGGATATCCCATCTGCTGTGCCTTGTGACGCCGGTCTGCCTCCCCATTTACCTGGCGGGACAGATTCTCCACACGACGGTCGTAATCCCGTTTCCTTCGTTTCGCTGCCGCCTTGCTGTTCGAGAACCCCACCCTGGCCGAGTTCGGGGCCAACTGGCTCCCGCTGGCCTACTGCGGCGTGATGTCCAGCGGCGTGGCCTACACCCTGCAGATCCTGGGCCAGCGGGACGTGAACCCCGCCATTGCAAGCCTTATTATGTGTCTGGAGAGCGTGTTCAGCGCGCTGGGCGGCTGGCTGCTGCTCCACCAGAGCCTTTCCATGCGGGAGGTCTTTGGCTGCACCCTCATCTTTGCAGCGGTGGTCCTGGCCCAGCTGCCCGTGGAGGACTGGCTGAAATGCCGCAGCGCAAGCCGGAAGTGACCCGGCGCATCGCCGCAGGCATTCCCTATGAGCTGACCCGCAAAAAGGTCAAGCGGCTCAACCTGCACATCCGGCGGGACGGCACCGTGGCCGTGAGCATCCCGTGGTCCTACACGGTGGGCTTTGCCGATGCCTTTGTGACAGAGCAGGCCCAGTGGATCCGGGAGGCGGTCTCCCGCCAGCTGCGGCGGAACGCCCGGAATGACCAGCCCCTGCCCTCCCAGGCGGAGGCCCTGGCCTGTTTTACCGCCATGAGCGACAAGGTCTACCCGGCCTTTGCCGGGGTGCTGGGCGGGCAGAAGCCCACCATCAGGGTGCGGGACATGACCAGCAGGTGGGGCGTATGCTACATGAAACGGCGGCAGATCACCTTTGCATTGCAGCTCTACAATATGCCGCCCGCCGCGCAGATCTATGTGGTGGTGCACGAGTACTGCCACTTCCTGCAGCCCAACCACAGCCCGGCCTTCTGGGCCGAGGTGGAAAAGCTGCTGCCGGACTGGAAAGAACGGCGGGCTTTATTGAAATAACCTCTCCGCCGCCTATGGCGGGACCTCCCC
>OLFZ01002769.1_pt1 | contig 10775 bp, 8 predicted proteins | sample 1604861 | NCBI WGS metagenome assembly OLFZ01 (sample SAMEA3888895, study PRJEB22519) | human gut metagenome | biome: human gut; feature: human-associated habitat; material: faeces | place: Denmark | collected 2011 | reverse complement strand
TTTCAAGCCGGTGTTTATCTTCCTTTTCGGTGCGTGTGCTGAAATCAATGTTGGCAAGTGCGTCCATCTCGTTCATCACTATGTCCACGTTTCCGCAGCCTACGCCAGTTGAAACGGCGCTTATCCGCTTGCCTTTGTATGTCCCGGTTATGGTGTGGTATTCCCGGTTCATGATGTCGCATTCCGTACTGTCAAAGTATTGCGCTATCGTTTCCACGCGCTTCGGGTCGCCAACTAAAATAACCTTGTCGGCCAGATTTTCGGGACGCAGGCAAAGGTGGTATATCGTCCCGTTGCCGTTTATTATCAGCTCTGAAGAAGGAAATACGTAATTCATTGCGGTTAGGGTTTTGTTTTGGTGAATCAAAATTACTCTTTTTTCCAGACATATTGTTATTGAACGCTCATTTTAAGCACCTCTATGAATAAATGACGTCATGCTTCGGTGCAGGCATTATTAGTGCTAATATTTTATGTACACACGTGAATCAGCACTACGTTTTTTCCGTTTAGGCAAACATGATTTGCGATAGTACCGTCGTTTTTGTCTGCGTTTTTCGGGCAAGTTTCAAACGGGTTTTCAGGGGGCAAAAAATATGTCTGAGATATTTTAAAATAGGTCAGACATATTTTGAAATATGTGCCTTGTATTTTTTCTTTGCTCCCATGAGAGTATAAAGCATTGAAAATTAATTTTCATCTTTGCTAATAAAAAACGGCCTTTTCGGCACATAAAATCATGGTTGTTTTGAGTCCGGTTTTAAGCAGTAGCGAAAGCAATCAAAATACTATTTGTTGCTTTTTTGTACCTGCAGCTTGTTTAAAACATAAATCGGATTTTGTGGAATTTTACGAATTTAGCACTTTTTAACTCGGGGGGGGTAATTTAATATTAAATTTGCGCGTCAAAAAACTTAAAAAGTGCTAATAATTCAAATCCTAATATATGATACGTAGAGTTCTTACATCTTTGTTTTTCTTGTTTGCTTTCGTCATGATAGCGCAAGCGCAGGTGGGTTACCAGGTGTCACTCCTGAACACGGCTACGGGCGAGCCGCGAGCAAACGTTACGGTCAATGCGCAGGTAACGATAACCGATTCGCATAACAAGACCATTTACAGCGGCACGCAAAAGGCCACGTCCAACGACTTCGGCGTGCTGTCGCTCACCGTGGGCGACGCGAACACCTTTGCCGAGGCCGGCACGAGCAAATGGCCGCTTTTCATCTCCGTTACCGTCGACGGCACGCTTATCGGCAAAAGCCAGATTCTTAGTGTTCCCGTTGCCGAAGTTGCGAACAACTTGAAATCGTCGTTCACAAAAGAGGAACTGTTAGGGACATGGAATTATGATGTACATGGCGAAGGTTGGTCACGTCATAGTAGCATTATTTTTAAAGAAGATAGAACCGCAGAATTTATTACAATAGAGTCACATAGTGATGGCAGTTCGTCTTCTCGTTCATTTAAAAGTGAATATGTTATCTTCGGAAATACAATTATGATAATTTCACCAGGTGAAGACAGTTACTTTGCAGGACATAAATTGTTTCAATTTTATAAATCAAAATTGTATTGGATTAATAGTACAGAGATTTTTACAAAGCAATAACATTTAGATAATTTAAAATATTATGACAAAGAAACTTGCATTATTCGTTTTAGCCGTGTTTGTCTTTGCAGTGGCGCAAGCGCAGGTAGGTTACCAGGTGTCGCTCCTGAACACGGCAACGGGCGAGCCGCGTGCCAACGTTACGGTCAATGCGCAGGTAACGATAACCGATTCGCAGGACAAGACCATTTACAATGGCACGCAAAAGGCTACGTCCAACGACTTCGGCGTGCTGTCGCTCACCGTGGGCGACGCGAACACCTTTGCCGAAGCCGGCACGAGCAAATGGCCGCTTTTCATCTCAGTTACCGTCGACGGCACGCTCATCGGCAAGAGCCAGATTCTTAGCGTCCCCGTCGCCGAAGTGGCAAACAACTTGAAATCGTCGTTCACCAAAGAAGATTTGATAGGGACGTGGGTCCTTTATAGTAATTCCTTTGGTTTAAAGGGGTTACCCGAAGAGAAATATATATTCAAAGAAAATGGAGAGGTAGAATATATTTATTATAGTTATAGGACGGGAGCTTCTGGAAATGTGGAAAAAGTGGAAGAATATGTTTACAAAGGTGAATACGAAATTGTAGGAAACAATATTTACATTTTTATAAAAGAAAGTATGACCATTCTTCGTTGGTATAAATCTAATTTGTATAATGATTTTAAAGGAAAATATATCAAAGAATAAAATCAGACATACACATGAATTATAATAAGATATTTTTATCCGTAGCGTTTACTTGCATAAGCTTAGTGGCTGCGGCAGAGGATTGTTTGGTGGTGCATTTGTCGGGCGGAAAGAAAGTGGCTTTTGCGATAGCGAAGCGTCCCAAGGTGACGTTCGACGGCGGAGTGGTGTGCATTCAGACCGAGCGCCTGCAAATACAGAACGTTAAGAAATATACAATAGAAGACGTTGACCTCGTGAATATCGAAACCGCCGTCGAAGACAACGAAGAAAGACTTCAACTGAAAGGCAGCACTGCATACGTGCGCACAACGGGCAACGAGCCTGTAAAGTGCTACACTGTTGACGGAATAGAATTACCGGTCAGAAAGAAAAACGAAGGCAACGGTGTTGTATCGGTAGACCTGTCGGAGATTGACCAACCGGTGGTGATTCTGACTGTAGGCGAAGAATCAATTAAAATAAGAATGAAATGAAACAAGCCATACTTACATTGCTGTTTGCCGTATTAGGATTCGCAAATGTTGCGGCGCAGACCGACGGTGAGCAGGTGCTCGTGTTCAGGAACACGGGCGATATAAACTTGTTTTACAGCAGCGAGATAGACAGTATTGTCGTGTCGGACTACGACGCCGACAGCGTGCTGCACGACACACCCGTGAGCCAGGTGTTTTATACAAAGGATACCATTATGCTCGTGCCACTGGCAGAGATTGACAGCGTGGCTTTCGGCAACAGGAACACTATGGAATTTTGCGCGGAAGTGAGACAAATAACAGCCGACAGCCTTTGGATTCTGCGCTACGACGGCGCGAACATCTACTATAAAGGCGACACACCGGCGGAGGTATTGCCAACAACCGGCGAAAAGGTTTTCTATGGTGCAATGGACGAACGTTTTCCTGCTGGATTGGCCGCTGTTGTGAACAGCGTAAGCAAGGTTGATGGAGAACACATTGTGGGTGTAAGTGCCATAGGACTGGACGAAATATTTTCACGGCTTTTTTATGCAGGCGAAATAAACATGCTGCAGACAGAAGAATCGCAGCGCAAGCAAAGCCGCGCCGCGATAGAATTGAAAAAAGAACTGAAAGGCGATTTGCCGCTCGGTGATTTTGGAAGTATGGGTGTAGCTGGCGATATAGTAGTAAAAGGAAAAGCCGTTGTGGCTCCGCTGCGTGGATATTACAATATAGACGCTACGGTAGACACAAAATTCAAATCCAACGTAAAGCTGACCGCCGCAAAAATAAGCACCGGCAACAAGTTGCAGAAAACTATACTTACTGTCCCGCTGGGCATTTACGCATTCGTGTTCCAGCCGGAGATTAACGTAAACCTGTTTGCTGAAATAGACGGCGAGATGAAGTTTGATACAGAGTTTTCGCGTTCTTTCAGTACTCGTGTCTTGTGGACAAGGCAAAGCGGCAAAGAAGATGTGTTCGATATAAAGAACAACAATAACAGCAAAGAAGGTTACAAGGATGAAGCCAAAATAGAAGTGCTTTGTAACGGAAGTCTTTTCGTGGGTTTGAATCCGGTGGTAAATTTTAAGGTCATCGGCGATGTGGCCGGGGCACGTGCAAAATTCAAAGTCGGGCCAGTCCTTTCGGGACAAGTAGGATTCAGCATGATAAGAGACCTTTCGCAATACAACAGCGAGTTGTACGCAAAAGCCTCGCTCGAAGCCGCACTACGCTTGAAGACGGTATTCTCGCTCTACCATATAGGATTGCCGTGGGAAGACGAGCAGGAAAAGGAATTCCTGCCATGGCAAAAGGATTTTTTCAAATACAAGATAAATCTTTTTCCCGACTACTACGAAACTAAGGGCGTTTTGTATGCACAAAAAGACTCGGTTGAAGTGAGTACGGCCACAAAAAGCAAAAACGAAATAATAAGAGACCTTGAAACAGGATTCGAAGTCGTAAACGCTCAAGGAAATGTGTTGGACAGCATGTTTGTAGACACCATAAAGGCAAATACAACTTCCGCACAAGGTGTGGAAACTACCTTCGTTTTTTCGACGAACAATGTGAAGCCTACAGAACAATTAGTGTTACGTCCTGTTTTCCATTATGCAGGCGTAACTGTACGTGCAGCAGATGTCGCGGTAATGAGCGATATGCAGATTCAACCAATGGTATTCGGACAAAGCAACGGCGCTGTAACGTATCTATCTGGTGTTCCATTCTCTGGAAGTGCAGTTGGTAATGGTACGTTTTATATGGCCGGACCGTATCTTCCTATACCTGTTAACGACACTGTATTTGCAAAGAAAAAAGTTATATCGACAGGAATATTCCTTGGTGAAGAAAATGATATTGCCGGAACATGGATAGGTAACGAATACGGCGTGGATGTTACCTATTCATTTAACGCGGACGGAACAGGGTATTTCGCTGATGACAATGGACAAAAAGCATTTACTTATACAAAAGATAATCCTCAGGCAGGAAATGTTACAATGATTTTTGATGCTGGCGGTACAAAAACAATCAGAGTAACCTTCTACAGCCAAAATTCGATGAGTTGCGTTGTTCCTCCTGCGACAGAAAAATTTACACTAAACAAGCAGTAGCTAAAAATATGTGCCTTGTATTTTAAAATTAGTGGCTCGGATTTTAAAATCCGAGCCACTAATTTTTTCTTTGCTCCCATGAGAGTATAAAGCATTGAAAATTAGTTTTCATCTTTGCTAATAAATAACGGCCTCTTCGGCACGTAAAATCATAGTTGTTTCCATACTTGGTTTTATGTCGGCTGCCTTCTGCAAGAGTTCATCCGAAAGAGTGTTTTATGCAATGATTTTATTGCATAAAAATAGCAAATATGAATTATTTGGCGCTTTTTCGTGTGATTTTGTTATTAAAATGCTTGTAAAAGCCGTATCTTATTATTTTAAACGCTAACTTTGGAGCAAAAAAGCGAGGAATATGAATATATCTATCATTGGAGTAGGGAATATGGGCGGAGCTGTTGCAAGAGGCTTGGCTTCGCGCGGCAAATACAATATTTGTGTGTCAGACCCATCAACAGAGAAATTGGACTTGTTAAAAGGAGAATTTCCCGATGTGGAAACGACTACAGACAACATTGAAGCCACGAGAAAAGCGGACATACTTATATTGGTAGTAAAACCATGGAAGGTAAAGGACGTTATAGAAGAAATAAAAGACGAAATACCTTTCCGCTGCAAACAAGTAGTATCAATAGCTGCAGGTGTAACCACAGAGGATGTTACGGAGTGGCTTGGCTGCGAAATGCCGGTGTATTATGTGATTCCCAACACGGCCATAAGTATAAGGAAAAGCATGACTTTCATAGCTTATAAAAACGCGGACGCAGAGCAACTGGAAACAGTCAAATCCATATTCGGGGAATTGGGTACTACGCTTGTTATAGAAGAAAAGCAGATGAAAGCGTGTATGGCTTTGGCTTCATGCGGAATAGCTTACGCTATGCGCTATGTTAGAGCCAATGTAGAAGGGGCTGTTGAACTTGGTATATCGCCAAGCGACGCCACGATGATAACGTCGAACACCATGAAAGGTGCCGCAGAGCTATTGCTAAGCACCAGTAACCACCCCGAGGCTGAAATAGACAAGGTTACGACGCCGGGAGGGCTTACAATAAAAGGACTTAACGCTCTTGAAGCCAACGGTTTCACTAATGCCGTAATAGAAGCATTGAAAGCGTCAATATAACGGAATTAACATGAAAAGGATTGTAGTAAAAATAGGAACGAACGTAATAACACGCAACGACGGAAGTCTTGATATAACGCAGATGTCCTCGCTTGTTGACCAGATTTCAGAGTTGCACAAAAACAGGTTTGAAGTAATAATGGTAAGTTCCGGTTCTGTAGCATGTGGGCGAAGCCTGCTACCCGGAATAACCGAAAACCTTGACACGCTCGACCAAAGACAGTTGTTTTCCGCAGTAGGGCAAGCCAAATTAATCGATTTGTACTATACTCTGTTCAAAGAGCATAATATAGCTATAGGACAGGTGCTGACAACAAAAGAAAGTCTCTCGGGTAAGAAGCAAATGGAAAACCAGTATAATTGCATGAGTGTCATGATTAAGCACCGGATTATTCCCATAATAAACGAAAACGACACGATAGCAATTACAGAATTGATGTTTACCGACAATGATGAACTGGCCGGCTTGGTTGCACAGATGATGGAGGCGGATTGCCTTGTTTTGTTAACCAATGTTGACGGCATATATAAATTGACTAAAGGACAGGACGCTGTTTCAGCCGATTTGTCGAATGCGGAAATCATACGAGAGGTACACCCTAACGATGACATTGAAAAATTCATAACAAAGAAGAAGTCGGCAAGAGGGCGCGGAGGTATGATTACAAAAGAAAGCGTGGCGATAAAAGCCGCAAAAAGCGGAATAGAAGCATTCATTGCAAACGGCAGGAAGAACGGTATAATAACAGATTTGATGAACAATCCGCAAAAAACTGTCTCAACCCGTTTTATTCCTGTTTTAGAATCAGTTCAACCATAAACCACCATAGAATGAATCTTACGAATATTTTTGAATCAGCCCGTAAAGCATCTTTTTCGATACTATCGGTTACGGATTCTACAATAAACGAGATATTAGGCGCTATTGCAGAAGAAATAGGCAAAAACCATGATTTTTTATTAAGCGAAAATCAAAAGGATCTTGAATTGGCAGATCCTAAAAGCCCTATGTTCGACCGTTTGAAGTTGACATCGGATAGGTTGGACGAAATATCTTGCGGAATAAGGAAACTGATTGAACTTCCGTCTCCGTTAGGGCGCACACTGTCACGCCAAACCCGTCCCAACGGATTGGATGTTGCGCGTGTCAGCGTGCCATTTGGAGTAATCGGAATCGTGTACGAAGCTCGACCCAACGTAACTTTCGATGTTGTTGCTCTTTGCCTGAAGTCGGGCAATGTATGCGTGCTGAAAGGAAGTAAAAACGCCGATTTTTCGAACAAGGCTATAGTATCGCTTATCCACAGAGTGTTCCAACGGTTCGGAATACCGCAAGAAGCAGTAACGCTGTTGCCGCCAACACACGAGGCAGTAAACGAAATGCTGCATGCCGACAGGTTTATCGACGTCATAATACCACGCGGAGGCGCAAACCTTATAAATTACGTAAGGCAAAACGCAACTGTGCCCGTCATAGAAACGGGTGCGGGAACTTGCCATATATATTTTGATGAATACGGCGACACAGCCAAGGGTGCTGCCATAATAAATAATGCCAAAACCCGCAGGGTTAGTGTATGCAACGCTCTCGATTGCCTCATAGTGAATGAAAAGCGCTTGGTTGACTTGCCGGCCTTGTGCGCGGCTATGGCAGAGAAACATGTCATTATAAATGCCGATGAACCCTCTTATGCGGCGCTTCAGGGTAATTATCCGGCCGATTTGCTTAAACTTGCAACACCCGACAGTTTTGGAAAAGAATTTCTCGATTATGCAATGGCTATAAAAACAGTGGGTTCTATGGACGAATGTCTGGAACACATACAAAAATACGGTTCCGGACACAGCGAAGGTATTGTAACTGAGAATGACGATAGGGGAGAAGCATTCTTGAAAACGGTGGATGCCGCATGTGTTTACCTTAATGCGCCAACATCATTCTCCGACGGAATGCAGTTAGGTCTTGGAGCCGAGATAGGAATATCCACGCAAAAACTACATGCGCGCGGTCCTATGGGTTTGGAAGAACTTACCACATATAAATGGATAATAAAAGGTAACGGACAAGTCCGTACATAGCCCCGTAACACAAAATTGCAGATGAAGTCCGGATTTGTCTGCGGTATTCTGTCCGGTTTCACCCCGGTTTTGACAAGAACAAAAATATGTCTGAGATATTTTAAAATATCTCAGACATATTTTGAATTATGTGCCTTGTATTTTTTCTTTGTTCCAGGCAGTGTATAATCAATTGAAAATTAGTTTTCAATTTTCTTCACCCGAAAAAGCCTTTTTTTGCCCTGCCTTTTTAGTTTTGGTAATGTTGCCAAAAATAGGATTGCTTTTTACCTCTTCATTATAGAAGTTTAGGAAATCACCAACGATAAAGTTACTTCCTCCTATGTAAATGACATCATCATCAGAAGCTTCTTTCATTGCTTCTAATGCCGCTTCTTTTACCGTAGGGAAACAGTTCCCGTGCAATCCGTGTGCAAAGGCCTTATCTTTCAGTTCATTTTCATTTAATGCTCGCTTTACATTTGCTTTGGTAAAATAATATATTGCGTTCTTAGGCATAAGTTTCAACGAACTGTCTATGTCTTTATCTGACACCATTCCGATGACTATTCTCGTTCGATTGGCATAGGTGTTGCCCAATTGGTGCATATTATAAGCCAGTCCGCCCGGATTATGGCCGGTGTCAAGAATAATAGTGGGATTCCTTGATATTATTTCCCAGCGGCCTTTTAAACCCGTGAGTTCGCATACATTTGCAACTCCGTCCCTTATGTTTTTTTCCGATATATTAAGTCCGAGTTTATTCAGCTCCTTGATGGCGCATAACAGGGTATTCATGTTTTTTTCCTGGTATTCCCCCGTTAATTCTCCTGATATAGGAGTCTTGAATAATTTAGTTTCGTAAATACGGTTGCCGTTTTGCGGATTGATATATGAAGATTCCACAATATGTTCATCTTCTGCAAAAATTATGGGAGCGCCTACTTCCAAAGCTCTTTTTTCGAATACGCAGTGAGTCTCTTTTGTTGTTTCGCCTATAACAACAGGAACATTTTTTTTTATAATTCCGGCTTTTTCATACGCAATTCTTTCAAGCGTATTTCCTAATAAAGCCATGTGGTCAAAACTGATGTTCGTAATTATGGAAAGAGTGCTGTTGATGATGTTTGTGCAATCCAATCTTCCTCCCAAACCAACTTCAATTACAGCAATGTCCACATTTTCTTTAGCAAAATAATAAAAAGCCAAGGCTGTGGTCAATTCGAAAAAGGAAGGGTGCAGAGGCTCAAAAAAAGAACGTTCTTTTTCCACAAAGTCAATTACTTCATGCTTTGGAATCATTTTTCCGTTAATACGAATCCTTTCACGAAAGTCAACAAGGTGAGGCGACGTATATAACCCTGTTTTGTATCCGCATGATTGAAGTACCGCTGCGAGCATGTGTGCGCAGGAACCCTTACCGTTGGTTCCTGCTATATGGATTGTTTTATACTTTGTGTGAGGATGTCCGAAATGTTCGTCTAAAACATAAGTATTGTACAAACCCTCTTTATACGCATTGGCTCCTATATTCTGGAAAAGTGGAGTCGACTCGTATAAATAGTTTATGGTTTCTTCATAAGTCATTATTAATCAAATAGAGCTCGGAATTTTTGAAAGATACTTTCTTTTGTTTTACTGTTGGGCTGTATGCTTTCGCTTTCTTTAATGCTTTCAAACAGTTTTTTTTCTTTTTCGTTAAGCTTTTCAGGTATATAGATACTTACGTTTACGATTAAATCTCCTGTACCTTCGCCATATCCTTTTACAGAAGGCAACCCTTTACCACGCAGCCTTAATACTTTTCCCGGTTGTGTTCCCGGCTTTATTGAGATTTTTGTTGTTCCGTCAATTGTAGGAATTTCAACAGTATCTCCCAATGTAGCTTGCGCCACAGTAAGCAAAAGATTATATACGAGATTTTGTCCCTCGCGTATGAATGTGTCGTTTTTTTCTTCAGCTATTATTACTTGGAGGTTTCCGTTTTCACCTCCATGTCTTCCGGCATTTCCTTTTCTTGGAACATTTACTATCATGCCCTCAGCAACACCTGCAGGTATGTTTACTTCTACGATGTCTTCGCCAATAATTACACCTTCACCGTTGCAATGGTGGCATTTATTCTTGATTACACGGCCTTCGCCCCCACATGTAGGACAAACATCCTGCGATTGTATTATACCGAAAAAACTTTTTTGTTGGTGTATAACGTAACCTCTCCCTTTACATGTAGGGCAAATATCAGGGCTGCTGCCATTTTCGCTTCCTGTTCCGTGGCATTCAGGGCAGGATATATATTTCTTTACTTTGAACTTCTTGGTTACACCTTTTGAAATTTCTTCCAAAGTCAGTTTTACGCGCAAACGTAAATCGCTTCCCCTTGGCTTTCCGTTTGCGGCGTTTTCGTATCCGCTTTCTTCAAAACCGCCAAAGCCACCACTGAAAGGATTACGGCCTCCAAAGATACTGCCGAACATGGAGAATATATCGTCCATGTTCATGCTGCCGGCTCCGAACCCTCCCATTCCTTGGCCATTTACTCCAGCTTCGCCGAACTGATCGTATCTGGCACGTTTTTCAGGATCGCGCAAGACATCATAAGCCGCCGCAGCTTCCTTGAATTTTTCTTCAGCTTCTTTATTGCCAGGATTTCTGTCCGGGTGATATTTAATGGCAACTTTTTTGTAAGCTCGTTTAATTTCGTCAGCAGTAG
>OLFZ01002767.1_pt1 | contig 10779 bp, 9 predicted proteins | sample 1604861 | NCBI WGS metagenome assembly OLFZ01 (sample SAMEA3888895, study PRJEB22519) | human gut metagenome | biome: human gut; feature: human-associated habitat; material: faeces | place: Denmark | collected 2011 | reverse complement strand
AAATTGCAGAAAATGCAGACTCCTTTGAGACGGTTGTTGTAGGTGAACCATTACTTACATCCGATGATGACTTTAAGGCAGTGATCCAGGCAATTACAGACGTAACCAAGGAATATGATGATGGCGAGACCGCGATCTGCTTTATGGGTCATGGTACAGAGGCTGACTCCAATCAGGTATATGCCAAGATGCAGGATATGCTGACAGAGGAAGGCTTTGAGCACTACTATGTAGGTACTGTAGAAGCAACTCCAAGTCTGGAAGATGTAGTAGCAAAGGTAAAAGAAGGTTCCTATAAGAAAGTTGTATTAGAGCCTTTAATGATCGTTGCCGGTGATCACGCAAACAACGATATGGCAGGTAACGAGGAAGGTTCCTGGAAGACCACTTTTGAAGAAGCTGGTTATGAAGTAACCTGCCTGGTAAGAGGTTTAGGTGAGTTAGAGCCGATCCAGCAGCTGTTTGTAGAACATGCAAAGGCAGCTGTTGACAGTCTTGCAAAATAATCGATTTTGCATTAGGATGCTAAGTTAAAATAAAAAAGGCGGTCAGAGAAAATTCTGGCTGCCTTTTGTTGCAATGCATATGGGAAATGTGCCGGTGATGTGTCCGGCAGTGGACCTATAGACAGTGAGAAAGGTGGTAAAAAGATGAAAATAAGAAAATATATACTGTGTGCCGGGATCGTTGGTTTAGTGGCACTGTCTTCCGGATGCGGACAAAAGACAGACAGCGGGGCATCTTCCCAGGCTGTAAGCGAACAGGCAGATACAAAAGAAAATGCAGAAACATCTGGTGCAGCAGGTGCCGAAACAGAAAAAGAAACGGCTCCTACAGTGCAGGTAGTAACAGATGATATGGTGCCTGTTGAAGCAGATGCGTTAAAAGACGGCGTTTATCCGGTAGAGGTGGACTCCAGCTCTTCCATGTTCCACATTACAGAGGCAGAACTGACGGTTGCTGATGGAAAGATGAGCGCAAAGCTGACCTTAAGCGGTTCCGGCTATGGAAAAGTATTTATGGGAACCGGGGAAGAGGCAGAAAAAGCAGGGGAAGGAGATTACATTCAGGCAGAAGAGAGTGCAGATGGAAAGAATGTATTTGAGATCCCGGTAGAAGCCTTAGACAAAGGAATTGACTGTGCAGCTTACAGCAAAAAGAAAGAAACCTGGTATGACAGGACCCTGGTAGTCCGGGCATCTTCCCTTCCAATGGAAGCCTACAAAGAGGGGAACATGAAAACTGTGGAAAGCCTGGGACTGGAAGACGGAACATACACAGTGGAAGTGAAACTGGAAGGCGGTTCCGGCCGTACAACTGTGGAAACGCCAACGCAGTTAAAGATCCAGGATGGAAAGGCAACAGCTGTGATCACCTGGGGCAGCTCTCATTATGATTATATGAAAGTGGGAGAAGAAAAGTATGAGCCTGTAAATACAGAAGGAAATTCTTCCTTTGAGATCCCGGTCACTGTTTTTGACCAGAAACAGAAAGTGATCGCAGATACCACAGCCATGAGTGTGCCTCATGAGATCGACTATACACTGATCTTTGACTCTGAAAGTATTCAGCCACAGTAACGGGCAGGCAGCAGATCACAGGAAAGAAAGATGAAAAAACAGATAAAAAAGAAACTATTAAAAGGATTTCTTCTGGGAACGCTGACTGTCTGCGTTCTGGGAATGTGCGCTGGATGCGGACAAAAGACAGAAAATATAGAGAATACAGTTACTTCCCCTACAGCACAGGAGCAGACAGGAAAAACGGGGCAAAAATCCCTTTCCTGGTCAGTACTAACGCAGACAGGAAGTATGGATCTTTCATATGCGGATCAGTTTTCTGTCACTTACTATGGGGAAGAAAACTATGCCCTGGTCATTATTGGAGAAGATGAAAAATTCCTGGTAGTGCCGGAAGGAGAGCCGGTACCGGAAGATCTCCCGGAAGATATTACGCCCCTTTTGCAGCCTTTAACGAATATGTACCTGGCAGCTACTTCTGCTATGGACTTTTTCTGCCATTTGGATGCAGTGGATCAGATCACCCTTTCCGGTACAGACCGTTCCGGCTGGTATTTAGAGGAACCGAAAAAAGCTCTGGAAGAGGGAACCATGGAATATGCAGGAAAATACAGCGCTCCTGATTATGAACGGATCGTAGATAAGTCCTGCTCCCTTGCCATTGAGTCTACCATGATCTATCATTGTCCACAGGTAAAGGAGCAGCTGGAAAATCTGGGAGTTCCGGTCCTGGTAGAGCGTTCCAGCTATGAGAGTCATCCTCTTGGAAGGACCGAGTGGATGAAGCTTTACGCAGTTCTTCTGGGAAAAGAAGATGTAGCAGAAAAGGTTTTCAAAGAGCAGACGGACAAGCTGGATAAGGTTCTCACAGCAGATAAAACAGACAAGACCGTAGCGTTCTTTTATATCAACTCCGTAGGTGCGGTAAATATAAGAAAAAGTGGCGACTATGTTTCGGAAATGATCTCTCTCGCAGGAGGAAATTATGTTCCGGAGGATACGGGAGTAAATGACAATGCTCTTTCCACCATGAATATGCAGATGGAAGAGTTTTATGCCAAGGCGAAGGATGCAGACTATATCATCTATAACAGTACGATTGACGGGGAACTTAAGACCATTGATGAGCTTCTTTCCAAAAGTAAGCTTCTTGCAGATTTCAAGGCAGTGAAGAACGGAAATGTCTGGTGCACAGGCAAAAATCTCTTCCAGGAAACCACCGGACTTGGAACCATGATTGAGGATATCCACACCATGCTGACTACAGACGATGATTCTCTGGATGAGCTGACCTATATGCATAAACTAAAATAAATTCCAGTGTTCGTTTTAACTCCTTTGCCGGTTTCCACCTGTGAGCAGGAAACGAAAGGACAGGATAACAAAACAGAAGAGGAGTGTACCAGAAAAATGAATGACAGAAAACGCGCAGTCCGATACGGGATCTCTTTTGTGATCCTTGCGGTACTTTTGATCTTTTTATTTATATGGAATGTAAATTCAGGAAGTATCCACCTCTCTGTGAAGGAGATCCTGAATATCATATTCCGGCATCAGGGAGATGAAACTTCTTATAATATCGTCTGGGAGATCCGTCTTCCCAGGATACTGGCAGTTATCATCCTTGGCGGAGCACTTTCTGTTTCCGGATTTTTGCTGCAGACCTTTTTTAACAACCCTATCGCGGGACCTTTTGTACTGGGGATCTCTTCCGGTGCCAAGCTGATCGTGGCGCTTCTGATGATCTTTTTTTTAAGCAGATCGGTGTCCATCGGTTCCGGTGCCATGATCCTGGCTGCTTTTGCAGGCTCAATGATCTCCATGGGCTTTGTGCTCCTTGTGGCAAAAAAAGTCCACAACATGTCCATGCTGGTCATCAGTGGTGTTATGATCGGCTATATCTGTTCGGCCATCACAGACTTTGTGGTGACCTTTGCAGATGATTCCAACATAGTCAATCTTCACAATTGGTCATTGGGTAGCTTTTCCGGTATGACCTGGGGAAATGTGCAGACTATGGCTGTTGTGGTACTTCTTACTATGGTGATCGTATTTTTTATGTCAAAACCGATCAGCGCCTATCAGCTGGGGGAGACTTACGCGCAGAATATGGGAGTTAATATCAAGGCTTTCCGGATACTTCTGATCCTGCTTTCCAGTATTCTTTCTGCCTGTGTGACCGCTTTTGCAGGGCCGATCTCCTTCGTGGGGATCGCTGTGCCTCATATTGCAAAAAGTCTCCTGAAGACTGCAAAACCCCTGCTTGTGATCCCGGCCTGTTTTCTGGGCGGTGCAGTGTTCTGCCTGTTCTGTGACCTGATCGCAAGAACTGTATTTGCACCGACGGAGCTGAGCATCAGTTCTGTGACAGCAGTTTTCGGAGCACCGGTAGTTATCTATATCATGATTCGCAGACAGCAGAGGATATAAACGATGAAATCATATTTTTTTTATACAGATCAGCTGACCGTAGGCTATGATGGAAAACCGCTGATCAAAGAGATCAATATTCAGCTGAATAAAGGAGAGATCCTGACACTGATCGGTCCCAACGGTGCCGGAAAATCTACTATTTTGAAGAGTATCACAAGACAGCTTTCCCTGATCAGCGGAACGGTATATCTGGAACAGGAACAGATGAGCCGGATGACCAACAGGGAAGTGTCAAAAAAACTGGCTGTAGTACTTACCGAGCGCATGCGACCGGAGCTTATGACCTGTGAGGATGTGGTATCCACCGGACGATATCCCTATACCGGAACTCTCGGGATCCTTTCCGCAGAGGACAAGGAAAAAGTTAAAAGTGCCATGGAGATGGTTCACGCCTGGGATCTGAAGGACCGGGATTTTACAGCCATCAGTGACGGACAGAGACAGCGTATCCTTCTGGCACGCGCCATCTGCCAGGAACCGGAGATCATTATCCTGGATGAACCGACCTCCTTCCTGGATATCCGGCATAAGCTGGAGCTTCTTGCTATTTTGAAGAAGATGGTATTGGAAAAACAGATGACGGTGATCATGTCCCTTCATGAGCTGGATCTTGCCCAGAAGATTTCTGACCAGGTGATCTGTGTTCATGGAGATCACATTGAGAAATATGGTGCACCGGAGGAAATCTTTACTTCCGATTATATTCGGAAGCTTTATGGCATCACCCGTGGAAGCTATAATGCAGAATTCGGCTGCGTGGAAATGGAACCTCCGGCCGGAAAACCGGAGGTGTTTGTGATCGGAGGAAATGGAAGTGGGATTCCGGTATATCGGAAGCTGCAGCGACAGGGGATTCCTTTTGTGACCGGAGTTCTCCATACCAATGATGCAGATTATCAGGTGGCAAAAGAACTGGCTGCAAAAGTGATCACGGAGAAGCCTTTTGAATGCATTTCGGAGTCTGCCTTTGAAGAAGCACTGGAGTTCATGGGAAAATGTGAAAAAGTGTACTGCCCGCTGAAGGATTTTGGTATCATGAATGAAAAAAACCGGGAATTGTTGAAAAAAGCAAAAAAAACCGGAAAATTAAACCAGATCAGATAAGTTCTCTGGGAAAATGAGGAAAGCAATAAAACGCTGTCAGAAATGAGTGATATAATTTCCGGCAGCGTTTTTTATATAATATAAATTACAAATATTTCAGCAGCTGTGTTATAATATGACAAGAACGACAGATCGTGAAGCGCTCGCATTCGTGGAGATGTAAGTAACGAAGAGGAATGTTCGCTTTACACCGCAAAAGTTAAGCAGATACAATCGATCCGAAAAAATATATGGAGGGAAGATCAATGAAAAAAAGAAACATGATCGCAGCTCTGCTCTGCAGTGCATGCCTTGTGGCAGGAAGTGTAAATCCCGTATTTGCAGATGCATCGAAGGTAGTAACACTTGGAGCAGATCTTACGGATGCTCAGAAGCAGACAATGATGAAATATTTTAATGTAAGTTCCGATCAGGTGCAGGTGATGACCATTACAAATGAGGATGAGCATAAACACCTGGATAATATCGCACCACAGTCCCAGATCGGTTCCAGAACTTTGAGCTGTGCCTATGTGAAGCCTACACAGTCCGGCGGGATCAAGGTCCGCACAGCAAATCTGAACTGGGTGACAGGTAATATGATCGCAACGACACTTTCCACATCCGGTGTGAAGAATTGTGAAGTAGTTGCTGCCTGCCCGATGGAAGTATCCGGAACAGGTGCACTTACCGGCATCCAGATGGCATATGAGAAGGCCAGTGGAGAGAAGCTGGATGAGACCAAGACGAAGCTTGCCAACCAGGAGATCGTAACCACCGGTGAGCTTGCAGATAAGGTTGGTAAAAATGAGGCGACAACAGTTGTAAACCAGTCCAAGATGGATGTGATCCAGAACGGAGTACAGAATGCAGATGAGATCCAGAATATTGTCATCAATGTGGCTGAGCAGAACAATATTTCCGTAAGCCAGGACGATATTGACAGGATCGTGTCTCTTCTGAAGCAGATCTCACAGCAGGATTACAATTATGATGATGTGAAAGAAACACTGGAGCAGGTAGATGCCAATACCACAGGCCAGACCTCTTCCTCTGATGATACGCTGGATGGCGAGAGCAGTGATGAAACCGTAGATGTGGATGCAGATCCTTCTGATGATATCGTCAACAATGTAAATGACAGCATTCTTGGTGACGATGTGATCCAGAGCTCCACAGAGGATCCGGGTCTTGAGGAAGAAACAGGAGCAGATTCTCAGGATACAAGCAATGAGACCGGAATCCCGGATGCTACCGACGACGGAACCTATAGCAATGAGGAAAGCTCGGATGAAAGCAGCACAGACGAAAGTACCTCGGACGAGAACAGTACAGATGAAAGCGCTTCTGATGAGGCTGCATCCGATGAGACCGGAATCCCGGAGGCAACAGAAGATACAGAATCTTCAGAAAGTACAGAGGGCTCAGACCAGGCAGACAGTGCAGAAAACGATACTTCTGTGCTCAGTGAAGAAGCAAAGAACAATTATGACAAATTTGTCCTCTTTGTAAAAGGCGAGTATGAGGGAGATGCAGATTCCCTTCTCGCTGCAACGGAGGATACAGAGGCAGTGGCAACGGTAACACTGGATGAGCAGACAGCGAAGAGTGTGGCAGAAACTGTTGAGAAGGATTATTATGATATCCTGAAGGATGGTACAGAATCCTATGAGGCAGATGGTACAGAAAAATATCAGAGTACAGAGCTGAATATGATGGATCAGAAGCTGAAGAAGCTGTTCAGTATTGACAGTTCCCAGGAGGACACAGAGGCCACAGACGTGACAGCAGCTATTCTTGCAGATGTTCCCCAGGAAGATAAGCAGACACTTTATAAAGAAACCATGAAATATCTGGCAGGTCTTTACGGCGAGAACACGGACTCTTCTGAGGAATCCGCAGCAGAATAAAAAATTTACAGAAAAAGAGATAAAAAATACCGCAGCAGAGAAAACAACCTCTGCTGCGGTATTTTTTGTCGTGCCGGAAAGATATCATGAAAATTTTGTGATTTACGACAAGGATTTGTGTAAGCACTGGAAAAATGGATTTTTCTGTGATAAAATTGACCGTAAATCGGTTTTGTGGACTCATACATCGCAAACCGTGACAGGGAAACGAGAAAGGGAAAAGGTAGAATTTATGAGCCTGGCAGTAGTAACATTAAAAAAAGGCGAAGGCAGATTCCTGAAATCAGGAGGCCTCTGGGTATATGACAATGAGATCGCAAGCATCATGGGAAGCTTTGTGAACGGAGATATCGTTCTGGTCCGGGACTTTGACGGATATCCAATGGGAAGAGGATTTATCAACACCAATTCCAAGATCACAGTCCGTATGCTTACCAGAGATGAGCGTACAGAGATCAGTCCGGAATTTTTGAAACAACGTGTCCGCGACGCATGGGAGTATCGTAAGAAGGTAGTAGATACCGGAAGCTGCCGTGTGATCTTCGGAGAAGCAGACTTTCTTCCGGGGCTTGTTGTGGATAAGTTTTCAGATGTGCTTGTTGTACAGTCTCTTGCACTGGGAATCGACCGTCTTAAAGAAACGATCCTAGATGCACTGAAGGAAGTCCTTGCTGAGGATGGGATCCGGATCCGTGGAGTCTATGAGCGGAGTGATGCAAAGGTACGCCGCCAGGAAGGAATGGAACTTACCAAGGGATTTATCGGAGAAGAATTTCCGACACTTGTTCAGATTGAAGAGAACGGTGTGAAATATGAAGTAGATATCAGGGACGGGCAGAAGACCGGATTTTTCCTGGATCAGAAATATAACCGTCTTGCTATCCAGAAGCTCTGCAAGGGGGCGAAGGTTCTGGACTGCTTTACACATACCGGCTCTTTTGCCCTGAATGCGGGAATTGCAGGGGCACAGAGTGTTCTTGGTGTGGATGCGTCGGAAACTGCAGTCCTGCAGGCAAGACGAAACGCCAGTCTGAACGGCCTGGACGGAACAGTGAAATTCCTCTGTGAGGATGTTTTTGAGCTTCTTCCCGAGCTTGAGGAGAAGGGAGAGAAATTTGATGTTGTGGTACTGGATCCTCCGGCATTTACGAAATCCAGAAGCTCTGTAAAAAATGCCATCAAGGGATACCGTGAGATCAATCTCCGTGCAATGCGTCTTGTAAAGGACGGCGGATTTCTTGCAACCTGTTCCTGCTCTCATTTTATGACGTATGAGCTGTTTACACAGACCATCGGTCAGGCAGCGAAGAATGTCCATAAGAGACTGCGCCAGGTAGAGTACCGTACACAGGCACCGGATCATCCGATCCTCTGGTCAGCAGATGAGTCCTATTATCTGAAATTCTACATTTTCCAGGTATGCAATGACCGTTAGGAACTGCCATCCGGATTTTTTTACGGAAATTTTTGGGCAGTGCCGTCTGGCAGTGAAAAGGAGATGCAGATCATATGAGAGACAAATTCAATAAATTTATGCAGGGACGTTATGGAGTGGATGATCTTTCCAGGTTCACCATGGGAGTCGCACTGGTTCTGATCATTCTGGCAATGTTTGCTAATATATTCAGCAGAACTGTCGGCAGCACCCTTGACATTCTCGGGGTCGCAGCGATCGTATATGCATATATACGTATTTTTTCCAGAAATATCCAGCAGCGTTATGCCGAAAATCAGAAATTCCTTCAGATGACGTCAAAGTTCCGTTTTCGCTTTAATAAAGAAAAGGATCTGATGAAGCAGAGAAAGACCCATCACATCTACAGCTGTCCGGGCTGCGGACAGAAGATACGTATTCCAAAGGGAAAGGGCAAGATCGAGATCGAATGTCCGAAATGCCACACAAAATTCGTAAAAAGGAGCTGACATGTTCGGATATGTGACCGTTAATAAACCGGAAATAAAATTCAAGGATTTTGATGTGTACCGTTCTTTTTACTGCGGTCTTTGCAGAGAATTGCGGGAGAGATACGGGATACCGGGACAGATCTCACTGACTTATGATATGACATTTGTGGTCCTTCTTTTAAGCGCTCTTTATGAACCGCCAACGAAGAAGGGAACCTCCAGGTGTGTGGTCCATCCGCTGAAGCCCCAGCCGGTGCGCAAAAATACAGTAACTGAGTACTGTGCGGATATGAATGTGATCCTTACCTATTACAAATGTATGGATGACTGGCAGGATGAACACAAACCACTGCGCTATGCATATGCAGGAATTCTGAAGAATTGCGGAAATATGCATATGTCCGCTTATCCGGAGAAGATCCAAAGGATCCGAAACGCACTAGAGGAGCTTTCTTCCCTGGAAAAACAGGGGGAAACCGATGTGGACCGTGTAGCCGGGTGTTCCGGACGTATCATGGAAGAGAGTCTGGCCTTCCGTAAGGATGTCTGGGAATCGTCCCTGCGCCGTCTGGGATTTTATCTCGGAAAATTTATCTACATCCTGGATGCTTATGACGATGTGGAAAAAGATGCAGAAAACGGAAATTACAATCCTTTCCTTGAAAAATATAAGATAGAAGGGTTCGAGGAAGAGGTACGTAGGCTTCTTATGATGATGCTTGCAGAATGCTGCAGAGAATTTGAAAAGCTGCCGATCCTCCGATACGGAGATATCCTTCGAAATATTTTATATTCCGGCGTCTGGTGCCGCTTTGCGGCGATCGGACAGAAGCGCAGGGAAGAACGGGAGAAAGAGAAAAAATGTTAGATCCATACAGCGTGCTGGGAGTTCCCAGAAACGCATCTGATGATGAAATAAAAAAGGCATACCGGAAGCTGAGCCGAAAGTATCACCCGGATGCCAATATCAATAATCCGAATAAGGATCAGGCCGAAGAAAAATTCAAAGAAGTGCAGCAGGCTTACGAGCAGATCATGAAAGAGCGTGAGTACGGAAGTAGTTCCCAGAATGGCTATGGCGGCTACGGAAATTACGGTGGTTTTGGAAATTACGGAAATGCCGGTTCCAGTGCCTATCAGGATGAGGAAAGTATGCGCAGAAGGGCGGCCGCCAATTATGTGCAGAGCGGTCATTTTCAGGAAGCTATGAATGTACTGGATTCTCTTGGTCAGAAAAATGGGGAATGGTATTACCTGGCTGCTATGGCAAATATGGGAATGGGAAATAATGTAACAGCTCTGGATCAGATCCGTGAAGCAGTCCGTCAGGAACCGGATAATATGCAGTACCGTATGCTGCTCCAGAGAATGGAAGGCGGTGGCGGCTGGTATCAGCAGCGGCAGGATCCCTTTGGGGGAATGCCGACTGCAGAAGGGGATATGTGTGATGCCTGCTGCAGGACCATGGCCTGTTTCATGTGCTGGCCGGGCGGCTTTTTCTGCTGCTGATGCAGGAACAAAGCGGTCATCGATATCCCGGAATTGAGAATCGGAATATCCTGAGGCAGCATATCCATATGTTTGTAAGGCGGATCCTGCAGATCCGTTTTGCGATATAGATCGCAGAGGGATTTTTCTGACAGAAATTCACAATGCTGTCCGGAAAATGTCATACTGCAGAGAAAAAGAGGAGGAAATCGTTATGAGTATAAGAATTGGTATTTGGCTGGAGGATCGGGAATGAAGGATGAGAGAAAAAAATTAAAATTAATTATATTACAATGCATAGCTGTGATAACTGTAAATTTTATTACAATCTGGTATTTCGAAGAACTTTTTTTCAGGGGATTTTGGTATGTTATTTTTGCATCATTTATTTTAACTTTTATATATATCATACGGAGTTTTTGCTGTTTGAGAAAGATTCG
>OLFZ01002766.1_pt1 | contig 10779 bp, 10 predicted proteins | sample 1604861 | NCBI WGS metagenome assembly OLFZ01 (sample SAMEA3888895, study PRJEB22519) | human gut metagenome | biome: human gut; feature: human-associated habitat; material: faeces | place: Denmark | collected 2011 | reverse complement strand
ATAGCAAACCCAGCCGAGCCTGTCAACGGTCAAGATGAACGGCGCAAATGCGCCGTTATTCCCCGCTCGCGTTCGATCACCCGCCCGCAGGCGACCACTTTTGCGTAGCAAAAGTGCTGCTCCAAAAAAGAAAGACACCCATGTGGGTGTCCTTCTTTTTTGTGATTGCCCACAGGTTTTGTTGTTTATAAATCACCGCTTTTTGTCTTGCTTTTCCGGTGACGTAGCCGCACCTTCCAGCAGATCCGTCACGACCTGATTGAGCTGTGCAGCGTTCTTAGAAGTAATAACAGGGACACCGGTGCGCTCCTCGACTGCCTTTCGTGCAATCCCGGCGGCTTCACCGCCCTCACGGGCTATAGCCAAATTCTCCGAAAATGTCTCCGGTGCTTTCTGTTTGGATATCTCCGTGGTGGTTGCTTCCGCCAGCATATTCAGCACCAACTCCAGCGTGGTCATGTTGTCGCGGAGGTTTTCTTTCTTCAGGCCCTTGAGGTTCTTATATTGCCGGGTGGACATCCCCGACCATGCACGGGATATCTCATCGGTAAGTATTGCGTACTCCACACCCTTCTGCACACCACGGGCATCCCACTCATCCGTCAGTTCCTTGCGGACTTGGATAGCCTGCAGCCGCTGGTTGATCCACTCGCGGGTGTAGCCTTTTTTGAGGTATGTCTCCAGTGCCCGTTCAATGGTCAACTCTGGATCGATGGTTTCCTCGATACGTTCACGGCCTACCTGCGCCAGCCATAATTTGAACGGCTCTGCTTTGGGCGAAGGAATAGACTGGACGATACGGAGAAGCTGCTCGGTGTCGGCTACGTCGGTCAAACGTTTCCGCCCATCCGAGGCGGTCATTTTCAACTGCTTACAATTTGTAAGCAGTTGGCCTGCACCCTCGTTATTCAGCCGCTTCTTTAAAACTGCCCAATATGTACTGGCATGACGGGCATTTGGCTGATCCGTCAGAACTGCAACGACATCTACAACGGAAAAGTACCATTCTTCTTTTTCTTCGTCCCACGCGGTACGAATGCGCTTGTCCTCGAACAATTGGATTTTATCATTCTGCGGCATTCTGTCCACCTCGTTTCTGCAATAACTCTTTCAATAACCCCTGACATCCTGCCAGCACGTCATGCCATGTGGCCTCGAAATCCCCAGTGTACCACGGATCTGCTACATCGCGGGGATGGCCGGTGTAGTCCAGCAGCAGATGTATCTTGCCATCCGAATCACCGCCGCAGATACGCTGCATATTCCGCAGATTGGCGTTGTCCATGCCGATGAGCAGGTCGAATTCCTTGTAATCACTTTTGGTGAGTTGCCGTGCCGCGTGGCCGCCGCAGGCGATCCCATGCTCTGCCAGCTTGCACCGCGCCGGAGGATAGACGGGGTTGCCGAGTTCCTCGCGACTGGTGGCGGCAGACTCTATATGGAATTGGGCCGCCAGCCCCGCTTTTTCTACTAAGTCCTTCATCACGAACTCAGCCATCGGGCTGCGGCAGATGTTGCCGTGGCAAACAAAAAGAATCTTCTTCATATCGCGGCGTCTCCCAACTATTATCTTTGCTTTCAGTATAGCAAATGAAACCCTGTCCGTCGAGAGGAAAATATGTAAAAAGGTCGTTCGTTGTTATCAAAACAGAGAATGTCCAGTTTTACAATGAGGTACGCCCTCACAGGGCATTGAGATATAGGACGCCGCAAGCCTTTGAAGCCGCTTATCACGAGAATTTGTGAGAAAACCGTGTTCAAATAGCAGCCTTGTGCATGCTTCCAATCAACAAAATAAAAAAGCCTTGGTAAATCAAGGTTTTGCAGATAAGAAGAACTCCGCTTTTCGACAAAATATTCGAAAAACGGAGTTCATTCAACTTCAAGTCTTTAATCTTTCACGATAGTTATCAAGAAGTTCTCGCCTCGCCTCTGACTTTGATTTTACGGAAAGAACTCCGCCGCCTTTTATTGTAATAGGGAGTGTGACAGTTAGCAGTCCAAGCAATCCAAGACACCCACTATCATTCAATTTTTTCCACAAAAGTAAAGCTACAACTATGACCGTCAGAGTGAGTCCGGCTCCTACAATAAGCAAAATCCAGTGCTTCCTTTTCCACACTTTCATTTTTTCATCAATATACAGTTGTTCTTGGCGCCCGCTATATTTTTTCACTCTTTGACGATCTTGTTCTGCTTGTTGACGCGCATCCGCTTCTTCGGCGTGGCATTTTCGTGCCTCATCTGCTTCTGCTTGGAGTTTCTTTTTCTCGCCTTCGAAGAGTTCATCATTTTCGGTAAGTAGATCTATCGCCGCTTTACGATCATCATCAAGATGTTTTTTTTCCAACTCCAGAGCAGCAACCTGCTCCTTTGTTAAATCGAGCTCCTTCAGCAATTCCTCCGAAACGGTCTTATAAATGATTTCTTCCTTTTCTTCATCATCAGTCGCTGAAGTATATCGGCTCTGCACTATTTGCCGCGCTAAAATACGTTCTGCAACTTCTGGAGAAACTCCGTTATAGTGTCCTATGCGGGAAAGTATCTCCTGTATATCATTATTGTTGTACTCGAAGCTAACACCGACTGAGGATGATGCAAAGAATTTAATAAATGTCTCTTCATATCCACTATCGGCTTTTGAAAACGCGAACATCTGAAGTAGTTGTGACGGAGTTATCACAACCGGAGGTTTTTCCTTTGCATCATGATCTTCTCTCTGAAATGCAGTAAGGGCATGATCGGTTGTCAAAAAGAGACATTGTGTATCAATTGCATTGCGTGCATCTGCTTTCTGCATTTTTTGAACATACGCAAAATTGTATGCATCATGCCACAGCCCAAAATCTCCTTTTTCATGCAAGGGATCTCGCAACGACATTTTCTCATAAATGCTTTTCGCCCTGTCAATCAGCGGCTGCTCATCAACTTCAATATTTTCTGCTTCAATCCCCTCTGCCTCAAGTAATATGTCATAGTTTCGATAGTATTCAATAAAGTCATCTACACTAATCCCGGTCGTTCCAGACTGTAGCCAATAGGTACTTACATAGTTGTCTGATGTTCGATACTTATACCCGGCGTTGCTAAGATTTGCTCTTGCTGGGAATTTCATCAAAACCTGGGCATCATATTGTAATCTGGATGATAACTCCTTTTTTGTCAATGCACTTACTTTTAATTTTACGCCACTCTTTCTACAAAAATCTAAGGTATCCTTAATTGCTTCGTAGCGAAATTCTCCCTGAAGATTGAGTAACCGATAAACCGTGTTCGTATCTAAATATACCGTGAGGTATTTTAGCGCATCCGTAATTTGAGCTAAGTTATCATCCGATATTACCTCACTTAAATATCCGACTGCTTTTTCAATGCTATGTTTTAAGTATTTTAGGACTTCTGCACTATTGATTACTTGAAAAATAGTAGGCAATACATCCTCAATCTCCGCTTGATATGTCGAATCGAATTGTTGCGACACACTATGTGCAATAGTCTTGAGATCAAATGGGTCACCCTCATTTGTGGATGTTAAAAGCTCATAGCTCGAAACACCATGCTTTACAAATAGGCTTCTCAAAAAAATTGGTAGAGCCTGCGATAGCAAAGCATCTATTTCGTTAGAAGTCTCTTTTGTCGCATGGATGTGATCGATCCATATTGCTGTAGCTTTATTCCGCAAAGCAGTTTCTTCTAATCGAGCTGCAACAAACTCTGCCCTTGATGCTGCTAAAATCTCTATATACCCTTTCTCGTTAATGGAAATTATTTTTTCCTTAGATAAGGCATCAATAAGCTGATTAAGTCTTTCCGGAGATATGAGGACATGAAAAAGTGCAGCAATTTCTCCGGATAGCTCTGTTGGCGTGAGAAGAGAAACTGCTTCAAGAAGAGTATCAATAATAATAGCCTTACAACTTTTATCGCTAATTTGTTTTTGCTTAAGATGTGCCATTTGCTTCACCCTTGTAGTTGAACTCATAGCTTATTCTATCTCCTTGCATCAATAAATTAAGTCGAAAAATTGCCGTAAAACTATTTTTCGTGGTTGTCCCATTTTTGTTGCGCTCCATTGCAATCGTCATCAATTTCAATGCCATTTTTGTGTAGCCGTATCATTAGCTACAAATATATTATATCATGTTCGCTGTCGCTTGTCTATTATTAACGCCCGTTACATATACCCGTTACATACATAAGTGCATCTTACTATTCTATGCGCTCACGCTCCTGAGACATTTCTTTTTTCAGCATAACGGGAAAGCCCCCTGTTCGTCGGGAGAAGAATACAGCCACACTTGATATTCTATAGCTTCCAACAACCTTGTCTTCTTCCAGCCGAAGCGCAGCACTGCTCGGATGTACCATGCCTGTTCTTTCTCGTTGCTGCTGCACCTCTCTAAAATCGCCACATTCTGCGTCCACCCGATGTTCATCGTTAGCCGCATGATTTCAGGAGATTTCTCGTAGACCGCGTAAAACGCCCGCATACGGCGCAGATTGCGGGGAGAAACGCCCTCGGCCGCAAGATAGGTTGTTTGCAGGTGTTCAGAGGCTATAACAGTCGCGTCTTTCTCTGCTCTGCCGCTGACCAGCCGACCGATTTTATAGTACAATTCCATCTGTAGGGGCTGTGCTGTCATAAGTTTGTCCAGTTCAGAAAACAGGTTGCTGTAGCCTGCGGGCTTGCGAATGTTCACGGGCTTTCTCCTTTCCGTCATGGTGAGTTTATATCAGAAAGTCACAAGGGAACAAACTGGCTGGCAGTTTGTTCCCTTACGGGCCTATTATTCAATCGAGCTTTTCCGCATAGCAACTGCTAAAATGAAGTCTGCCATTGTTGCCGCAGAGTTTACAAATAACCTTGCGTGGTGCGCCTCTATGTTATATCGCTTCTGACCAACACCGTGGGCATCACTGTTATTATTACGCATTTCCGCAATGGCTGACACAATTTTTTCAAGACCTTTTAATAGAGAATTGATTCGGTTGTCGATGTCTTTACTTTGATGCATGTTGTATAACTTTTTTACCTGAGTATATAAGTCACCAATGCTCCCACTTGTTGTTGGCGTTTCACCTTTTAGTTCAATGACATATGATTACTTCCTATTAGGAACACTGTAAATACAAGGCTTTTCGGAGCCTACAAACCAGAAAAAATAATATTTGATCTATCACATTACGCAAAAAGCCGTCCGGCATGAAAAACGGGCGGCTTTTTTGCGTGGATAGACGGAAAGGAGGCACAAAAATAACTACAAAATTTTAGCGTTCAAATTTGTGCAACTTTAACGAAAAGGAGGATCGTAAATGGCCGATGAAAAATTGAATACTGGCCCTGCGGAGAATATTTCCCCGGAGGCCGCCGAGCCTATCGCCACACCCGAACAGGCCGCAGCATCTGAACCCCAGCAGGAACAGACCGGGCCTGCCATACCTGAGCCCGGCGATGTGGTTGTGTCCTTTGACAAAATCAATGAGCTTATGGCGGAAAAGAGACAGAACGCCCGCGCCGAAGTCGAAAAGGCGGAAACCCCCGAAGCGCAGGAGGCAGCAGCCCCCGGAGAAACACCGCAGCCCGCCAACACGGAGGAACCGAAAAAGCCGCGCCGTGGCCGTCCGCCGAAAGCAGAAAAGGCCGCGACTGAAAATCAAAAATCGGAGAAATCGGCTGGGGCCCGCAAGGGCCGCCCACCCAAGGCGGATAAGACGGCCCCTGACAAGCCCAAGCCGTCCAAACGAGACAAAGTGTCCCGAAGTGACGGAAAGGCCCCGGATGCCAAGGAGCCCATTAAGCCCGCACAGGATACGGCACCGAAGGAAACTGCTACTGCGGAACAGACGGCTCCCGAGCCGACCACACCGCCCCGCCCGGTTGAGGAAGGCAAGCTGGTTTATCTGAAACTTTCCGAGGTTCATCCGTTTCACACATTCCGTCCGCACCCCTTTAAGGTACGGGACGATGCGAAGATGCAGGAAATCGTTGCTTCTATCCGCGTAAACGGTGTAATGGTTCCCGGTCTTGCCCGCCCGGAGAAAGACGGAAACGGCTATGAAATTGTAGCGGGCCATCGCCGTACCCACGGCAGTGAACTGGCGGGGCTGGAGGAAATGCCCTTTATTGTCCGTGAAATGACCGACCACGAAGCGGTACAGGCCATGAAGGACAGCAACAAGCAGCGTGACGGGATGCTCCCCAGCGAATTGGCCGCGCTGCTGGAACTCGAAGTTGAGGACATCAAGCATCAGGGCGGGCGGCTGAAAGGTGTTGCGGAAGGCGATGTCGGGAAACGCTCGGTTGAGATTGTGGGCGAGGCGCATGAAATGAACTATAAAAAGGTCATGCGCTACTTGCGGCTCAACTCCCTTGTGCCGGAGCTTCTGGATAAGGTAGACGATAAAAAGATGGGCTTCATGCCTGCCGTGGAGCTTTCCTACATCAAACCGAAAAATCAGAGGCTTATTGCTGTTTCCATTGACGGGGAGCAGGCTTCGCCCTCGCTGGCCCAGGCTAAACGGCTCCGGGAGCTGGATAAGGAAGGCAAGCTTAACGGCGATGTCATTGACGGTATCTTATCAGAACAGAAAAAGGAGGATCGAGGCGTGATTATTTCTACTGCGGAACTGGAAAAGTATTTTGGCAAGGAGGTCACTCCCGCCAAAATGAAAGAACAGATTATGTCCCTGCTGGATGACTGGAAAGAAAAACAGCCGCCGGAGCTGGCAAAAGCCCCGAAAAAGCAGGAACTTGACAAGTAACAACTTCGAGACACTTTGTCCCGAGGGCCCCGCCCTCGCGCAGAGGCTCTGGTGGTATATATCCCCCGTCGCCGCCTGTTTTTTAGTACAGCCGGGAGTGGGCCGTCAAGGGTGCAGCGCACCGCCGTTTTCGGCGGCTCGCCCTTGACGGTCTGCCCCGGCTGTGCTATTTCCCCGGCAAGCGGCGGGGGTATATCCTCCAGAGCCGCCCCCTTTCCCAAGACTGGGAAAGGGCGTGGGGTTTGGGTTGAACTTTCTTATTAAAATATCGGAGGTATGAACGATGAAACGACCCCTTGCTTATATCACCGCTGCATGGCTCGGCGGCGATAGTGAAAACGCAGAACTGGCGGCGCAGTATTGCCGCACCGTGTATGAGGCAGGCTTTTCTCCTATTTGTCCGCCTTTGTACTTGCCCCTGTTTCTCAACGATGCTGTTCCCGAGGAGCATAAAAGCGGCATCGACATGAGCCGTGACCTGCTCCGCCGTTCTCATGTGCTGGTTGTCTGCGGGCACAGTATGACCGAAGCCATGAAAAATGATATTGCCGTGGCCCAGCGGCTGGGAATTACGGCAACAACCCTTGAGGGCATCCTGACCGTCAAGGGACAGGGCCGCCGCTAATGGCAACCCTGTTTGAAGCCTACGTTACCAACGCCGGAAAGTACAGCGAGGGCCAGCTTGTGGGTGAAACACTGAAATTTCCCACAACCGCCCAGGAGGTGGAGGCTCTCTTGAAACGGATCGGCGTGGATGGCGTCCGCTATCAGGAAATTTTTATTACCTCTTTCGATGGGGATGTGCTGGGGCTCTATGACCATTTGAGCGAGTATGAAAATCTGGATGAGCTTAATCATCTGGCCTGCCTGCTTTCCGAGCTTACCTCATCGGAGCTGGAAACACTGGAGGCCGTCCTCGACAGCGGCGATCACTGTTCTTCGGTGCGGGACATCATCAATCTGACACAAAATCTGGACTGTTACGGCTTTTACCCCGGCGTATCCGATGAGGAAACGCTGGGGCGTATTTATGTGGACGATCTGGAAATGTTGGATGTGCCGGATCAGGTAAAACCGTATTTCGATTATGAGGCGTATGGCCGGGATGCCTGCATCCACGAAAACGGCCATTTTGCCCCGGGCGGCTATATTGTCAAAGAAAGCGATCATTTCGTGGAAGTGTATCACGGCTTGCAGGATATTCCCAAGGAGCATAAGGTGTTCTCTTTCCCGAAGCTCTCTATCCGGGAGCAAATGGCCGCTTATCAGGAAATCATAGACGGTTCTTCTTTGGAGGGCTACCGTCAAATGCAGAAAAAAGACCGTGGGGATCGGTGATGGCACTTCGAGACAAATTGTCCCAAGGAAGGAGGCGGTGTAACTGATTGATGAAGATATTTCCCGGCGCACGATAGCCATATCCGTAAAAACAACCAAGCTGACGGCGCGGGGACTGGCGTATGTGCTGGGCATGGTGGGCCGGAAGATCCGCAAGGCATACCGTGGGCGGCAAGTACCGCATGGAAAACAAAGTGTGCGAAAGCTCATGGCCCACGGCACAGCCACAAACAGCATTGAGCTATCCGGGGATGCCAAGTCCTTTGACCGCGTGGCCCGGAAATGGAATGTGGACTATGCGTTCTATAAAACCGGGCCGGACAAATACCTGCTATTTTTCAAGGCTGGACAGGCAGACGCAATGACCGCCTGCTTTTCTGAGTATTCCCGGAAGGTGTTAAGCAAAGCAAAATCGAACCGTGTTCCCATCCGGGAACAACTGAAACAGGCGGCGGATCAGCTTTCCAAAGAAAAGCCGAAGCAGAAAGAACGTGCAAAGGAGGTGGCCCATGAGGACAGATAAGATTAGAAAATATCTGATTCCAAACATTCCCTATCTGTTCATCCTGTGGGCGTTCCTCAAGCTGGGAACGGCCTACCGGCTGGCAGCGGGTAACGATTTTGCACATAAGCTCATCGGGCTGGGCCAGACGATTGGCCCGGCCTTTGCTGACTTTGCACCCGGTCTTGCCCCGCTGGATTGGCTTGTCGGTATTGTAGGCGCAGTTGGTTTCCGGCTGCTGATCTATTTCAAAAGCAAGAACGCTAAGAAGTTTCGGCGGGATGCAGAATACGGCAGCGCCCGGTGGGGAACGGAAAAAGACATCAAACCGTTTGTCGATCCGAAGTTTGAAAACAACGTGATTTTGACCGGGACGGAGTTTCTCACGATGAACACCCGCCCGAAAATCCCCGCAAATGCCCGAAACCTGAATTGCTGCATTATCGGCTCGTCCGGCTCCGGCAAAACCCGCTTCTGGCTCACGCCCCAGCTTTTACAGGCTCATTCCTCTTATGTGGTGGTCGATCCCAAAGGCGGTGTGCTGGGACAGGTCGGGGGTTTCCTGCAAAAACGCGGGTACAAAATCAAGGTATTCAACAGCATAGATTTTTCAAAATCCATGCACTATAACCCGCTGGCGTATATCCGCAACGAGGCCGATATTCTGAAATTCGTGGATGCCCTGATTTCCAACACAAAGGGCGAAGGCAAGGAAGGCGATCCATTCTGGACGAAATCGGAAACGCTTTTGTACTGCGCCCTGATTGCCTACATCATTTTCGAGGGGCCTGCCGAGGATCGGAACATGAATACCCTTGTGGATATGATTTCCGGCATGGAGGTCAAGGAGGATGACGAGGATTTTATGAACGCGGTGGACTATATGTTTGCCGGGCTCGAAAAGCGTAAGCCGGATTGCTTCGCGGTCAAACAGTATAAAAAGTACAAATTGGCCAGCGGCAAGACGGCAAAAAGCATTTTGATTTCCTGCGGTGCGCGACTGGCTCCCTTTGACATCCCGCAGCTTCGTGAAGTCATGGCCTATGACGAATTGGAGCTTGACCGCATCGGAGATCGGAAAACGGCGGTATTCTTCATTATTTCCGATACCACGCAGACCTACAACTTTTTAGTGGCACTTGCATTTTCGCAGATGTTCAACCTCCTGTGTGAACGGGCGGACAATGTTCACGGTGGCCGCCTGCCGCACCATGTACGGGTGCTGTGGGACGAGGCAGCCAACACGGGACAGGTGCCCCAGCTCGAAAAGCTGGTCGCGGTTATCCGCTCCCGCGAGGTGAGTCTTTGCCTGCTGTATCAACAGTTGGCACAGTGCAAGGCCATTTACGATAAACACGCCGAGACAATCCTCGGCAACATGGACAGCGTGGTGTTCCTCGGTGGCCGCGAAGCCAGCACCATCAAGGAAATATCCGAGAACTGGCTGGGAAAAGCCACAATCAGTATGCAGACCGACAGCCGCTCCCGTGGTCAGTCGGAAAGCTACAGTCAAAATACCCAGCGGCTGGGCCGGGAACTGATGACCCCAGCCGAACTTGCAACCATGCCGGGAGATAAATGTATTTTGCAGCTTCGGGGCCTGCCCCCGTTCTTCTCTCCCAAGTATGATCTGAAACGGCATCCGAACTACCGTTATACGGCGGAGGCCGATAAACAGAAAAACGCTTTTGACCTCGACAGGCTCATTAACCGCCGCAGGCGGCCCGGGCTGAACGAGGCGTGTACGATGTATGAGGTGGCTGTGCCGGACGATGCACTCACGGAAGAGGACGAGGACATCCTCAACTATGATGACATCGACGATCCAGACGCCTTTGCATAAACGCTTCGAGACAAAGTGTCCCGAAGTTTGTAACCTGCCGCCTGCATGGGCGGCTTTTTTGTTACCGGGAAAATCCCGGAGAAATGGAGGCTTATATGGCATTTTTCTCATCTGCAATCGACACTTTACAGACCCTCGTTATCGCGCTCGGCGCTGGCCTTGGCGTATGGGGTGTGGTCAATCTGCTGGAGGGCTACGGCTCGGATAACCCGGGCTCCAAGTCCCAGGGCATGAAGCAGTTCATGGCTAATTAAAGGGAACAAAAAGAAAGGAAAAGCACAATCCAGACGGTATCAGCGGCAGGCTACAAGAATAAATTGTGATTTCACAAGAT
>OLFZ01002757.1_pt1 | contig 10807 bp, 6 predicted proteins | sample 1604861 | NCBI WGS metagenome assembly OLFZ01 (sample SAMEA3888895, study PRJEB22519) | human gut metagenome | biome: human gut; feature: human-associated habitat; material: faeces | place: Denmark | collected 2011 | reverse complement strand
CTTCTGCGGAGAGGTTCGTATCCAGCAGGAGGCGGGTGGGTACAGCGGTCATGTGGGTGTGGTTGTAGTAAGTGATCATAGTGGTTCTCCTTTCAATTTTGAAATCTTTGTTTGAAGGGCGGCTTGGATGGATTGGTTTTCCTTTCATCATCCCACGGACAATTTTTGACCGTTTGTCAGGTGGCTTGAAAAAATTCCGGACGTACAGGAGGTCCTCTATATAACCAACGGACACATTTTCCGGTTTTGTCCGAAAAAAGTTTTGAGGATGGAGGCATCCTCCTGCACTCTCGCTCCAAAAGGTCCTCTCACTATTCAACGGACAAAATGATGCGGCGCGTCACGGTTCTGTCATAACAAGGACAAAAAAGAAGCGCTTGCCACTACGACAAACGCTTCTTTTTTGCATCAATTATTCGAGCAAATCCTCTATGCCCCTTTGATCGTATTCAGTTTTCTGCATCAACCGGCAGACGCCGTCTGCCTCGTCCCGCTGCTGCAAAAGCTGAGCAAACGCCCGATAGAGTGCAATCTGCCGACGCTCGATTGCGCCGCGATTCATGTGCATGGCCTCAGCCGTTTTGCGGATGGACAGTCCCTCGGAAAAGCGTTTCCGAAACAGATCGGCGTAATCATTGAGCACGGTTTTGAGGGATTGCTGAGCAAAGGCAAGGTCCTCGCACATGGCTTGATAAGCTTCACGGCCTGATACACCGATGTACTGCTTGCGCTCCCGGATCAGCTTGTACCGCCGCAGATCCATCCGGTAGTTTTCACAGATGTCCTTGGCGTATTCATAGTACGTTTTACTGCGCCGGATGTGGCGTTCGTCCTGTTCGCAAGGGATATACACAAAGGGCTTGCGCTTGGGTTCCGGAAAGCCGTCCTCTGTTACTTCTCCGATCATTTCCGGTTCGACCTCACGTCGGGTCTGACGGATGTATTTATCTCTAAGAATACCATCCACATTCACCTGCTCACAGAAGGACTCCAGGCGAATGGTGTAGTATTCCTCATTGCCTTCCCGGATGAAACTGGCATCCTTGCAGATCACAACAGCTTCGCCGGTATCGATATCTTTTACCACGCGGACAACGTAGATCCGCTTGCCGTCGTATCGTTTATAGTAACCGGCAAAAACGCGCTTGACTGCCATGCATAGGCTCCTCCCTCCGGGTGATTTGCTATCAGTATATCATAGAGTGCGGCCGATAAACAGGACAATTTGAAAAACGCGGATCAGAGAGTATTGTAGAATAGCAAGCACATCCGGTGTCCGTACACACCGGAAAAATGCATGCGCTGCCCCCTCCGTCCGAGCGTGCATTTTATCATTTGGGATACTCCCAAACCCTGTGTTTTTGATAAACCTCGGTTGTAATCAGAGAAATGAGATGATACCAAGAGCAACACAAACAGCTGGTGCTTCAGACCGCATAATGTCCATGAACTGCGGTAAGAGACTTTCGCAATATGATGCGAAAGTTTCTTGCTTTATGACCTTGTATGGCGTATAATTATGTCAACATTTGTAGTTGGAGGTCGGAAAATGGCTATCTCATACAACAAGCTTTGGAAATTACTCGTTGATAGAAAAATGAGCAAAGCGGATTTGAGAAAAGCTGCTGGGATTGCGCCAAATACCATGACCCGCTTGAGGCGCGATGAGGAAGTCACACTCACGGTACTCAATAAGATCTGTACGTCGCTCAACGTCAATATTGGTGATATCATGGATTTCGTTCCGGATAATTGTTCTATAAACTAATATTCATTTTATAATCATCTTGATTTAGGGAGAAAGAGGCAATGAGTTTATATCCCGGCCTTTATGAACAAGTTATCAATAACGACTTAACGCACGAGCTGGCGGAGATCCCTGACGCGTGTAAGGCTGTTGCACCCATTGACAAGGCCGAGGCGTCCAAGGTTCTGGCGCAGTACCTGGCGGATGTGGTGCAAAAGGGCCTGGATAACGTTTTGGATAATGGCGGAGATATTTCTGCTCAAATCGCTCTGGCAAACCGAATTGTTGGTCTTATTCAGAATACAACGCACGAAGCGGACTTCGCTGCGCTGGGTATTGACCAGCGGGCAGAGCAGCTTCTTGCACTTTTACGGGAATCTGATCCGAGGTTGGCTGTGGGAAAAACTGCGGCGGACATAGAGCGGCCGGAAACATCTATTGCCCAAAGTTCTTTGTTTACTGGGGCCGTTCACGAGCCGCAGATGTTTACGGAGCTCAAGAAAGAGATCGTCTCGGCTGACCGAATTGATATGCTGGTGTCCTTCATCAAATGGAGTGGCCTGCGGCTCATTATGGACGAGCTGCGAGAGTTTACGCAGAATGGCGGTGAGCTCCGTATTATCACCACTTCCTACATGGGCGCAACGGATATAAAAGCCATTGAGGAACTCCGACAGCTCCCAAACACACAGATTAAGGTTAGTTACAACACCAAGACAACTCGCCTCCATGCCAAAGCGTACATCTTCTACCGCGAAACCGGCTTCACAACGGCTTATGTGGGTTCGTCCAACCTGTCCAATGCCGCGCTGACCAGCGGACTTGAATGGAACACCAAGGTAACGAAGCGCGACCTGCCTGAAACCATTGATAAAATCGCCGCGACCTTTGAGTATTACTGGAATGACCGGGAATTTGAGTATTATGATGAAGGGCAGAAAGAACGCCTTGCCCGTGCCCTGAAAGCAGAAAAATACTTCGACACCAACAATGCCGAAGTCTACACCATGGATATCAACCCCTATTCCTATCAGCAGGAGATTCTGGACAAGCTGGAGGCGGAGCGCACTGTCCGCAGTTATACTCGTAATCTGGTGGTCGCCGCCACCGGTACCGGCAAGACGGTCATCTCTGCTTTAGACTACAAGTGCTTCCGCAAGCAGAATCCGGACAAGCCTTGCCGCCTGCTCTTTGTGGCACACCGGGAGGAAATTCTCAAGCAGAGTCTGTACACCTTCCGCGCCGTGCTCAAGGACGCCAACTTCGGGGAGATGTTTGTGGGCAGCTATAGGCCGGAAAGCATCGACAATCTGTTTATTTCCATTCAGACCTTTAACTCGCAGGATTTCACAGCCAAAACAACACCGGAGTTTTATGATTACATCATTGTGGATGAATTCCACCACGCGGCAGCTCCGACCTACCAGAAGCTCCTGGCCTACTATCAGCCTCGTATTCTGCTGGGCTTGACAGCTACGCCTGAACGTATGGACGGCAAGAGCATTCTGCCATACTTCAACAATCGTATTGCGGCGGAAATTCGTCTGCCGGAAGCCATTGACCGAAAGCTCCTCTGCCCGTTCCAGTATTTCGGCGTCACCGATACCGTGGATCTGGATTCACTAAAATGGTCTGCCGGTGGCTATCAAAAGAGCGAACTGGAGCGTATCTACACCTTCAGCGGCGCCATTGCCACCCAACGCGCCGACCATGTTGTGTCCTCGCTGTTGAAATATGTCACGGACATAGATGAAGTGAAGGGCCTCGGCTTCTGTGTAACCGTAGATCACGCAGAATTTATGTGCCGCTATTTTAATGACCACAATATCCCGTCCATGTTCCTGACAGGACAATCCCCAGATGAGGAGAGAAAAGCAGCCAAACAGCGCTTGGTGTCTGGCGAAGTACGGTTTATCTTCGTCGTGGACATCTATAACGAAGGCATAGACATTCCGGAGGTCAACACCGTTCTTTTCCTGCGCCCCACTGAGTCGCTAACGATTTTCTTGCAGCAGTTGGGCCGCGGCCTGCGTCTGGCCGAAGATAAGGAATGCCTGACCGTATTAGACTTCATCGGCCAAGCAAACAGAAAGTACAATTTTGAGGATAAATTTGCGGCGTTGCTGTCGAACACTACACGAAGTGTGAGCCGCGAAATCAAGGATGGCTTTGTGTCCGTTCCCAAGGGCTGCTATATCCAGTTGGAGAAGAAAGCGGCGAAGTACATACTGGATAACATCCGTGCTTCCTACCGCAACACGGCAGGGCTGGTGGCCCGCGTAGCTACCTTTGCAGAAGATAGTGGCATTGAGCTGACACTTGCCAACTTCCTCGACTACTACCATCTTGATCCCAGAGCAATTTATAAATTCTCGTCCTTCTCTCGCATCTGCGCCAGAGCAGATGTCATTGAGGACTTCGAGGAGCCTCTGGAAGAGACCTTGAACAAGGCGTTTGCACGCCTTGCTGTCATCGATTCTCGTCGTTGGATTTCCTTTCTGTTGGATATTCTGCCGCGTCTGGACGATGTGGATTTCGCGGCGTTGTCCGATGTTAAAAAGCGCATGCTACAGATGTTCTATATCACTATCTGGGGAAAGGCAGTCGAGGATTGGAGTAGCGAAGAAGTGCTGGACAACCTCTATGCCCTGTCAGATAGCACAGTCCTGCTAAGCGAACTCTTGGAACTGCTGCGCTATCGCTTTGAGCAGATCGACTTTATTGACGAGCCGGTAGATCTGGGCTTTAACTGCCCACTGGATTTACACTGCACCTACACTCGCGATCAGCTATTGGTGGCACTGGACTTTATGAAGCCTGCCACTGTGCGAGAAGGTGTAAAGTGGCTGCCGGACAAGCAATTGGACGTGTTATTCGTGACGCTGAATAAGGCGGACAAGGACTATTCGCCAACCACCATGTACAATGACTACTCCATTAGTGAGAGTCTGTTTCATTGGCAAAGCCAAAGCACCACGGCGGAGAATTCGTCCACTGGTCAGCGCTATATCCACCATAAAGAACGCGGCAGTAAGGTACTACTGTTTGTCCGTGAGTTTAAGTCAGACCGTGTGACCGGCGGTGCGGAGGCGTATACCTATCTGGGCACGGCGAGCTATGTGAAGCATGAGGGCAGCAGGCCGATGAATATCACGTGGCGGCTGGATCGCCCAATCCCTGCGAAGTTCTTGAAGAAGACGAATAAGCTGGTAGTGGGATAAGGAGAAATGTATGACTGAACTTGAAAAAATCGAACGAGCAAGAATGTATATCGACAAACTGGCAAACGGCATTAATCCCATAGACGACACTGTGGTTCCAGACGGCGATATTATCAACAATGTCCGGTTGTCACGTTGCCTTTTCTTTGTATCCGACGTGCTGCGGCAGGTGATCGAAAATGGTGGAATGAGATCGGCTGCGGACAGGAAGCCCAAAAAGAGGCCCCTTGAAATTCCCTTTGAAAAAAGAAGCCAATTTGCCTATTCGGAAACGCCTATTCCGGCCAGCGAAATCGCCAAACGGATAAACACTTTGGCCGATAACGACACTATGCAAAAACTTACCTATTCAGGAATCCTTGCGTGGCTCACGGAAATTGGAATGATGGAATGGGCGCTCACGCCAGACGGAAAGCACACAAAACGGCCGACGAAAATTGGCGAAGAAAATGGTATTTCCGTGGAGGAGAGAATGAGCAATAAAGGGCCCTATCAGGTGGTTGTTTACAACAACGCTGCGCAGCATTTTATCATAGATAATTTGGATGCGATCCTCGCAGCGGAGAATATGCAGACAGAGATGCAGGGCGCTCCATGGACGAAAGAACATGACGACTGCCTCGTTGATCTATACAAGAAATCTGTACCAATGAGCGAGATTGCCATTACATTAAAGCGCAGTACATCAGCGGTACGTGGACGATTAAAAAAGTTGGGGTTTGACTCATAGTTTACGTTATGATGCGACAAGGAGGAAAAAGATATGTCCTTAATTCGTTGCCCGGAGTGTGGAAATTCAATTTCCGACAAAGCTGAAAAATGCCCTCACTGCGGACTCCCTGCGGCATACTTTTCCTCTTTGGATAAGGAGGCTGCGCATGTCAAAGAAGGATTGGACTACAAAAATCTGCAAAACGTCTTAATTTCTTTTGAACGAGACCATGCCCAGTTGTTCTCTGCAGAACACTATATTTCGCACAGAGATGCGCAGAGGCTACGGGACACATATGGAAAATACAGCGAAAGCCTAAACAACAAGCTCATTTTCCAATATGTCTGTAACAATGCTGCCGCGATAAGAGTTGATATCGATTTGCTACGCCGTTTTTTGCGGCGGATGCAATCTTTAGATGCAGATATTACAGCACATAATACGACATATGTAGACCGAATACTGGAACAGGATAAGGATTATTTTGATAATATCTTAAAGCAGATCGACCCCAATATTCAACTGGATGAAGAACAGCGCCGTGCGGTGATTACAGATGACGACTATTGCCTGTTGGTAGCTGGTGCTGGTGCGGGGAAAACCACGACGATGGCCGCAAAGGTCAAGTATTTGGTCGAGAAAAAGAATATAGATCCGGAGGAGATCATTGTAATATCCTATACAAATAAGGCGATTGGGGAGTTGCGTGATCGAATCAATAAGGGACTTGGTATTCCAGCGAAGATATGCACGTTCCATGCTTTTGCGTATGATATTGTTAAACAGTTTTCAGCAGAACCACCTGAGATCAATTTTTCTTCCCAGCAGATTATTTTTGATATGCTGGAAAAGTCGATTTTTCACAACAAGCAGCTTATGCGCAATCTGGTTCTGTTCTTAGGGTATTACTTTGACCTGTCCGAGGATGTCTTCAAATTTACGGATTTGAATCAATACCATCTTTACAAAGCAGCACAAGACTTTGAAACACTAAAAAGTGGATTGGGCGAGTACATCAAAAAAGTTGAACAGCAACGCACGAAAAAGACGCGGACCATAACCGGAGAATATCTGCGCTCCATGCAGGAAGTGCAGATCGCAAACTTTCTCTATCTGAACGGTTTGGATTACGAATATGAACGAGTGTATCCCTTCGGATCACCTTCTCGTAGCAAGAAATACACGCCTGATTTCTATATTTCGCAAGGAGAGCATAGCGTGTGGCTGGAGCACTATGCGCTCAGCGAGAGCGGCTATAATAGCCTGTTTACTCCGCAGCAGAGGCAGCGTTATCTTCGCGCAATTAGTGATAAGCGTCGCCTTCATAAGGCTAATAAGACCACATTACTGGAAACATGGTCATTTTATACAGATCGACGTCCTCTTCTGGATCATCTGAAAGAAGTCCTCGAAAAGGAGGGTTTTATCCTAAAGCCTCGCAATATGGAGGAAGTCTATAAAAAGATCGTAGAAACCGGAAAAGACAAATATATCTACAAACTAATCATCTTTATGATGAAGTTTATCGAGCAATACAAGACGACTGGTTATGATGGCGGTGGCTTCTCCATTTTGCGAGAACGTACAGATAATCCGAGAACACTCCTTTTTCTGGATATTGCCGAGCAAGTCTATCATCACTATCAATCTGTGCTGAAGCAGCGCAATCAGATAGACTTTGCTGACATGATAAATGATGCGCATTTCTATTTGCAGGAGATCGAGCGCCAGAACATAGTGCTCCCTTACAAGTACATCATCATCGATGAGTTTCAAGATATAGCCCGCCAAAGATTCAATTTGACAAAAAGGTTGTCTCAAATTACGCAGGCTAAAGTTGTTGCGGTGGGTGATGACTGGCAGTCAATTTATGCCTTTTCTGGGTCTGATATTACTTTGTTCACGCGCTTTTTGGAGCTAATGGGTGCGGGCACGGAACTGAAAATTACTCATACATATCGTAACTCGCAAGAATTGATTGACATTGCCGGCGGCTTTGTGCAGAGAAACTCCTCGCAAATCCGGAAGCAGTTGATTTCTCCGAAACATCTTGAGAACCCAATTGTTCTTGAAGTCTTTGATGACAGCGTCAAACCTATGGAGCAGCTTGCCAACACAATTGAACATATTATTGGAGAAATCATATCTGAGTACGGTGAGCGGAGCTCGATTCTGTTGATCGGCCGATACAACTATGATATGTACAAGCTGTACCGGACAAATCGGTTCAGTGAATTGCCAGATGGTGCTATCAGAAGCGAAAAGTATCCAAATGCTAAGATAACATTTATGACAGCACATAGCTCCAAGGGCCTTGGCTATGACAATGTAATTCTGATCAATATGTTTGAAGGGAAATTTGGATTCCCCTGCCAGATTGAAGATGATCCCATTATTAAACTCGTTACATATGAGGACAATAGTATGCCTTTTGCGGAAGAACGGAGACTGTTTTATGTAGCGATGACACGGACTAAAAACAGGGTATATATCGCGGCCCCCAAAACAAAGCCATCCAGATTTCTTGTAGAACTTATCAAAGATTTCAACATTCCCCATAATGACGAAATCAATATGCAAGTAGTGGATCTCTTTAACTTGCGTTGTCCGATATGCGGCTTCCCACTAAAATATGAGTTTAACAAGAACTACGGCTTGAATCTCTGGATATGTACAAACGAGGCGGAGCTTTGCGATTTTATGACCAACGACAGGGTGCACATGCACGATATTTTGAAGTGCCCCAAGTGCGCAGACGGATATTTGATCGTTAAAAAGAATCCAAAGAATGGTGACATATTCTATGGTTGCACCAACTTTTTTAACGAAGAAAAGAAGTGCACCAATATGGTGCCGTTGGAAAGAGGCAATACGCGAAACGATCAATAGCGTTTTGGTTTATACTACCTCAGACAAGAGTTTTTGCAAACTGACATCTATCACAGCAAATTATACCCCATTATACCCTTGATTTTGCGGGTATAATGGGGTATAATTTTGTATATAATAGTTTCACCGAGGAGGTGTATCATGGAACTGTCTGAGCTTCAAGCCAAGATTGCTGATCTGGAACAGCAGATTGCAGAGCTGCCTGCTGGGTCTGTCACAAAGAAGGCGATCAACGGCAATGTGTATTTCTATCACCGCTGGACAGAGAACAAGAAGCGCCGGGAGAAGTATATTCCTGCAGAAGAGGTGGATTCTTTCCAGAAGCAGGTTGAGCGACGAAAAGCACTGGAAAAAGAACTGAAGGTGCTGCAGAAGCAACTGCCCAAGAAATCCGTATCTGCCGTCTCTGCACATACCTTTGCAACGAATATCCGCACTGGCGAGGCACTGCGTACCTTTTCTGCCTCTGTACGCAAATATCGCAAGCGCGAATGCTTCCGGCAGCTGCATGACTATATTTACGGAGAGCAGCAGGATAAAGTATTCATTCTCTATGGTTTGCGCCGGACGGGAAAAACAACCATGATCCGTCAGATCTTCGTAGAGATGAGCGACGCAGAGCTTTCGAAAGCAGCTTTCATTCAAATCACAGCAAGAGACACATTGGCTGATGTGAACCGCGATCTCAAGACATTGGAGGAGCAGGGCTTCCGCTATGTGTTTCTCGACGAAGTAACACTGATGGAGGACTTTATTGAGGGCGCGGCGCTGTTCTCTGACGTGTTTGCCGCCTGCGGAATGAAAATCGTGCTGTCCGGCACGGATTCGCTGGGTTTCCTATTCACGGAGGATGAGCAGCTCTACGACCGCTGCATTCTTCTGCACACGACCTTCATCCCTTACCGCGAGTTTGAGTCTGTGCTCGGCATTCATGGCATCGACGAGTATATCCGCTACGGCGGCACTATGAGTCTCGGCGGTGTCCACTACAACGAAACCTCCACGTTTGCCAGCAAGGAAAGTGCGGACGAGTATGTGGATACGGCTATTGCACGCAACATCCAGCACTCCCTGCGCTGCTATCAGTACGAGGGACATTTCCGCCATCTGCGTGACCTGTATGAGAGGAACGAACTGACCAGCGCCATCAACCGCGTGGTGGAGGACATCAACCACCGTTTCACGCTGGAAGTGCTGACACAGGATTGGAAATCCCACGACCTTGGCATTTCCGCCAGCAATCTTCGCCGGGATCGGGAGAACCCTACGGACATCCTTGATCGCGTTGACCTTGTAGCTGTCACAGACAGCCTGCGGAAGTTGCTGGAGATCCGAAACAAGGCGGAGCAGACTTTGGCGTTGGACGATATTCATGCGGCGGAGATCAAAGAATATCTAGATTTGCTGGACCTGACGCGGGAGATCGACGTGCTGCACCTGCCGGATGTCAGCCGGAAATCCAGCCGCACGGTGATCGCCCAACCCGGTCTCCGTTACGCGCAGGCCGATGCGCTGATTCGCAGCCTGCTGCTGGATGAGACATTCAGCGCCCTGTCTCTGCCGGAGCGCACTGCTGTTCAGGAACGCATTCTGACCGAGATCAGAGGCCGGATGCTGGAAGACATTGTCCTGCTGGAAACCAAGCTGGCGAACCCCAAAAAGCAGGTATTTGTCCTGCAATTTTCCGTGGGCGAGTTCGATATGGTGGTGTTTGACCCTGTCGCCGGTTCCTGCCAGAGCTTTGAGATTAAGCACAGCACGGAAATTGCACCGCAGCAGTACCGCCATCTGATTGACGAGGAAAAATGCGCCCAGACGGAGCATCGTTATGGTCCAATTACCGGAAAGTTCGTCCTCTATCGAGGGGAAAGTCAAGTGGTTGAGGGCATCCAGTATCGGAATGTGGAAGAATACCTGCGAAGCCTCGCATAACGAAACCGCCGCCCCGATCGAAAATCGGGGCGGTGGTTTTGCGTTGATGCCAAGAGCGGATGTACTTGTCATATGACAAGTGATAATCGGCGCTCCATCGCTCATTTCATCAGAAAAAAATTTCAGATTCTTTCCTTAGTACCTTTTCAAGTGGATTCCAATCCGTTATAATAATATCATCAACCTAACTATGTGATGTTCGAGGTGCCGCTATGAAAACGAAAGACAAGCCGCAGGCGAAGCAATACGTCATCTACTCCCGCAAGTCCAAATTCACCGGCAAGGGCGAGAGCATCGAGAACCAGA
>OLFZ01002737.1_pt1 | contig 10907 bp, 9 predicted proteins | sample 1604861 | NCBI WGS metagenome assembly OLFZ01 (sample SAMEA3888895, study PRJEB22519) | human gut metagenome | biome: human gut; feature: human-associated habitat; material: faeces | place: Denmark | collected 2011 | reverse complement strand
AATCAGATGTACTGATATTCATTCTAATTGTCTCTGTGAATAAAAATATTCGAAAATCACACTAATTAGTGTGATTTTCGAATATTTTTTGTATGTTTGTATAAATAATAGAGGTGAATTATGAAGTGTGTATTAGTGACTGGCGGAGCTGGTTTTTTAGGGTCACATTTATGTGATCGATTAATAGAATCAGGTAATTATGTGATTTGTTTAGACAATTTTTTTACCGGTTCGAAGGAAAATATTCAACATTTGGTAGGTAATCCTAATTTTGAATTGGAGGAACGGGATATTATCTGGCCTTATATGAAGGGAGTGGATGAGATTTATAATCTGGCTTGTCCGGCATCTCCGGTACACTATCAATATGACCCGATAAAAACTATAAATACCTCTGTTTTTGGTGCGGTAAATATGTTGGAATTGGCGAAAGGGGTTAAGGCAAAGTTGTTACAGGGGTCTACGAGTGAGGTTTATGGTGATCCAGTGAAACATCCGCAAACTGAAGAATACTGGGGAAACGTGAATCCTATCGGTCTGCGTTCTTGTTATGATGAAGGAAAGAGATGTGCTGAAACCTTGTTTATGGATTACTACCGCCAGAATCAGACTCGCATCAAGATCATTCGTATCTTTAATACTTATGGTCCGAGAATGCTTCCTAATGATGGTCGTGTGGTCTCAAACTTTATCATACAGGCGCTGAATAATGAAGATATCACGATATATGGTGATGGGAAACAGACACGCAGTTTTCAGTATATCGATGACCTGATAGAAGGAATGGTGCGGATGATGGATACGGAAGATGACTTTACGGGTCCGATAAATATTGGAAATCCGAATGAGTTTCCGGTTCTTGAATTGGCGGAAAGAGTGATCCGGATGACTGGCTCTACTTCGAAGATAGTTTTTAAACCTCTGCCGACCGATGATCCGAAACAGCGTCAGCCGGATATAAAACTGGCAAAAGAGAAACTAGGATGGCAGCCTACCGTCGAGCTGGAAGATGGGCTGAAGCGTATGATTGAGTATTTTAAAAATGTCTGATGTAACATAAAAAATAGAATGATATGAATGTGGAAATTAATCCTTCCGAATATAAGGTCCTTATTGTGGACGACGTAATTTCAAATGTCCTTCTGCTGAAGGTGCTTCTGACCAATGAGAAGTTCAATATTGTAACAGCAGGCAATGGAACTCAGGCTTTGGAGCAGGTGAAGAAAGAAAAACCTGATCTTGTGTTGCTGGATGTGATGATGCCGGATATCAGCGGTTTTGAAGTAGCCCAGCAAATGAAGGCCGATGAAGAAATGAGCGAAATTCCAGTGATCTTTCTTACTGCTTTGAATAGTACGGCGGATATCGTGAAAGGATTTCAGGTGGGCGGTAACGATTTTATTTCCAAACCGTTTAATAAAGAGGAACTGATTATTCGTGTAACGCATCAGATCTCGTTGGTGGCAGCCAAACGAATTATCATAGCACAAACAGAAGAGTTGCGCAAGACTATCATAGGACGTGATAAACTCTACTCTGTGATTGCACACGACCTGCGTTCGCCTATGGGCTCTATTAAGATGGTGCTCAATATGTTGATACTCAGTCTTCCGTCCGAACAGATCGGTAAGGAAATGTTTGATATGCTGAGCATGGCCAATCAAAGTACGGAGGATGTTTTCTCTTTGCTGGATAATTTGCTGAAATGGACTAAAAGCCAGATAGGCAAGCTGAATGTAGTTTATCAGGACTTTGATATTGTGGGGAATATTGCTTCGGTTATCGAAATTTTCAATCTGGTAGCCGGTATGAAGAATATAAAGGTGAACTTCCCGGTGCACGGAAAGATTGAGGTACATGCCGATATGGATATGATGAAAACCATCTTGCGTAATCTTCTCAGCAATGCAATTAAGTTCAGTTATAATGATTCCGAAATTCTGGTTAATGCCGAAATAGAGGGTGATAAAGTCATAGTCAGTGTAAAAGACACCGGAAAAGGCATGAGTGAGGAAGACCAAAAGAAATTGTTGAACACGGAAACTCATTTCAGCAAATACGGAACGAATAATGAGGAAGGTTCCGGATTAGGCTTGTTATTATGTCAGGATTTTGCTGTTAAGAATGGTGGGCATTTATGGTTTGAGTCTGAAGAGGGAAAAGGTTCCACTTTCTTCTTTTCGGTAGCTTTGAAGAAGTGATTTATCAAAGCCCCACCTCCAGATATACCGGGTTATGGTCACTCATATCATAAGGAATCACCTTATATTTTATACCTTCCAATAAGGTGGAATGGAACAAGTAGTCTATCCGTAGTAAATGGTGAAACCCCCGATAAGTGGCTCCGTACCCTTCTCCAGCGGTTTGAAATCCGTCTTCCAAGCCGTTTTTCAGAGTTTCATAAGTAAAAGTTCCCGGAGGGTCATTGAAGTCACCGCATACAATCAAGGGATATTCCGTGGCATTGATCAGCGAACTGATTTGTTCAGCCTGTCCGGCACGTCTGACAGTATTTTCCCGGAAGTTGTCAGAATAGTCCAGATAAATGGCTCTTTCCTGTTCCTCATCTTGTGCTCCCCGAGCCTGTGCTGCTTTGGAACGCATTCTGTCAAAGCTGGTAGTCTGCATGTGCACGTTGATGATGCGTATCGTCATACCTTTTACATCCAGGTCGGCCCAGATGGCTCCGTTGTTGGTATTCGGAAATTCTATTGTTTGTGACTGTCTGATGGGGTAGCGGCTGTAAATGGCCTGACTCAATCCTTCGGGGATAAACGAGTAAGGGAATGTTTTAGCATACGTATTCTGTAAATCCTGTTCCGTAAAGTCGCCATTACCTCTATATTCCTGAAAACAAAGTACATCCGTTTCCTCCTTGTTCATCATCTCGGCAAACTCCTTGGCGGAGAATCCCGTAATTTCATTTCCAAATGAGTGGACATTGTAAGTCACTACTTTCAATCTGTTCTCGTTAGCATATTTGGTAGGGTTATAAATTTGGTACATGGAAGTGATGTATTCGTAATTTACTATCAGACCCGTCAATGGAATCCATAACCAATACCGTAGTCTGATGAGCCAGTAAATAAATAATATCGTATTGACAACCACCAGTATAGGTTTGCTTAAGGCAACGTATGCGGCGAACATATTCTCCACCGGATTTATTTTACCTGAGAAGTAAGCGAAGATGGAAAGTCCCAGAATGAAGATTGTGAACAGGATAGATAAAAAATAGGCAAATTTGTATACGGCTAATCTTCCCATAAATTACTTTTGTTTTAGATACTTGTTTATAGTCATTTTCAATAAGTCGGCAGATACCGGTTTGGTTAAAAAATCATTGCATCCGCTTTCTATGGCAGCTATTTTGTCTTTTTCATATGCGTATGCGCTTACAGCGATGACAGGTACGCTGGCAGACATTTCCCGGATGGCTTTGGTGGCGTCCAGACCATTGATGTTAGGCATTTTTATATCCATCAAAATCAAGTCGGGTTTGTATTGTTCATAGAATATGATAGCCTCCATGCCGTCATGAGCATGCACCAGTTTGTATATTTTTCCGATCATAGCCTCTATTAAGTCATAATTGCTTTGATAGTCTTCCGCCACTAGGATGGTCATCTCCTGATGGGAAGTTCTATTGTTGTCTTTAATGGAAGCCGGTGTAAGTTTTTCCTCCCATTTCATATCTCCGTTTGCCGAAATGTAAGGCAATGTAAAAGTGAATGTGGTTCCGGTTTCCATTTTTGATTGTACAGCTATTTTTCCTCCTAACTTTTCTACAATGATTTTGCTGATGGAAAGCCCCAGTCCTGTGCCTTGCACTTGGTTGTTGGCCATGATGAAACGATCGAATATCTTGTCTATCTTGTCATCGGAAATACCGCTTCCGGTATCGGCTACATGAAAAACAATCTCTTTTTCCTTCAATTTATACCCGAAGCTGATAGAACCTTTGGCGGTGAATTTCGTAGCATTACCTATCAGATTGGAGAAAACCTGAAACAAGCGGTTCCTGTCTGTCGAGATAACCAGTGACGGATCGGATTCTTCGAAAACAAGCTCCACTCCGGGTTGACACCGGAAACTATACGTGTTTTTTACATCTTCACATAAAATATAAAGGGATACAGGCGCATAGTTGAACTCCATCATGCCCGATTCAATTTTCGACAGGTCCAAAATCTCGTTGATAAGTTCCTGCAAGCGCATGTTGTTTTTTTCTACAATATCGTAATACTGCAATCTTTCCTCGGCGTTTTCCGTTTCAGCTATAATGCGTGAGAATCCTAGAATGGCATTCAACGGTGTACGGATTTCATGGCTCATATTGGCAAGGAAGGCAGATTTCAGCTGGTTGGAGCGTTCTGCTTTCCAAACAATTTCGGATGTGTTCTGTATATATCCTTCCAATACGGTCCTTTGCATATATACCTCTTTATGATATGTTTTTATTCTCATGTTGACGGTCTTTCCGTCAATAAGGAGTTTGTAGTTTATGGTATTGGAAGCATCCTTCTCCTTCAGATTTTCTTCCAGCCATTGACTGAAACGGTCCTTGTCATCAAGGTGCATATAGTTCATGTATTCATCTATGGAAATCTGTTTCTGTTCCTCATCGTTACAGAATATCCGGGTGTATCCCGAGTAAGTGAAGAGCCGTGTGGACGAATCGTATGCCCATAATCCTATTCTTGCGGCTTTTTCTATTTCGCACAAATCTTTTTGCTTTTTTTCCAGTTTCAGCCTGACGACACTCCGGCCTGTGATATCCCTGTATTGAAAAAGAAAATGCTCCTCATCATACTTGCTGATAATACATTTGTAGTATTTCACGTCATCTTCCAATATTAATTTGTAATTCCGTGCGGAAGGTTTGTCTCCTGCCCGTACTTTGATGAATTCCGCATACATCTCCCGTGCCGTTTCCACAGGGAAATAAGAGAATATATTTCTCCCTATAATATCTTGTTCTTTTATAAAGAAGTCCGTCGTATTAGCCTTGAAGTCTAAACAGGTGCCGTCTTTATATACGAAAAACATAGTATCAGCCGTAATTTCCAGAATTTTGTCTGCATACTGCTTATCGTGCAATATATTACTCGGAATTTTCATATTAATAGTATGATTCTCAATAGACTGTTTCTCTTAGCGAATTTAGATGCGTGATATTTGTTACTGACAGCAAATATACAAAAAAAATATTGTTTATATCATTTTATATCGTAATTTTGCAAGGTAATCAATGAAAAGAAGAAATGAAAAAGATTTTGGTAGCTGAAGATACGGAAAGTAATTACCTCTTATTATCTATAATTTTAAGAAAGGAGTATGAAGTTTACCGTGCCCACGATGGGCAGGAGGCTATTGAGAAATTTGAGGGTTGCCGGCCCGATATGATTTTGATGGATATAAAGATGCCTGTTATGGACGGTTTGGAAGCTACCAGAAGAATTCGTCTGAAGGGAGGGACACTTCCCATCATAGCTCTTACCGCCAATGCATACGACAGTGACCGTGACAAGGCTTTTGAAGCCGGATGTGACGATTATATGGCCAAGCCGATTATGGCTCCCGCTTTGCGTGAGATGATAGAAAAATATTTTGGTGAGTAAATATTATGCCCTGCGGGATTTTTCCCATGTTCCGCCGGCATGTCTTTTCAAATAGAAGAAACCTTTTATCACATTGATGTTCATGAACAGGAAATAGTAGGGAATATAAAGGAATTTGTTCTTTACGGACTTGGCAGACAAGAGGCTGCCATAAACTCCCCCGAGGTAGAATGCGGATTGCAGCAGAAGAAAAAGAAAGTAAACCGGATGGCTCTCACTACAGAGAACCAGCAGGATATTCAGGGGAAAGAGCAGAAACAAGGCAACCGGGGTTACCGACCATCTCAGTACGCGGTGGGAGACATATTGAAAACTGAGGATTCCATAACGTAGAGGATTTAGCAGTTCTTTCAAACGATAGACGGACTGCAATCCTCCTGCCGAGATACGTATTTTTCTTTTCTCCTCTTCTTTCATATCGGCCGATCCGCTTTCCAAGGCATATGCCGTATCACAATATGCTATCGTATACTGCTTCATGGCGATACGCAGGGACAGCATAAAATCATCCAGTAGGGTATCTTCAGGCATTTCCTCATATAACGGGGTGCGGATGGCAAATAATTCTCCGGCAGCACCTATGGCGGAATAGAGCTGATAATCCATTTTTTTCAGCCATGATTCATATTTCCAGTACAATCCTTCTCCTCCGGAAACAGCTCCTCCGGTACTGTACATGTCTACCCGTTTTTCTCCTGCCACGCATCCCACCTGCGGATGGTTAAAACATTTTACTATCTCGCGAACGGCCTGCGGATTAATAAATGTATTGGCGTCTGTGAATATGACCAAAGGCGTGGTGACAAATCCCATTCCCCGGTTCATAGCGGCTGTTTTTCCTTTTCTTTCGGGGACGAACAATAGGGTGACATCGGGATACGCTTTTAATTTTTCATTGGTTCGGTCATTGCTGCCGTCCGTTACCCATACGATATGCAGTTTCTCTTTGGGATAATCCAGTTCGTGGCAGTTTTTCATCTTTCCGTTTACTACCTGTTCCTCATTATAGGCGGTGATGAACAGGGTGATTTCGGGCAGGGCGGTGTTGTTGCCGTTCCGGCAGGTTTCTTGCTCCGGTTCGTCCGTATCGTAGAAGAAAAGAAAACTTTGTTTTATTTTTACCAATATCCACAACAGGATTCCGTATCCCACATAGGTGTAGAATACAATGAACAGGAGGACGAAGAAGAGGATTTCAAGGGTGTTCATGCTAGTATTTCTTTATATATTTTCAATATTTCTCTGGCTGTGTTCTCCCATGAGAACCGACGGACTCTTTCTAATCCATATGCAGTTTGTGACTCATAGAATTCCGCATTTTCTTCTAAATGAAGGAGGGCGGAAGCAATTTCCTCCGGGTCGAACGGATTGACCAGAATACCCTCCGGTCCTGTGATTTCGGGCATGGCGGAAGTGGTTGAGGTGATGACGGGAGTTCCGCAGGCCATCGCCTCCAGAATGGGGATGCCGAAACTTTCGCGTAAAGACGTGTATATAAAGACGGATGCTCCACTATAAACAGCGGGTAGTTCTGTGTTTGGAATGTATCCGGGATGATACAGCATTTTTTTTATTTCTTGTAATCCTTGCCGGTTCAGATATTCGTCTATGATCTCTTCTTTCAGGTCGGCGATAAGCAAGGGAAGGGGCTGACTGGATTTTTTTAAATAAATGCCGTATGCCTGCAATACCCTTGCCGTATTCTTCTTGGGATCGGTATTTCCTAAAAAGAACAGGTAAGGATGGTTCTTTATGTATCGGGCAGTGATGGCCTGTGCGTTCCGTATGGGTATGAAATGTTGTGAATAGCCGTTGTGTACGGCGACAAGCAGTTGTCTGTCAATGTGCAGGAAATGACTGATGCGGTTGCATTCAAAATGAGAAACGGTAATGATTCTTTTGCATCTAGTAAGAATTTGGGGAACAATGATTCTTCGGTAGAAACGTCCCAGTCTTTGGTACATGGACTGGTTCTTGCCTTGTTTTTTTTCTAGAAAGATAATGTCGTGCAGTGTAAGCACCAGTGGAATGTTTCCATACACAGGGGCAGTGTTACTTGTGCAGTGCAGCAGGTCGGGTTTGATTTTTTTTAAAGCCAACGGTAGTCCTATCTGTTCCCAAAGCGGATAGGATGGCCAATTAACGGTCACGATATGCATGTTGGCGGATTCCTGCAAACAAACATCATCTCCCGGGCTGACCAGTATGAAGTATTCGTTCTGTTGGTCTATCTTTTGCAGTTCCCGGATGGTTTCCAGAGCTACATAGTCCATGCCATGTTTCTCTTTTCTGAAGATGCGCTGGGCTTCTATTGCTATTTTCATCTGTCGTTACTTTATCAAGTTAGAATCTTCGTCCTCGTAATTGTTTTTGCTATAGAAAAGAGCCGTGAAGCTTCTTAAACCTTTTATGGCTCGTTTTTTGAAACTGCTGAACAGGGATCCGTCGGCCGAAATAGTGCCATAGCCGGTAAGGACACGGGCTTTGCGGGCGGTGACGAATCTTAATTTTCCGTATTTTTTCAATGCCAGTGCCAGGGAGCCGTCTTCTCCGCGGAGTATGTCTGTCCGGAATCCTTCTTTCCGGGCTGTTTCCGTGTGGAAGGCAAAAGCCATTCCACGTACATTGAGCTCCGGTCTGTTCAGATTTTGTATTTTCAAATAGAGATCACGTAGTGTCTCATAGAAGAAAAGTCCTAAATGATGTTCATTAGGAAGAAAACTCCACAGGGCGTATGCACCTGCCACTTCTTTGTCCTGTAAGACCTTTATCATGGTACTGATGTACTGGGGCGGATAAAGTGTATCGGCGTCTATGCAGAGATGATACTTCCCCCGGGCATGGTTCAGTCCGCATTGCCGGGCAAAACCGGGACCTTTCCGGTATTCATTGAAGTAGGTGACTCCTAATTCTTTTAGTACCTCTTCGGTGTGGTCGGTAGAATGATTATTGATGACTAGTATTTCTACAGGATAGTTATGTTGGTTTTCACATAAAGACCACAGGCAGCTCAATATCCTCTTTTCTTCATTATGGGCGATGGCGACCACCGAAACCAGCGGAGCATGAGTTGCAAGCTGCCGGATCTTGTCTTTCACTTGGTTGATAACCGCTTGTGGGGCTTGGGTGAAAGGCTTGTCATAGATGGATAAATAGTCAGCGTACCACTTCATGCGTTTTTATATATTCGGACAGTGTGACCGGATTCCGGTGATTACTGAATCGTGATTTGAATTTGTTTTTGAGGATATAGAACAGGGCTTGAATCATCTTTTTCATTTCCGTCAGGGCGGAACGGCGGGGATATAGTTTCTCCACCATTTCCCGGTTCCATTTGTTGAGGAAGAAAGAGGAGTAGTATTCATCTTCGGGATTGACTAGTATCTCCACTTCCTCTTTCCACTCATAACGGTTCAAGGTTATATCTCCTTCCGTCAGCCACAGCAGTTTGTAGGGGAGGGATTGGAAAGGCAGATAATTCAGGAATAATTCTCCATAGTCGTTTTCATAGTTTCCCGGCATCTTGTTCTTTTCATAGAAGACCAGTTTGTTGTCTATATCCAATATAACCCATTTATGTGATTTTTTGGGAAACAAGTATTCGCCCAGCAGACTGGGAGTTTCTATGTATCCCCGTCGGGCTACCCTGCATAATTCCTTGACAAAAGCTTCGGGATGTTCCACGTGTTCCAATACCTGATTGCATATTACGTAGTCAAACTCCTTGTCTTTGAAGGGCAGTTTTTCTCCATCGGCATGTACAAAGGTCTGATGCGGGTATATTTTCACGTCACCGCAGCGGTGGTAATTGGTGTCAATAAATTTTTCGACTATCACGTTGGAGCGATATGTCGGATTATGGCCCGGACCTATCTCCAGCACTTTGTCGTTTTTATTTATATGGATGTCTCCTCTGTCGTAGGGGGAATCTGTTTTCATTGTTTTGTTCCGTTTAATAAGTTGTTGAATAGCTGAATCCATTGTTGCATTATTACATCTTCAGCAAAACGTTGTACATTGATGCGGGCTTTTTTCCCCATTTCTTTTCTTATTTGTTCGTTCTCAATCAGATAATTTATTTTTTCGGCCAGTTCTTCTGTTTTTCCATTTTCGACCAATAGTCCGTCTTCCCCGTCCCGGATGATGTCTTTAGGTCCGCACGGACAGGCGAATGACACGGCAGGTACTCCGCACGCCATTGCTTCCGCTATGACCATTCCGAATCCCTCAAATCTGGAACTTGATACAAAGATAGAACTTTCATGGTATTTACAGAGCATATCCGGGGTTGCATTTTCAAGAAAAAGGTTCTTTAATTTCCATTTTCCGGCCAGTACTTGATATGTAGTCTTGTCTCCTTTGCCATATATATGTAATTCCCAGTCCGGATGCCGGTTACAGACTTTGCTCCATGCTTCCAGTAACAAATCGAATCCTTTTTGATAAGTATATCTTCCGGCTGCGGTTATCCGTTTATTGTTCAAGTCGCTGAATGTTCCGGATTGAAAGGGTAGAGGGTTGCTGATAACTTTTACATTTTGCAGTTCGGGCCAGTTGGCTCTGTCTTCCTCACTCAGTACAACGAACTTGTCCAGCTTTTTTAAATGCCTCACCAGACTTTTCATCCATAATTTGGCAAAAAGTTCCTTGATGAAGTTGCTTTCGTTCTTTTCAAAGTTACGATAGTTTTTCCGGTTTACATGTAGCTCCCCTATCTTTTTGCTTCCATCTTTGAGGGAAGTGATAAAGTTTATTTCCCGTCGTAGCAAAGAAACTGTGATGTCCGGTTTGAGGTGAGACAAGGCGGCAGAGAGCTTGCGTCGGTATATTCTTTGTTTTTTCAGATAAACCGGCACTTTTTTCCAAAGAGGGAGTTCCCATAATTCTTCAAAATCTATATCCAGTTGGATGATTTTTACTTTAGGCGATAAAGTATAGCAGGGAGGCTTGCCTTTTCCGTCAGTCAGCAAAATATATATGTCATAATTACCATTCTCCGCCAGATAATTGGCTTTGGTGGTCAGTACCCTTTCCACTCCTCCGGGGATATGGAGAGAGGGGGTACAATAGGCGATTCGGATCATAGGCGGGAGTATTACAGGTTGTTTATTACTTTCATCATCTGTTCTTTCCATGACAGGTTTTTAATGGAATCCCTTATTCTGCAAGGAGACAGATCCAGTTCCATATAGAACCGGATAAGCCGGTGGATATCTATGGGGCTTTCGTTGGCCGGAACTTTCAGTATATAAGGCATCTTGTCAAAGTCTCCATCTGTTTCTGAAT
>OLFZ01002731.1_pt1 | contig 10952 bp, 6 predicted proteins | sample 1604861 | NCBI WGS metagenome assembly OLFZ01 (sample SAMEA3888895, study PRJEB22519) | human gut metagenome | biome: human gut; feature: human-associated habitat; material: faeces | place: Denmark | collected 2011 | reverse complement strand
TCCAGAAACCATACTGCTTGGCCACCCCATACGGAGAACGGGGATAGAAGGGAGTCGTTTCCTTCTGAGGCACTTCCTGTACCAGTCCGAACAATTCGGAAGTCGATGCCTGATAAATCTTGGTCTTCTTTTCCAGGCCCAGAATACGGACCGCTTCCAACATACGCAGCGTGCCTACCGCATCCGCTTCCGCTGTGTACTCGGGTACATCGAAACTTACTTTCACATGGCTCTGAGCAGCCAGATTATAGATTTCATCGGGCTGTACAGCCTGAATGATACGTATCAGCGAACTACTGTCGGTCATATCCCCCCAATGCAGATTCACCAGACGGGTCTTTTGCATATCACGAACCCACTCGTCCAGATAAAGATGTTCGATACGACCGGTATTGAATGAAGAAGAACGGCGCAGAATACCGTGAACCTCATATCCCTTTTCAATCAAAAACTCTGCCAGGAATGAACCGTCCTGACCTGTAATACCTGAAATTAAAGCAACTTTTTTCATTTCGTTTATTGTAAATGGCCTTATGCAAGCCCTCTTGGTTATTTCATATCACATAGCTATCTACTGCTATCTGCCTTTCGGCATGGCAAAGGGCGGAATGACCCAACAGAACAGCAGATGACAGACAGCATACACTCCATGTATGCAGAAATAAAATATATACAAGAAAGAATACTTACTCCGCCGAGAATTCTTTGATGCGCTGTTCCTCGCTCAACCGGCAGATCAACAATGTGTTATTCTTCTCAGCAACGATATATCCGTCCAGTCCCTGTACCACCACCCTCTTTTCCTGTGTAGTGTGAATCACACAGTTACGGGTTTCATACAACTTTATATTCTCACCTATCTGCGTATTATTATGGGCATCTTTCGGCAAATTCTCGTGCAACGATCCCCAAGTACCCAAATCACTCCATCCAAAGCTGGCAGGAAGGACAAAAATCTCATCCGCCTTCTCCATAATGGCATAATCCACCGAAATGTTCTCGCACAAAGGGAAATTCTGGTTAATCATTTCCTGCTCCTTGTCCGTATAATAATAAGGAAGCAAACGCTCGAACACCTTCGAAATGGCAGGCTGATATACGCGCAGGGCATTCACCACCGTATTTACATTCCACACAAAAATACCGGCATTCCAGAAGAAATTATTTTTTTGAATATAGCGCCGGGCTGTTTCCAGATCAGGTTTCTCTTTAAAAGAATACACCCGGAATACTTCCTTATTGGCGGTAGAAGGTACACTGAGATCAGCTTCAATGTAACCGTAGCCCGTCTCAGGACGGGTAGGTTTCATGCCCAGGGTAAGGATAGCGTCCGAATCGGCCGTAAAATTCATCGCCGAATTAATCACCCGCTGAAACTCCGCGATATTCATCACAATGTGGTCGCTGGGGGTCACCACCATATTGGCCTTAGGATTACGTGCCTTTATTTTCCAACTGACGTATGCTATACAAGGAGCCGTATTGCGACGGCAAGGCTCACGCAGGATATGATCATCAGCAATATCGGGCAACTGCTCCTTTACAGTGTCCGCATACTTCTCTGATGTCACCACCCAAATATTTTCCGGAGGACAGATCCCCTGAAAACGGTCAGCCGTAAGTTGGATCAATGTACGGCCGCAACCCAGTACATCAATAAATTGCTTAGGATAATCAGGAGTACTCATCGGCCAGAAACGGCTTCCAACACCTCCGGCCATTATAACGAGGTGATTATTCTTGATGTTCATATGATTCATTTTTTACGTTGTATGACCGCAAAGATAAGTATTATTTTTTAAAAAAAGTATTGCGTTTTAATTTATATGTTCTATATTTGCATACGACTAACATTTTTTTTGTCATGAAACAACCGACAACTGAAAACTCTGATATAATTAAACTAGTAGCGATATTAGGTGATTTTGCCTTGTTGAACCTTTCTATGATACTTGTGTTTTTTATTCTGAAAGGAATAGATTCACAGGCCATAGCCCATATTTCATTGAAAACCTACCTGCTGACTTCCAACCTGTGCTATATTCCCTGCATATCCATCTTTGGGGTCATACTGCACAACCGCATAGTGCGTCCGGAACAGATTGTAGGCCGCCTGTTAGGAACAATCAGCTTGCATGTAGTCATCTTCCTCACGGTGCTGGCCATTATTAAGGTAGATAACTTCTCACGCATCTATCTGCTTGCTTTCTATCTGTCTTTCATACCTTTAGCTATAGGATGGCGACTGACATTGCGGTTCTTTGTGAAAATGTTCCGCCGCAGTGGCAGGAACCTGCACGCCACTGTACTGATAGGTGACGGGGACAATATGGTGGAGCTATACCATACGTTGAACGATTTGACTTACGGATACAGGGTTTTAGGCATTTTCTATGATGAGAAGGACTCTAATTACCCCAAAGGGATTCCCTTTAAAGGTCCTGTAAACCAATTATTTGAATGGTTGTCTCATAACACCGTGCACGAACTGTACTGCGGTCTGCCATCCAGCAGAAAGGATGATATTCTGGCCATCATGAACTATTGCGAGAACAATCTGATCCGCTTCTATAGCGTACCTCATGTACGTAATTACATAAAGCGTCAGCTGCAACTGGAATTATTGGGTGAAGTTCCTGTATTGTCCATCCGTACCGAGCCGTTGCAGAACCCGGTAAACAGACTGGCAAAACGGTTATTTGATTTGACATTTTCCTCTCTGTTTTTACTTACAATTTTTCCATTTATATACCTATTTGTAGGTCTTATTATTAAAATTACCTCACCTGGTCCCATATTCTTCAAACAGGAGAGAAACGGGGAAAACGGGAAAATCTTTAAATGCTATAAGTTCCGTTCCATGAAAGTGAATGCATTGTCCGATTCATTGCAGGCTACCAAGAATGATCCCCGCAAGACCAAGTTCGGCAACTTCCTGCGAAAGAGCAATCTGGACGAACTGCCGCAATTCATTAATGTATTCAAAGGAGAGATGTCCATTGTAGGTCCCAGACCCCATATGCTGAAACATACAGAGGAATATTCCCAACTGATTAACAAATACATGATGCGCCACCTTGTCAAACCCGGAATTACCGGATGGGCGCAAGTCACCGGCTACCGGGGAGAAACCAAAGAACTTTCCCAAATGGAAGGCAGGGTAAGAAGAGACCTGTGGTATATTGAGAACTGGACTTTCCTGCTCGACATCCGCATCATGATAAAAACAGTAACCAACATGTTCCGGGGCGAGAAAAACGCCTATTAATCCAAATCGTAGGGACATATAAAAAATAAAAAGATATGAAAGGTATTGTACTAGCCGGAGGTTCGGGCACGCGCCTCTATCCTATTACCAAAGGAGTATCCAAACAGTTGCTCCCTGTCTTCGACAAACCCATGATTTATTATCCTATATCGGTACTTATGCTGGCCGGCATACGGGAAATACTCATTATCTCCACCCCATACGACTTACCGAGCTTCAAAAGACTGTTAGGAGACGGAAGCGATTTCGGAGTACGCTTTGAATATGCGGAACAGCCTTCGCCCGACGGACTGGCACAGGCTTTCATCATCGGCGAGAAATTCATCGGAAATGATTCCGTCTGCCTTGTACTGGGTGATAACATATTCCACGGCAACGGCCTGTCCGCCATGTTGAGAGAATCCGTACGTGCTGCCGAAGAGGACAAGAAAGCAACGGTATTCGGCTATTGGGTCAGTGACCCCGAAAGATATGGCGTAGCGGAATTTGACAAGGATGGCAATTGTCTCTCTATTGAAGAAAAACCTGCCCAACCTAAGTCCAACTATGCCGTGGTGGGACTCTATTTCTATCCCAACAAGGTGGTGGAAGTAGCCAAGAATATCAAGCCTTCGGCACGGGGAGAACTGGAAATCACCACCGTAAACCAGCAATTTCTTCAGGACAAGGAATTGAAAGTACAGACATTGGGCAGAGGTTTCGCATGGCTGGATACCGGTACTCACGACTCGCTGGCCGAGGCAAGTACCTACATCGAAGTCATTGAAAAGCGCCAGGGGCTGAAAGTGGCGTGCCTTGAGGGCATAGCTTTGAGAAAAGGCTGGATTACCCCGGAAAAGATGCAGGAACTGGCCCAGCCGATGCTTAAAAACCAATACGGACAATATTTACTGAAAGTTATAAAAGAACTGGGATTAGAATAATGGAAGTTATAAAAACAGCAATAGACGGGGTTTTCATTTTGGAACCCCGTATTTTTAATGATGCAAGAGGGTATTTCTTTGAAAGCTTCTCGGGACGTGAATTTGAAGAAAAAGTATGCAGGACTACATTTGTACAGGATAATGAGAGTTTCTCCACTTATGGTGTATTACGCGGCCTGCATTTCCAGAAACCTCCTTTCACACAAAGCAAACTGGTGCGTGTGATCAAGGGAGCGGTACTGGATGTGGCTGTAGATATCCGGAAAGGTTCTCCCACTTTTGGAAAGCATGTAGCTGTAGAATTGACTGGAGAGAATCACCGGCAGTTTTTTATCCCCCGCGGATTCGCACACGGCTTTGCGGTACTAAGTGACGAAGTGTTGTTCCAATACAAATGTGACCATTATTATGCTCCGCAAAGCGAAGGAGGAATCGCATGGGACGACCCCGATCTAGGCATAGACTGGCGACTTCCGGCCGACAAGGTTATTTTGTCCGACAAGGACAAGAAACATCCGAGATTGAAAGACTATCAAACGGATTTCGACTTTAATCAAAGTTTATATTAAAGGCAGTTTTGATTCTGCGTTTGTCCGGTTTTCGCCAGTGAAATTAAAGAAGCCGAAAACTGCACACCGGACTATCGTAACGTTCAGGACAACATTTCCGAAGATTGACCTATAAAAACAGGGTGCACCTCCTACGAAAGAGATGCACCCTGTTTTTATAGGTCAATATCTTTATATCACTTCTTCTCCATCCCCTCCTGAGGAGCATTAAGTCCTGCCTTCAGATTTTCAAAGAATTCACGTCCGAACAAGATCCATGCAGAAGCGCCCGCCACTGCCAGGAAAATAAATCCGACAAGAATCACCTTCTTGCTGGTTCCCGAAGGCAGCAACGGCACACTGGCAGGTTCCACAACGGCAAATACAGGTTTGGCCTCCTGTACTTTGGCCCGTGCCACCTGCAATTGGGTAGCCACCTGGCTATACACCTGATATGCCAGATTCATATCATTCTGCAATCGTTCTCTCTCCGTCAAAGCACTTTGAAGAACAACCCCCTTGTTAGCATCCATGTAATTGGCATAATTCTGCTGGGCTACATAATACTCCTGCTGGCGTTCCTTATACAATTGTTCCAGATAAGCACAATCCTGCTGGGCTTTGGAGACCCTGTACGCTGTGATATACTCCTGAAGCTTCACCACTACCGTGTCTGTAATGGCGGCCGTAACCATCGGGTCCTGCAAAGTCACCGTCACTGTGGTGATGCCGGTTTTCTTATCCACATCAGCAGTAATCGCCTTACGCATGGCTTCCACTTTCTTCGCCTGATCTTCTGTCAGATGGAAAGGATCCAGCTTATTCCCTTCTTCCTCTTCCTTATCGGAGAAGAGAGATTTCACCCCGCCTATAGCCGCCCCGGGCAATCCCATAACAGCACCCCACCACGGAGCTTTCTGCTCATCGAGATAAGCTACAAAAGTAGTATCCACCTCACCGTCCAACGTGGTGACATGTGCATTAAACAGTTCCAGAATGAAAGGAGTAGACGCTACTATATCCGGGAAAAGAGATACGTTCAACGCATCCGCCTCACTGCCCAGACTCATGCCTCCGATCCCCAGCATGGCAGCCATTCCCGACAGGCTCCCCCCTCCGCTTTTACCGGATTCGGGAGACAATGTCACTTCCACCGTATATTGTTTGGGAATACTCAGAGCAATAATCACCCCTACAATAGCACCTATTCCGGCAGCCTTCAACAGCACCTTTCGGGCAGCCCACAACTTACGGACATACTCCATCAAATCAATTTCCAACTCCTCGTCTTCCCGTGGTCTTTCCGTATTATTCGTATAATTCTTATCTTCCGCCATACTGTTTCTATTTTAAGATATTAGCAATAGATGCAATCATAGTAGCCAACGACGCACTGGTGGTTGCTATGGACAAGGTGTTCTGCAAAGACCAGTTGCTCTTTTCCTTCACCGGAACAATCACCTCACATCCCGGCTGGATCAGCTCACGGCTACCTTTCTTCGCTCTCTTCACCTGACCGTTCATATATACAATATACGCCTTGCTCTTCTTCGCACGGAAACCATAACCTCCGGCCTGCTCTATATAATATTTCAACGTCTTGCCATCTTCAAATGAAACGGTATTGGGATACATCACAGCCCCGCTGATACGTACCGTGTTGTTGTATTCGGGAATTTCAATCACATCCCCCTCACGCAATACGATATCCGCACTGGAGCCGGGTTTAAGCATCGCTTTTTCCAAATCGATACCCACATAATAGATATCTCCCAAATCCAGCCGGTTGACATCAATGGAGTCCTTTCCAGTCTTGGCCATATCCAGAACCGTTTCCATACGTTTGCGTTCATCGTCATTGATACGACGGCTTAAACGGGCCCCTTTGATATAAGCAAACGGAGTCACTCCACCTGCCTTCTTGATCAAATCGGAAAGACGTTCGCTCTTCTCTGTCAGCGCATAATCACCTTCATACAAAACCTCACCGGTCACCTGCACATTCACCTGTTCCTGATAAGCAGGGCTCTTACGCACATATACCTGATCGTATGGCTGCAACACAAAACCCGGTTCTCCGTCTATCACAAAACCGTCTTTCAGAGAAAACGAGTACATTTGTCCTATGGTGGAAACCGCTTCCGTACCTTTGCTATCCTTGATACGGCGGGAAACATCCACACGGACGGTAGAAGCCGATTCTTTCAACCCGCCAGCCTGGATTATAATATCCTCCAAAGTCGTATTGTCGGCAAAAGCGAACTCACCCGGACGGGCAACCTCACCATACACCATGACGCTTCCCACATCCTCCAAGTCATGAATACTGGGAATATAAAGCACATCATTACGCTGCAAAGGTACATCGGGTGCAGTACCGTCCATGATGCCTTTTATATCTACTTGAATAACCTCTTTCTTCAGATTCTCGCGCTCGCGATGCAACACCGCACGTCCTGTAAAGGCATCACCCATAAGGCCTTCAGCCTTTTCCACCAGTTGGCGGACTGTATTCAAGGTTCCTCCGAACTGATAAATGCCCGGACGATAGACAGCCCCCTTGATTTCAAGCTTGTTCTCAAAACGGTCCAGAATAGCTTCAGCAGTCAGCGCATCACCATCTTTTACCTGGAATACGGAATAATCAATATCATCAATCGTATAAATCTGATACTCCTTTCCGTTTTGACGAATCATGCGGAGAGAACGGGTATAGGCATCCCCCGAAAATCCACCGGCATACTTCAACAACGTGGCAACACTTTCGTTGTTTTTCATCTCGTATTTCATGGGGCGTTTCACATTACCCTCTATGCTAACCAACGCCTCGTATGGAGGAACAATGATCACATCGCCTTCCTGCAGACGGATATCATCATTGATTTTACCTTTCATAATAAAATCGTACACATCTACGGTAGCGATTTTCTGTCCTCCGCGCACTACTTGTATATTGCGCAAGCTACCGATATCGCTCACGCCACCGGCACGGTACAGTGCATGAAACACGGTAGAGAAAGAAGACAATGCATAAGTTCCCGGTTGGAACACTTCTCCCATCACATTCACCTGGATAGTCCGGCTGTTTCCCAAAGTAACCTTGATTTGTGAGGACGGGTTCTGTTCATTATCAAGCCCTGCATAAATCTTATTCAGTTCTTTACGCAAATATTGGTTGGCTTCGGCAATAGTCATGCCGTTCAGATAAATCAATCCCAAATCGGGGATCGTGATAGATCCGTCCGGAGATACATTATCGCGGATGGTAGCCTGGTTTGTACCCCAGATATCAATGATTACCTCATCACCCGGCCCCAGACGATAATTAGGAGGAGTAGCCAGATTCACACTCGGCTCGAATGTAAGGTTTCTGGTTTCAAAAATGTCCCGTCCGTACACCTTATCTTTCTGCATTTCTTCCATATCGCCCATGCCCATCCCCTCGTAATAGCGATTGGCAGAAACACTGTCCGACAAGTTCTTCCCTACCACTCTGCCCGCAGCCGGACGTTGGTCGAAAGTAAAATTCTCTGTTACATAGATATCTTCCTGCGTCTTTGTCTTTTCACGCAAACGGTTCCGATTTTGCATCGTTGCATTTGCGTCTTTATCAGCAGACCCATTTTGCTGTTCATAAAGTTTCTTTACACGCTTAGCCTGTTCTTGTGTCACTCCTCTACGGGCTAACTCTGTAGCAATCTGACGTTGGTCTTTTCCTTGTTGCATGCCCGTCTTCACATATTCCAACACCTGTTGGTCACTCATAGATTGCTGTGCAAGCACAGAACCCGAGAGGGCAAAAACTAAGACCAGTACGGATAATAGTTTTTTTATCATATAAATTCAATAAACTTAGTAATTTAGCAGCCGCAAAGGTAGATATTATTTTCGATATAGGCGAGTATTATTTCATAAATATCCCTCTAACAAATATAAAAACGGCTGCCACCTGACGGTGTACAGCCGTTTATTCTTTAATAATCCGTTAGCAGAATTCATTCAGACTTCATTGCACAGCCCTCCTCATTTAAAAAAGGTCTGCAAGGGTAAAACTTGTGCAATACCATTCCGGCCGGATCAGCAATACATATTTACGATGGCTTCGTACAATTCCTGCTTACCGCTTACTTGCTTGGGCTCACCATTCTGCTTAGCATAAGCCACTACATCTTCCAGTGTCAGCTTGCCTTCTTCAAATTCTTTGCCTTTGCCACTGTCGAATGAAGCATAGCGGTCTGACAACATCTTGCAGTAAGGAGATTCATTAAGCAAAGCAGCAGCACTTTCCAATGCACGCGCCATAGCGTCCATACCTGCAATATGGGCGATAAAGATATCTTCCAGATCAGTAGAGTTACGACGTGTCTTGGCATCAAAGTTGGTACCGCCATTACCCAAACCGCCATTGCGGATAATCTGCATCATGGCCTGGGTCAGTTCGTAATTGTCGATAGGGAACTGGTCTGTATCCCATCCGTTCTGATAATCGCCACGGTTAGCGTCAATAGATCCCAACATTCCGTTATCTACCGCAACAGCCAGTTCATGTTCAAATGTATGACCAGCCAACGTAGCATGATTCACTTCAATGTTCACCTTGAAATCCTTGTCCAGTCCGTGAGTTTTCAAGAACCCTACCACAGTTTCGGTATCCACATCATATTGATGCTTAGTCGGCTCCATCGGTTTGGGCTCAATCAGGAAAGTACCTGTAAATCCTTTGCTCCGGGCATAATCGCGAGCGATGGTCAACATCTGAGCCAGATGTTCTTTCTCACGCTTCTGATCTGTATTCAATAAAGACATATACCCTTCACGTCCACCCCAGAACACGTAATTGGAGCCACCCAGTTCGATGGTAGCGTCAATAGCGTTCTTTATCTGGACAGCAGCGCGGGCAACCACATCAAATTCGGGGTTTGTAGCAGCACCGTTCATATAGCGTGCATGACCAAAAACATTTGCCGTACCCCATAACAATTTGATTCCGGTTTCAGCCTGTTTCTGTTTGGCATAAGCAACTATCTCTTTCAGATTCGCTTCATATTCCTCGATTGTATCGGCTTCCTCACACAAGTCCACATCATGGAAACAATAATATTCGATTCCCATTTTCTGCATGAATTCAAAGCCGGCATCCATCTTATTCTTGGCAGCCTGCACCTTATCGGCATCGCCGTTCCAAGGGAATTTCTTTGTTCCGCCGCCAAACTGGTCACCGCCCTCGGCACACAACGTATGCCACCATGCCATAGCAAACTTCAACCAGTCTTTCATCTTCTTGCCGTTTATTACCTTTTCAGCATCATAATAACGGAACGCCATCGGGTTCTTACTTTCCTTACCTTCAAATTTAATCTTTCCTATACCGGGAAAATACTCTTTTGTAGCCATAATTCTTTACTTATTTTAATAACTTGTTCTAATTTATCTACTATCTTTTTTCAACACGCAAGCGGATAGCCATTTCTTTATCCGAAGGTCCTTAAAAGGCAGCCATCGCTCTCTCCAGATTAGATTTCCAGCGGGCATACGCATCATCGTAAGCAGTGCGCTGTGCCACATCAGGCTCTATCACCTCCAGTTTTTCCAATGTGGCAAATGCCTCGTTGTTATCTTTATAAACACCCGCGCCTATGCCGGCCCCCTTGGCGGCGCCCACCGATCCATCCGTGTCATACAGTTCGATTACAGCCCCTGTCACTCCCGCCAACGTTTCGCGGAAGATAGGACTGAGAAACATATTGGCATGTCCGGCATGAATCTTCTGTACAGGGATACCCATCTGCTCCATGATATCAATACCGTATTTAAACGAGAACACGATCCCTTCCTGTGCGGCACGAACAATATGCTGCTTTCCATGCAGGTTAAAATTAACTCCACATATAGAGCATCCTGTCTCTTTATTTTCCAGCATACGCTCCGCCCCGTTGCCAAAAGGAAGAATACTTACTCCGGCACTGCCGACAGGAGCCTGTGCCGCCAGCCTGTTCATATCACTGTAAGAAATACCTTCGGGAGCCACATTACGTTTCACCCACGAATTCAATATACCGGTACCATTGATGCACAACAACACTCCCAGACGGGTCTGCTCGGCAGTATGATTTACATGGGCAAAAGTATTCACCCGGGATTTCGGATCATAATTCGCCTCACCGTTCACGCCATAAACCACTCCCGATGTTCCTGCCGTAGAAGCAATCTCTC
>OLFZ01002730.1_pt1 | contig 10954 bp, 10 predicted proteins | sample 1604861 | NCBI WGS metagenome assembly OLFZ01 (sample SAMEA3888895, study PRJEB22519) | human gut metagenome | biome: human gut; feature: human-associated habitat; material: faeces | place: Denmark | collected 2011 | reverse complement strand
GTCCTGCTTGGTTCCTTGCTGGCGATTTGCTGCAACCGTTGTTTGCTATGGGTAAGAACAAAGCGAAGCTGAAGGCGGCCCGTGCTCGCTATGAGCAGGAAGTATATAATTACCAGAAGAGCGTGCTCAGTGTTTTTAAGGAAGTCAACAATGCAATTGTCACAATCCGCAAGGCGAAGGAGGTTCGCATGTCATACGAGAAATTGCTCAATGCTGCCGATACTTACCTTCAGCTGGCACAATTGCAATACATCAACGGTGTCACCAGCTATATGGACGTTCTTGATGCCCAGCGTGGTTTGCTTGACGCCCAACTCAGTCTGAACAAGGCGATGCTTGACGAACTGCTGTCGACGGTCTACCTTTACAAGGCGTTAGGAGGGGGCTGGGAATAAAGTCTGCTGATTACTGAAAGCTCCTTTCTCTTTGGTTAACCTGAGGAAAAGGGGCTTTTATCATACCGAAAATCTCGCTATCTTTGTTCTCTCTTTCGTTATCAATAAAGTAAAATATAAATGGAAAGTTTCGCAACATTAATAAAGAACAGAAGAAGTATCCGTAAATTTACAGGCCAGTTACTGAATCCGGATCAGGTAGAAATGATATTGAAAGCTGCTTTGATGGCACCTGCTTCCAAACGGAAAAATCCCTGGCAATTTGTTGTTGTGGAGGATAAGGAAATGTTGGTCAAGTTGTCGGCATGCAAACCGGCAGGGGCTGCCTTTCTGAAAGATTGCGCGTTGGCCGTCGTTGTGCTGGCGAATGTGATGGAAAGCGATGTTTGGGTAGAAGATGCTTCGATTGCCTCCATCTATATGCAATTGCAGGCTGAAGATTTGGGACTGGGCAGTTGTTGGTGCCAAATACGCAACCGGCAGATGGAAGACGATACGGACGCCGCGCAGTATGTGCGAGGACTTCTCGATGTACCTTACCAACTGGACGTTTTGTCCATCATCGGTATCGGATATAAGGATCAGGAACGTAAGCCGTTTGACGAATCGCATCTGCAATGGGAAAAGATACATCTCGGAACTTTCCGTATGCCAATTGAAAACGAACAGGGGAAAGTATGAAAATCATTTTTTTAGGCTCTGGCAACTTGGCGACGCGCTTGTCGCTCGAAATGCATCGCAAAGGGATGCAGATCGGGCAGGTGTATAGCCATACGCCGGAAAATGCACAGCAGCTGGCTGCTCTGTTGGGCTGTCCCTGGACAATTGATCCCGAAACTGTCGATACGGATGCTGACCTGTATGTCTTTTCTTTAAAAGATACGGTTTTGGCGGATGTGATTGCTCGTGTCAGGCCGAATGAGGGCTTGTGGGTGCATACGGCAGGCAGTATGCCGATGGATGTTTTCAACGGCCATACGGCCAATTATGGAGTCCTGTATCCGATGCAGACGTTTAGTAAAACACGGGAGGTAGATTTCAACGTGATCCCTTTTTTTCTTGAAGCTAATACGTCTGAAAATGCTGGCAAATTGCAACATTTGGCGGAGAAACTTTCGGGAAATATCCGTTTCCTGTCGTCCGACAAACGTAAAAGTTTACACCTGGCAGCTGTTTTTGCCTGTAATTTTACCAACCATATTTATGCGTTGGCTGTTAAATTATTAGAAGAACAGGATATACCGGCTGATGTCTTGTTGCCACTTATCGACGAGACGGCAGCCAAGATACATACGATGCCGCCGAGGGTGGCACAGACTGGTCCGGCTATCCGATATGATGAGAATGTGATTAATAAACATTTGGCTATGTTGGGGGATTCCGATATGCGGTCGATTTACCGGCTGATCAGCCAAAGCATACATAAGGAGGCACAACATGAGTAGTATCAATTATGATCTGAGTAAGATAAAGGCTTTTGTCTTTGATGTAGACGGTGTTTTGTCCTGTGATGTAATCCCGTTGCATCCGAATGGCGACCCTATGCGTACCGTTAATATAAAAGATGGCTATGCCTTGCAGCTCGCTGTCAAGAAAGGCTATCACGTAGCCATCATTACCGGAGGCTATACGGAAGCGGTACAGATCCGCTTTTCGCGTCTCGGCATTACTCATATATATATGAAGAGTGCAGTAAAAGTCCACGATTACCGGGATTTTCTGGAAAAGACTGGTCTGCAGCCTGAAGAGGTTATGTATGCCGGGGACGATATTCCTGACTACGAAGTGATGACAATGGTCGGTCTGCCGGTAGCACCCGCTGATGCGGCTCCTGAGATCAAGCGTATCGCCAAATATATCTCCCACAAGAATGGGGGGGCTGGCGTTGCCCGCGATGTAATCGAACAAGTCATGAGAGCTCAAGGCCACTGGATGGGTGACGAGGCTTTCGGCTGGTAGAACTAAACTGATAAAATAAGACAATGAAAAGCATACTCCCAAACTTGAGTCAATATAAAATCGTATTAGGTTCCAATTCTCCCCGGAGACGCGAATTGCTGGCGGGATTGGATATTGACTTTGAAGTACAGACGATTCCGGATATAGACGAATCCTTTCCCAAAACGTTGCGGTCGGACGAGGTTCCGGTCTATATCGCTAGGAAAAAGGCGGAAGCCTACATCTCTTCCATGTCGGCAGACGAATTGTTGATCACTGCCGATACGATTGTGTGGACTTTCAGTGAAATTTTAGGAAAACCGAAAGATCGCGAAGATGCTATCGCCATGCTTCGGAAACTGTCCGGGCATGTACATGAGGTGATTACCGGTGTTTGTATTACTACAAAAGAGAAAACGGTTTCTTTCTTCGCTTCATCGGCCGTTTGTTTTGCCAGCCTGAATAATGATGAGATTGCCTATTATGTCGATAAATATCGTCCGTTTGATAAAGCCGGTAGCTATGGCATACAGGAATGGATCGGGTACGTGGCAGTCGAAGCCATCAATGGCAGTTTTTATAACGTGATGGGGTTACCGGTCAGGCTGCTTTATCAAGAGTTGAAGAAGTTCTGAAGATTGGACAAAATTCTATGTTTTAAGATGATTTAATGAAGGAAAGGTGGATAAGAAGTCTGTATTTTTGTGATATTAACTTTTAAGTATCATGAAAAAGATCTACTATTTGCTTGTATGTCTGTTTTTCCTGCAATCCGCTTTTGCTGCAGGGGAGAAACAGTCATTCGATGTTTGTTTACAGAATGGGCTGAACATGAATGTGGAAGTTTGTACGGATGGGATATTCCGGATTCGGGTTACTCCTCGTTCAACCTTTTCTGAGTCGTTGATGCAACGTTACGGAATTATTAAGACGGATTGGGACCCGGTTCCGGTTTCCCCGAAAGACAATAAACAGCAGTTTGAAGTATCGACCGGCGCTTATCGACTGAAAGTTGATAAAAAGACCGGTGCTATATCTGTTTCTGACCGGAAAGGTCGGGTGATTATCGAGAAAGTAGTCTTTCTTACTTCTGCCGATCCGTTGTGCATTGAGCTGGGAGAAGTGATCAATGCCAAATACAAGGACATGAAAGTCCCCAACAATAGAACGATCATCGGTGACGACAAAAATCCGGGAAACATGAAAGACCAGGCGGAAACCGGCGATTACAAGAACACCAGTATCCTTTCGATCTCGCTGAAAGACGGCGAACGTTTCTATGGTGGTGGCAGTACCAGTCGCGACCATATTCAACATCGGGGCGAACTGTTGCGTATGTGGACTACTTACCAGCATACCGAGATTCCGATGCCTTTTATGATCAGTTCCGAAAATTGGGGGATCTTCAACAACACGACACGGAAAAATTTCTTTGATATCGGCAACTACCAGTCGGATGTTTTCTCAATCTATAATACGACGGACGAGGTGGATTTCTATTTGATGTTCGGTAATTCGATGCCCGATGTGATCAACTATTATACGGCTATTACCGGTCGACCTTACTTGTTGCCGAAATATGCATACGGATTGTGTTTCGGTCCAAATATGCTGGAAGACCAATTCGATATTTTGAATGATGCTGTACGTTTCCGTGAGATGGGTGTCCCTTGCGACTTATTCTGGCTCGAACCGCAATGGATGGAGAAAAGTTATGATTTTTCGACTAAAAAGAAATGGAACTATCAGAAGTTTTCGGCTGAAGCTTATTGGGATTCTACTCGCTATCCGAAGAAAGAAAACCATCGGCTGCTTATCGGCCGTCTGCATGGGATGGGGTATCACATGGGGCTTTGGCTCTGTATCGAGTATGATCTGAGCGTTCCGGAGGAGGATGCGTTGGCGAAGGCGATGGGGAAGCCTCTTTCCGGGCAGGAGCACTGGATGGATCATTTGAAGAACTTTGTGGATAATGGTGTAGACGGTTTCAAGATGGACCCGGCACGCACGATAGACGAACATCCGAATTTCAAGTATTATAACGGACACACCGATAAAGAGATGCATAACTTGAACCAGATTCTTTTGCCGAAGCAGATGTATAAGATGATGCGTGAACACACTGGACTCCGTTCTTGGCATCATTATACTGCCGGGTGGTCGGGAACGCAGCATTGGAGCGCTTCCACCAGCGGTGATAACGGGGGAGGGCGTACGGCTCTGTTCGACCAGTTGAACTTGGGTATGAGCGGTTTTCTCAATACTTCTTGCGACGTGATGAATGTCAATAAGGACGAGGAACTGCAGAGTCTTCATTTCGGCCTCTTCTTGCCATGGGTGCAGATCAATAGTTGGTATTCGTTGCATCAACCGTTCTATTTCCCAGAGAAAGAAAAGAAAATGTACCGAGATTATGTGAAGTTGCGTTACGCGTTGATGCCCTATATTTATTCGGCGGCGCTGGAAGGGGCACAGACCGGTATGCCGATTGTACGCTCCATGCCTTTGATGTTTCCTGATGACCGTAAGACGGATGATATGGTCTATCAGTATATGTTTGGCCAAAGTTTTCTGGTCGGTATCTTCAGTGATTCGATCTACTTGCCGAAAGGGAACTGGTTTGACTTTTGGACAGGTGAAAAATTGGTTGGTGGGAGGGAAATCAAACATACGATACCTGATAACCGTGCAGGGTTGCTGTTCGTACGTGAAGGGGCGATCATACCGTTCCAAAAAGATATGCAATTCATTGGGGAGGAACCGTTGGATACTTTGATGGTGAAAGTATTTCCCAAAGATGTCTCTTCCTATACGATGTATGAAGATGATGGTAAAACATATGATTATGAAAATGGAGCGATTGCTACAACCCGTTTTGAATGTAAGCAGAGCGGGCGGACAGTAGAGTTTACTGTTTTCCCAGTGGAAGGATCGTATAACGGCATGTGTAAAGCACGGACATACGAATTGGAGATCGACGCTCCGCAGCGCCCGTCGGAAGTGCTAGTAAACAATGTTCCGATAATGGATTGGCAGTATGGCGACGATCACAAGGTACGTTTCAGTTTGCATCAGGAAAATAACGAGTTGATAAAAGCTATGCTTCGTTAGTTCAGTTCGCTTCGCTTTTCATTTTGATAATATTCGATTAGGTATAGGGTTTTAGCCAAAGATGGACAGATAGGGAGTATGACAGGACGATCTGGATTCCATTCCGGATCGTCTGTTATCATTTCGGAAAGCGGACCGGCATGCATGAGTATGAGTCGTGTCGATGTGATGGCTATCGCAATAAATGATTTTTCGGCAGGCAGTAATACAAAATGTCCTTCGTCCACATCGGCAACCGGCGTCTGGTTTTGATTATAGATGACCAGTTTTCCGGAAGAGACAAACAATAAGACATTGCCGGTGTCATCCGTATTACATAAAATTTCGCCCGCTTTTCCTATTTTACATTCAAGCTGGTTCAGGACGTTTCTTGTCATATTTAATCAATCAGGAATTATCCGAACTTATCATTGTTTCCGTTTAGGCAGATACTGGAGCATCCCTTTTGAGAATTCAATCTGATGCTTCCCGCTCTCGTCGGCATATATCACATAATATTCGATCTCTGGTAAGGTATCTGCCATTTGCCGGGCTTTTTCCAGTCCCATTGCCATAAATGCAGTGGCGTAAGCATCGGCAGTCATACAGTCATTAGCAACGATTGTTGCGCTCAACACGCTTTGTTCGGCTGGATAACCGGTACGTGGATCGATTGTATGGGCATATTTTTTACCGTCTTTGATATAAAAGTTGCGATAATTGCCTGAAGTGGCAATCGCGCCTTTTTTACATAGTTGGACGATTTCGTCATAATTATTTTTGATACCGTCCGGATCGTCTTCCGGGAGATTGATACCGGTACGCCAGCATACGCCATTCTGATTGACACCCTTTACTACCACTTCGCCTCCAATCAAAATCATATAGTTTTCCACTCCTTCTTTTTCAAGCAGGCGGGCGATCACGTCACAGGAATATCCTTTGGCTATGGCGGAGCAGTTCAATAGCAGACGGGGATCGTCTTTCACGACCTTTTTGCCTTCCAGATGTACTTTTCGGTAGCCTACAAAAGTTTTGAGGCTGTCGATCATAGCAGGTGTCACACTGTCCTTTTTATTGAAACCGAACCCCCAAAGATTAACCAGAGGGGCACAGGTGATATCGAAAACACCATCTGAATTGCGAGAGACTTCCATCGACTTGTTAAATACCTCCGTAAACCATTCGTCCACTTCTACCGCTTCGTTATTATTCACTTTCGCGATGATCGAATTTGGGTTGAAGGGGTTTAAGGACAGGTTGAACTTTTGCAACTCAGCATCGATTTTATCCGTTAAAATATGGGGCGCTTCATATTTGATCGTATATAGGGTATGAAACACGGTACCACTTTCTTCGTAATATTGTTTTTTGTCTTTACACGAGACAAAGAACAGAATTCCTAAAATAACTGATAAATAAATTTTCTTATGCATTTTTCTATTGTTTAGTCGGTTGCAAAGATAGTGTAAATCTTTGAGTACTACTTTATCTGTATAAAATAGCAAAATAATATACTTCCTCGAATCTCTTGTTTTTGGGTAGAGAAGTCAGATACAGTTGTTTCGGATTTTGTTCTTTAATGCACATCCCGGACATCCTTGACAAGGATTGTCTGTTCCGGTGGGATGTGTAAAGAACTTATATATTTTCTTTCCGATATAGAAAATAACGATAAGGCCGATGATGAAAACTGCTATTTCCTGCCACATAAAGAAGGTGTATTAATTAAACAGGTTCATAAAGAAGTGCCCTGTCTGATAGACTACGCATGAGACGAACCACGCAAGTACGCAAGTATAAACAATTACAAATATACCCCATTTCCAGGAGCCGGATTCGTGGACAATGGCCGATATTGTAGCGATACAAGGGAAATAGATCAGGACAAAGAGCATGAAACTCAGTGCGACCAAAGGTGTAAAGACCAATTCTCCCTCGGCATTTTTATCCTGTTTTAATCGTTCGGTCAAGACCTGGCTATCATCCGACTCTCCTGTATATAAGACACTCAGTGTGCTGACGACGACTTCTTTGGCGGCCATACCGGTCAATAGGCTGACACTCATCTTCCAGTCGAAACCCAGTGGATGGAGTATCGGTTGTATGGCTTGGCCGATACGGCCGATGTAGGATTTCTGCTGATGGTCCATCGATTTCAGGCGTTCTAGTTCAGCGATGGTTTCCACTTTGTCTTCCGGGTTCGTGTCGGACTGTTCCACTTCGGCGATCTGCTTCTCAAAAACATCTCCGTTTTCCGAATGACGAGGAAAATATCCCAAGAACCAGATGATGATAGAAGCGATCAAGATGACCCCCCCCATCTTGTGCAGATATTGCTTGGCTTTTTCCCACATATGAATCATAATTGATTTACCTGTCGGCATGCGGTAAGGAGGAAGTTCCATCACGAAAGGTACATCTTCGTCCTTAAAAAGGAAGCGCTTGAACAGACGTGCCATTAAGACGGCAAGCAGAATACCCGAAGCATAGAGGATCAGCATGACCGTTCCGGCAAGCTCCTCACGGATCTCTGATAATACCTTCGCGCAGTAGAGAAGCACGGTTGTGTGGATATCATGTCCGCAGGAATGGCAGGCACCATCATTCTCGGAGGCGAACGGAAGTCCTGTGAGTTCCTTCATCGGAAGTGCATCGATATCCTCGCGGATCGCAACGGTTTTTCCCGGTTTTCCGCCGCGGATAACGGCAACAACGCCGGTCTTCATCCCGATCTCAGCGATCTCCACACCGTATTCCGTCAGTTTTTCGCGGATGAACTCCGTTGTCTTATATTCCTTGTTGCTGAGTTCCGGATGTCTATGAATATGCCTGCGAATGGCAATCATTTCATCTTCATACTTTGCTGTGAGACTCATTGTATCCATATTGAAGTACCCCTTTCCAATTTGTTTATAAAATTTTAATATTTTCATTATAATATATTCCTCTTTGAAACTCAACCACTTTAACATGATAATACTATAAAAAATAGATATGCCTGCCATAATCAATTTTTTCTTTCGAGGCAGAAAGGATCCGGTATAGGATTCCCCGGATCAGGGAATCCTTCCGGAAAGCAGCGTCGTTACTGTACACGCATGCGTGTACAGTAACGTGATTTTGCCGATGCTTCGCATTCCAAATCGGCAAAATCTGCTACCAGAAGTGTATCGTACGGAATTTTCAGTTCAGAAAATTCCTACCCGTGTACAGTAACGTTATTGCTCTTAAAACAAGAAGGGAGAACCTGCAGATCAGGTTCTCCACTTTTTTATTCAACTTTCAGATCATTTTTAGCAATTTTTCAGTTTTAATTCCAGTTTCGGAATTTTTCTCTTTTTACAGATGCTCTTCCAGCTCACTGTTCCTATGTACCCCAGTGATCGCATACTCTGCCCACTCCGCGATATTTGTGGCGTGGTCGCCGATGCGCTCCAGATACTTGATGACCATCAGCAGATCCAGCGCGGCGTCCACCTTGGCGGGGGCGGCGGCGATCTCCTGTGCCAGTGTGTGCTTGATGGCGTTGAAGTCGTAGTCCACGGCATCGTCGGCCTCGATGACGGCTTTTGCCGCTGCCTCATCCTCTGCCGCAAAGGCGGCCATGGCGTCGTTCAGCATCTTGTGGGCTTTCCGGCCCATCTCGATGCTCTTGCTTACGGCGGGGTCGCCCGCCTTGCGGACACCGGCCAGATGGGGCACGATCTCCGCGATGTCGGCGGCATGGTCACCGATGCGCTCCACGTCTGTCACCACTTTCATGGCAGCAGAGATAAAGCGCAGATCACTTGCCACCGGCTGCTGACGCAGCAGCAGGGTCATGCAGCGGTGCTCAATGTCCCGCTCCATGTTGTTGATGCGGCCATCGCCCTGCGCCACGGCGGCGGCAGCCTCGGCATCGGCGGTGCAGAGGGCTTCCATTGCAGCTTCCACGGCATCGGCAGCGCTCTGACCCATCTCGGTCAGGGCCGTTTTCAGGGCGGCAAGGTCGTTTTCGTATTGTGTGCGGTTGCTCATTGCGTTTTTCTCCTTAGCCGAACCGGCCCGAAATGTAATCCTCGGTGCGCTTATCCTGCGGGGTGCTGAAGATCTGCGCCGTGGGGCCGGCTTCCACCAGCTCGCCCAGCAGGAAGAAGGCGGTGCGGTCGCTGATACGGGCAGCCTGCTGCATGTTATGGGTCACGATGACCACAGTGTAGTTCTTTTTCAGCTCGCTCATCAGCTCCTCCACCTTCATGGTGGAGCCGGGGTCCAGGGCGCTGGTGGGCTCATCCATCAGCAGGACTTCGGGCTTGACAGCCAGAGCGCGGGCAATGCACAGGCGCTGCTGCTGGCCGCCGGAAAGGCCCAGAGCGCTCTTTTTCAGGCGGTCCTTGACCTCGTTCCAGAGGGCGGCACCCTTCAGGGAGCTTTCCACCAGCTCGTCCAGCTCTGCCTTGTTGTGCACACCGTGCAGCCTGGGGCCGTAGGTGATGTTATCGTAGATGCTCATGGGGAAGGGGTTGGCCTTCTGGAACACCATGCCCACCCGGCGGCGCAGCTCGGTGGGCTGCATCTCGCGGGCAAAGATATCCTGCCCTTTCAGGCGGACATCACCCTCGATGCGGATCCCGGGCACAAGGTCGTTCATCCGGTTCAGGGTCTTCAGGAAGGTGGACTTGCCGCAGCCGGAGGGGCCGATGAGGGCCGTGATCTCCCGCTCGCCCATGTCCAGCGAAATATCTTTCAGCGCCTTGAAATCCCCGTACCAGAGGTTCAGGTTTTTGGCTGTGAGAATGGGTGATACGTTTTCCATAGTTTTCCTCGAGATTTCCTCGTGTATTAAACCCCTCAGTCTCGCATACGCTCGACAGCCCCCCTAATAGTGGGGCCCTTGGCATAACGGGAAACTCGCATATCCTCACGCAACGCCAGGGCCGCCCCTACTAGGGGCGGTGGCAATGCGAAGCATTGACGGTGGGGTTTAGGAAGGGTGGTATTATGGAAGAGTACAAGACCGACGCTGAAATTTACGCTGTACTGGAGCGGGAGATCATCGACCTGACCCTGCGGCCGGGCAGTTCGTTGAGCGAAAACCCGCTCTGCGCCCGCTTTGGGGCACCGCGTTCCATGATCCGGGTGGTGCTGCAGCGGCTGCAGGAAAATGGGCTGGTGAAGATTGTGCCTTACAAGGGTACCACTGTGACCCGGCTGAACCGGGAGATCGTGGATGAGCTCATCTACGAGCGCACCGCCGTGGAAGCCCGCGTCCTGCGGGACTTCTCGCCCAAGTGTACGCCGGAACAGCGGGCGCTCATCCGGCGGCGGGCCGATGCCTACGCTGCGCTGGCCCGCGCCGAAGAGATCGACTACAACAAGCTCTACGAGGCAGACCGCCTGCTCCACGAAACATGGTTTGCCGCCATGGGAAAAATGTATCTGTGGCGCACCTTACAGAACGCCCACGCCGATTACAGCCGCTTCCGGATGCTGGACACCATGACCAGCGGCGGGCTGGACGAGGTGATCGCCGACCACCAGAACATCAT
>OLFZ01002727.1_pt1 | contig 10982 bp, 9 predicted proteins | sample 1604861 | NCBI WGS metagenome assembly OLFZ01 (sample SAMEA3888895, study PRJEB22519) | human gut metagenome | biome: human gut; feature: human-associated habitat; material: faeces | place: Denmark | collected 2011 | reverse complement strand
CCTTAAAGTCAATAGGTACTGCATATACTTTTCCGTTTGCGGAAGCATCATTTAGATCTTCCGGGGAAACATTTAAATTCTTGATCACATCATTATCCGTCAGATCCATTGCATATCCGTTTTCGATCAGATCCGGATAGGTAGCCGGGTTACCCATGATAATATCAGGCTGTTCTCCAGATGCCAAAGCTGTGGATAACTGTGGGAAGTAATCGGTTCCCTGATTATAGAAGATATTTTCAAAGGTAATGTTTGGATGTGTTTTCTTAAATTCTTCTTCCAGTTTTTCAAGACCCTGCTGTTTCACGGACTGTCCCATATAGTGGAACACAGTAAGAGTCTTTTCTTCTCCTGAACCGCCTTCTGTTGCTGCCTCGCTTGCTGCTGCTTCTGTTTTTCCTGTTCAAGGTGCCGGAGAAAAAGGAGCTTTACCGGAGGGGCATTTGGAAAGCATGGGGCTTTGGATTTCTGGCGGATTTTCTGGCGGCAGGGGTTCTGGTCATCATCAGCAGTGCGGTTTCGCTGCCATTTCATATATATGCGCCGTTTTCCTCTGTGGGGGCATTTTTATTTGCAACGGTTGGCGTAGTTCTGGCAGGGGTACTGATTTACTTTTTCCATATAAAGTTCGTATGGAAGGGGATTTTATTAGAGGAAGGAAAGAAAAAGAAAATCGCACTGGGGATGGCGATACTGACGGCACCGTACCTGATGTATCTGTCGCCGCTATAAGAAGGGAAGAAGGAGCATGACGAAGAAGGAATTTGCCGCGGCACTGGACAGTGCATTGAAGGCGGTGCGGAAGGAATATGGATTTACGCAGGAAAAAATGGCGGCGGTGCTTGGGATTTCCAAAAAGACCCTTGTGGAGATTGAGAAGGGGCGCAGCTCTCTGGGATGGACGGGTGCGGCGGCATTTGCGGCAATTTTCCGCGAAAGCTGCATTTTGCAGGCGCAGTTCGGCGGAGATTTGGATGATTTGGTGGAGGCGCTTGCCTTTGCGGAGGCAGAGCCGCAGTACCCGAAAACAATGGGCGGAAGGGTCTGGTGGAGAGAGATATGGAAGGAGAAGGGGTATCGGATACAGCAGAATGTGGTTTCGGGGCATTTTCGCTTACTGGATAGAGAGAATCGGCGGCTGATGGCTTCTTTTACACTGGAGCGAGTGATGGAGCGGTTAAAAGAGGAATTGCAGTAAGCGTATGGGTACAAAATGATGGATTGCACCGATACAATTATTTGTTTTACTGTGCTGCTACTGGCGGACAGACGATGGATATGATATCCTTACGATAACGAAAAAACAAGTAAGGTGGGAGATGCAAAAATGAAAACGAAAGAGCTTTGTATTCACGGCTTGCTGATTGCTTTGGTGGCAGTCTGCACGATGGTATTCCAGATTCCTGTTTCCGCAACACAGGGCTATGTACACCTGGGGGACAGCATGATTCTTCTGGTCGGGGTATTCTTCGGGGCAAGATACGGCATGGTTGCCGGCGGTATTGGCTCCGCACTGGCGGATGTTCTGAGCGGCTACAGCCATTGGGCACCCTTTACGCTGATTATCAAGGGTCTGATGGGCTGGCTGATTGGTAAGATTGCATCCGGCGCAGGCAGCAGAGCGAAATTCTACACAGGGCGCAACCTGTTGGCGGCTTTTGTTGGCGTTGCATGGATGGTATTCGGCTACTTTATCGGCGGCGGTATTTTGAAGAGCAGCTTTGCGGTAGCGGCAACCTCTATTCCCGAAAACATTGTACAGGGCGTAGCAGGTGCAGTGATTTTCTTTGTGGTAGGCGCAGCGTTCCACAAGGCGAATATTTATAAGATAGTTTCAGAACAACAATAAAGGAAAATATAAAATGAATATTTGATGCGTACTTAGAAAGACCGAAGGAGCTCCTCCTTCGGTTTTTCTTTTGCACCCGTTGACCGAGAGAGCAACGATGTGATACGATGACAGGAAAGGAGGTTTTGAGATGGAACGGCTTTTTGAGATGGACGGGCAGCTTTTGCTTTGGATACGGGAGGTTTTTGCAAGCCCTGTTATGGATAAAATTATGATTTTTATTTCCTCTCTGGCGAACAAGGGGATGCTCTGGATTGGGATTGGCGTGGTGCTTCTGCTGCTTGGCGTAAAGGGACGAAAATGGAGCAATCGCGGGCTACTGGTGCTGCTTTCTCTGGCATTCAATATGGTTATCTGCAATCTTCTGCTGAAGCCCTTGGTGGCGCGCACGCGACCGTATGACCTGCTGGGGTACGAGATTCTGGTGCGCAGGCTGGGGGATTATTCCTTTCCTTCCGGACACACCTCGGCATCCTTTGCGGCGGCAACGGCGATTTATGCCATTGACCGCAGATGGGGAGCGGCGGCGTATGTGCTGGCGGCACTGATTGGATTTTCCCGTCTGTATTTGGGGGTACACTTTCCGACGGACGTTCTGGCAGGGGCGGTTGTAGGGATTCTGGCGGCAAAGGCGGCGCAGTGTCTTTTGGAGAAAAAAATGCATTTCAATAAATAAGATATCTTATTTTTTAAATTTAAACTGGTTATCTTTTGATAAAAGATTGAAAATATTGCAGAAAAATGGAAAAAATATTGCAAACCGGCTTATTTTAAGATAAAATGGAAGTCGCTATAAAAAATATGAGAGATAGAAGATAAGAGGAAGGAAGTTTAGAGCAATGGCGATACCTGTAATTTATCAGCTCATTACGATGGTCATTTTGATGATTATCGGCGTGGTGCTGCACAAGAAGAATTTTCTGTCACTGACGAATGCGAAGGGGCTTTCTATCGTGCTGACGCGCGTGGCGGTTCCCTGTAACATGGTAGTTCTGTTGCAAAGGGAATATTCTCCTGAGATTTTCAAGGGCTTTCTGGTGACCTGCGGTGCGACGTATCTGATGTGCTGCATCGGTGCGCTGCTGTTCTTTATTGTCGGCAAGGCGATGAAAATGCAGCCGAAGGAGCTGGGGCTATTCAGCGGCGGCGGCGTTTACAGCAACGTTATTTTTATGGGGCAGCCGTTGATTATGGCAATGTACGGCGTAGAGGGACTGATTTTCTGCGTAGCTGTCATGTTTACCTGCAACGTATTCCTGTTTACCGTCTGCTCTGTGCTGTTTGCAATGGGCAGTGATTTGAAAAAATCCGCATTGCAGATGCTCAAGGATGCGTTTATCAACCTAATCTGCCTTTCCGCGATTATCGGCGTATTCTGCTTTGTGAACTCGATTTCTCTGCCGCAGCCTATTTTTGATGTGCTGCAGTATTCCGCAAATACAACTGTCTGCCTTTCCATGATTTACATTGGGTCTTTGCTGGCGGCGGCGAATGTGCGCGAAATCTTCAAGGATAAAAAGGTTTATATTTTCAGCTTCCTTACGCTGATTGTTATGCCCATCATTACGAAGCTCATCTGCGGAACCTTCATGAGCGGCATGGCACTGAGCGTACTGGTGGTGCTGATGGGGACACCTGCGGCGGCGGCGTTGCCCTCCTTTGCCGATCTTTACGGCAATGATGAGAAGAGAGCATCGGAATATGCCTTTGTTTCCACAATTCTTTCTGTTATCACACTGCCGCTGGTGGCGCAGTTCCTGTGTCAATAAGGAGTGGGGCGAAAGCAGGACTTCGGCTTGCACGGATATGAAAATAAATAATAGGAAAAAAGAACTCTCTCCGGTTATTTGGGGAGAGTTTTTTAGATTGCACGGGCGGAAAAACAGCCTGCTTGTGCAGATTGTTCAAAAATAACAAAAATTGTATACAAAATTAGTACAACTGTGTGGAGGATGTGACTTGATTTTTGGAAACCCTTTCGTTTATACTTAGTTGTGGGACAGAATATGACTTGACCCGCAGGGAACGCATGAAAAATGATACACGTCGATTCCCCCTGCGCCATCAAAAACAGGGCTTTCTGGTGCAGAAGGATTTGGCTGTGTATTTGTTTTTTTCGGAGCTTTTCCGGCAGAACCGACCGGAGGGGTGCGAAGGGCGCTCCCGTGGGAACTGATTTTCCGCCCCGGCGGGAAGGAAGTTATATTCCGCATTTTTATTATTATCCACATTCTAAATTTTTTAAGAACCAGGGGGATTATTATGGCAAGTTTAATCTATCTGGCGCCTGTACTTGGTATCGTGGCGCTGCTGTTTGCTTTCGTCCTGGCAGGTAAGGTTAACAAAATGGACGAGGGTACAGACAGAATGCAGGAAATCGCTGCAAGCATCAGAGAGGGTGCAAGAGCGTTCCTGTCCGCAGAATACAAAATTCTGGTTATCTTCGCAGCTGTACTGTTTATTCTGATTGGCTTCGGCGTAAGCTGGCCTACAGCAATCTGCTTCGTTGTTGGTGCAATCTTCTCCACACTGGCAGGCTTCTTCGGTATGACAGTTGCAACAAATGCAAACGTAAGAACTGCAAACGCAGCTAGAACAGGCGGTATGAACAAAGCCCTGTCTATCGCATTCAGCGGCGGCGCAGTTATGGGTATGTGCGTAGTTGGTCTGGGCCTTCTGGGCGTAGGCGCAATCTATGTATTGACAGGCAATGCAGACATCCTGTTCGGTTTCTCTCTGGGTGCTTCCTCCATCGCTCTGTTCGGCCGTGTTGGCGGCGGTATCTACACAAAGGCTGCCGACGTTGGTGCTGACCTGGTAGGTAAGGTTGAAGCAGGTATCCCTGAGGATGACCCTCGTAACCCCGCAGTTATCGCCGATAACGTAGGCGACAACGTTGGTGACGTTGCAGGTATGGGTGCTGACCTGTTTGAATCCTATGTTGGTTCCGTTATCTCTGCAATCACACTGGGTCTGGTATACTACAGCGCAGAAGGCGCTCTGTATCCTCTGGTACTGGCAGCGGTTGGTATTCTGGCTTCCATCATCGGTACATTCTTTGTTAAGGGTGACGAAAACGCAAACCCTCACAAGGCTCTGAAGACAGGCTCCTATACAGCAGCAATTCTGGTTGCGATTGTATCTGTGATTCTGTCCAAAACCTGCTTTGGCAACATGAAGGCTGCCATCGCAGTTATCGCCGGTCTGATCGTTGGTCAGATTATCGGTATCATCACAGAAATCTACACCTCCGGTGATTACAAATCCGTTAAGAAGATTGCAGACCAGTCCGAAACAGGCCCTGCAACCACAATCATTTCCGGTCTGGCTGTAGGTATGGAATCCACAGCTATCCCCATCATCCTGATCTGCGTAGGTATCTACATTGCATACACCGTATGTGGTCTGTATGGTATTGCTCTGTCCGCAGTAGGTATGCTGGCAACAACAGGTATCACTGTAGCGGTTGACGCTTACGGCCCTATCGCCGATAACGCAGGTGGTATCGCAGAAATGGCAGGTCTGGATCATTCCGTAAGAAACATCACAGATAAGCTGGACGCAGTTGGTAACACAACAGCAGCTATGGGTAAAGGCTTCGCAATCGGTTCCGCAGCTCTTACAGCGCTTGCTCTGTTTGTATCTTATGCGAATGCAGTAAATCTGGATGCGATCAATATCCTTGCTCCTCGTGTTACGATCGGTATCTTTATCGGTGGTATGCTTACATTCCTCTTCTCAGCCTTCACAATGGAATCCGTTTCCAAGGCTGCTTACAAGATGATCGAGGAAGTAAGACGCCAGTTCCGTGAGAAACCGGGTATCATGAAGGGTACTGAGAAACCGGATTACAAATCATGCGTTGCGATCTCCACAACAGCAGCTCTTCACGAGATGATGCTTCCTGGAATCATGGCGGTCGTTGTTCCGGTTATCGTAGGTGTTGTTCTTGGCGTTGAGGCTCTTGGCGGACTTCTTGCAGGAGCACTTGTAACAGGTGTTATGATGGCAATCTTCATGTCTAATGCAGGTGGAGCATGGGATAACGCTAAGAAATACATTGAAGATGGAAACCACGGTGGAAAAGGAAGCGAGGCTCATAAAGCAGCTGTAGTTGGAGACACTGTAGGTGATCCGTTCAAAGATACATCAGGACCATCTATCAACATCCTGATCAAACTGATGACAGTTGTATCTCTGGTATTCGCGCCTCTGTTCCTGGCAGTTGGCAGCCTGCTGTAATGAGATAAAACAAGATAAAGGGAAAGCAGCCCATTTTATGGGCTGCTTTTTTTCGTGCCGCAAAAGCGGTATTTTATGTCGAAAAAAAGGAAATGAAAGCTTTTATTTTGCGGTATGCGATGTATCAAAAAAGAGTGGGGCAAAAAATGTCCCGATTTTTTCAAAAAATACAAAATACACTCTTGTGCAACGGGGAAATTTGGGGTATTCTTAGCATAGGGAAGAATTTTCCTCGCGGCACAGAAGAGTTGCAAAAGTGGTAATTGTTTTTAACAGAATGTTTCTGCCTTGCTTTGCGGCAAGGGCAGGAATCGGAATTTACCCAAAATTGATTACAGGAGGTAATGAGTAATGAGCAAGAAATATGTTTATATGTTCAGCGAAGGCAACGCGGGCATGAGAAACCTGCTGGGCGGCAAAGGCGCTAACCTTGCTGAAATGACAAATCTGGGACTGCCTGTTCCTTATGGCTTCACCATTTCCACAGAGGCTTGTACGGAATACAACGAAGGCGGCAAGAAGCTGACAGATGAAATGATCGACCAGATTGAAGTTGCTCTGGCAAAGCTGGAGGAAATCGCAGGCAAGAAGCTGGGCGACCCCGAAAATCCCCTGCTGGTTTCCGTTCGTTCCGGTGCGAGAGCATCCATGCCCGGTATGATGGATACTGTTCTGAACCTTGGGCTGAATGATATTTCCGTAGAAGGTCTGGCAAAGAAGACAGGAAATACAAGATTTGCTTATGACTCCTACAGAAGATTTATCATGATGTTTGCAGACGTTGTTATCGGTGTTTCCAAATCCAAATTTGAAAGAAAGCTGGATGAATACAAGGAAAGTGTTGGCGCAAAATATGACACAGACCTGACAGCAGAGGATTTGAAAAAGGTAACTGCTATCTTCAAGCAGATTTATCTGGATGACCAGGGCAAGGAATTCCCTCAGAATCCCAAGGAACAGCTTCTGGAAGCAGCAATGGCTGTATTCCGTAGCTGGGATAATCCCCGTGCTTTCGTTTACAGAAGAATGAACGATATCCCTTACAGCTGGGGTACTGCCGTAAACGTACAGATGATGGTATTCGGCAATATGGGTAATACCTCTGGTACAGGTGTTGCCTTCACAAGAAACGCTGCTACAGGCGAAAAGGCTATGCTGGGTGAATATCTGGTAAACGCACAGGGCGAGGACGTAGTTGCCGGTGTTCGTACACCTAACCCCATTGCAAAGCTGAAGGAAGATATGCCCGGTGTTTACGATCAGTTCATGGATATCGCAAACACACTGGAAAAGCATTATAAAGATATGCAGGATATGGAATTCACCATTGAAGAAGGCAAGCTGTTCTTCCTGCAGACAAGAAACGGTAAGAGAACTGCAAACGCGGCTCTGAGAATCGCGGTTGAAATGGTAGACGAGGGTCTGATTACAACAGACGAGGCTCTGCTGAGAGTAGAACCCAAACAGCTTGACCAGCTGCTGCACCCTGCATTCGACCAGGCTGCACTGAAGGCTGCAAAGGCTCTGGGCAAGGGGCTGCCCGCATCCCCCGGCGCTGCCGCAGGTAAGATTTACTTCACAGCAGAAGAAGCAAAGGCTGCTGCAGAAGCAGGAGACAGAGTTATTCTGGTTCGTCTGGAAACCTCTCCTGAGGATATCGAAGGTATGGCAGCATCTCAGGGTATCCTGACAGTGCGTGGTGGTATGACCTCTCACGCAGCGGTTGTTGCGCGTGGTATGGGTACCTGCTGTGTATCCGGCTGCGAAGAAATCAAGATGAACGAAGAAGCAAAGACCTTTACACTGGGCGGCAGAACCTTCAAGGAAGGGGACTATATCTCTCTGGATGGCTCCACAGGCAACATCTACGGCGAAGATATTCCTACCGTAAAGGCAGAAATTACAGGCAACTTCCAGACCTTCATGGCTTGGGCTGACGCGAAGAGAGTGCTGAAGGTTAGAACAAATGCCGACACACCCAACGATGCACAGACAGCAATCGACTTCGGCGCAGAGGGTATCGGTCTGACCAGAACAGAGCACATGTTCTTTGCGGCTGACAGAATCATGAAATTCAGAAAGATGATTATGTCCGATACCGTAGAGGAAAGAGAAGCGGCACTGGAAGGCATTGAGCCTTTCCAGAAGGATGACTTCAAGGGCATCTACAAGGCAATGCAGGAAAGACCTGTTACCATTCGTCTGCTGGACCCCCCTCTGCATGAGTTCATGCCTAACACAGAGGAAGAATTTGCACAGCTGGCTGAAATGACAGGCAAAACAGTGGAAGAACTGAAAATCAAGGCACGCAGTCTGCATGAGCTGAACCCCATGATGGGTCACAGAGGCTGCCGTCTGGCTGTAAGCTATCCCGAAATCGCAAGAATGCAGGCAAAGGCTATCATGGAAGCTGCTATCGAGGTTTCCGAGGAGGATGGCATCAACATTAAGCCTGAAATCATGATTCCTTTGGTTGGCGAAATCAAGGAACTGAAATATGTAAAGAATATCGTAGTAGAAACAGTAGAAAAGGTATTTGAAGCAAAGGGCAAGAAGCTGGATTATCTGGTTGGTACCATGATTGAAATCCCCAGAGCTGCACTGACAGCTGACCAGATTGCAACAGAGGCTGAATTCTTCTCCTTCGGTACAAACGACCTGACACAGATGACTTATGGTCTGTCCCGTGATGACGCAGGTAAGATTTTGGCTGACTACATCGACAAGAATATCTACGAGGTTGACCCTACTGCAAGACTGGACAGAGCAGGCGTTGGTCTGCTGATGCAGTGGGCAGTAGAAAAGGCAAAACCCGTTCGTCCTGACATCCATCTGGGTATCTGTGGCGAACATGGCGGTGATCCTTACTCCGTTGAATTCTGCCACCAGATTGGTCTGGACTATGTATCCTGCTCTCCCTACCGCGTACCTATCGCAAGACTGGCTGCGGCACAGGCACAGATTAACTTCCCTCGCTAAGGATTACATAGGCAATCAGGAAGCATAGCAGTAAAATAAGACATAATAAAAAGGGATAAATCCAAAAAATGGGTTTATCCCTTTTTTGAGTGCCTGCGATTTTTCGTGGAAACGGCAGGAAAGCATTGAAAAACGGGGAAAGGTGATGTACAATAGGCAACAGTGCGATTTTTTACAGAAGAAGGAGAGGAAGAAATGGCAAAGGAAAAGAAAAAGCTGCCCTTGGCGGCATATATTTTTGCAGGCCTGGTGCTGGGGATTCTGGTGGGGGCTGCATTGATGAAAACGCCTGAGATTGCGGTGGAATACATTAAGCCGTTCGGGACGTTATTTTTAAACTTAGTGAAATTCATTGTAGTGCCGATTGTACTGTTCTCGATTATGAGCGGCGTGATTTCCATGCAGGACATGCGGAAGGTTGGCAGTATCGGGGTGAAAACCGTTTGCTATTATATGTGTACAACGGCGATGGCGGTGCTGATTGGTCTGGTGATTGCGAATCTTTGCAAGGGATTTTTCCATCAGCTTGCGACATCGGGATTGGAATATGAGGCGGCGGAGGCACCGAGCTTTATCGAAACCATCGTGAATATTTTCCCGAATAACGCATTGGAGCCTATGGTAAACGCAAATATGCTGCAGGTTATCGTGATTGCGCTGTTCTTTGGGTTTGGCGCGATTGCGGTTGGCGAAAAAGGAAGGGCGTTTACGGAATTTGTAGAGAGCGCAAGTGCGATTTCCATGTATGTAATGGATGCAATCATCAAGCTGAGCCCGATTGGCGTTTTTTGCTTGATTACACCTGTGGTAGCGGAAAACGGCCCCTCTGTATTGGGGGATTTGGCAACGGTGCTTCTGGTGGCGTATGCGGCGTATATTCTGCACATGGTGGTTGTGTATTCGCTGACGGTGAAGGCGATGGGCGGACTGAGCCCGATTCAGTTCTTTAAGGGGATGCTGCCGGCAATCCTGTTTGCATTTTCCAGTGCATCTTCCGTAGGGACACTGCCGCTGAATCTGGAATGTGTGCAGAAGCTGGGGGCGAAGAAGGATGTTGCAAGCTTTGTGCTGCCCTTGGGCGCGACCATCAATATGGATGGTACGGCAATTTATCAGGGCGTGTGCGTCATTTTTATTGCGACCTGTTTTGGGGTTGATCTGACGATTGGACAGCAGCTGACAATCATTCTGACGGCAACACTGGCATCTATCGGGACAGCAGGCGTGCCTGGGGCAGGGATGATTATGCTGGCAATGGTGCTGCAGAGCGTTGGCCTGCCCGTAGAGGGGATTGCGCTTGTGGCAGGGATAGACCGTATTTTTGACATGGGACGAACAACGGTAAACATTACAGGGGATGCGGCATGTACGCTTTGCGTTTCTAAGATGGAGGAGAAAAGACAGGCGCAGAAGGAGAAAACTGAGGCGTAAGAACAGAATAGACAGAAAAGGAACCCTGATGGCATGCCATTGGGGTTTTGCTTTTGGGGATTTTGCTGCATTATATAGAAGAAACGGAGGAAAATGAGGGGGTCGAATCGGTGAAATTGCGGAAAAATCAGGGGTTTGAAAAGAAAAAGAGAAAAAGTGAAAAAAGGTGTTGACATTTTTCGGCAAGCGTGTATAATATATAAATGTTCCCGCGAAAACGGCGGAGCAAACTGAGAAAATCGAATCACAGAAATCGCAGAAGATTGAAAAGTTTTTAAATAAAAACATTGACAAGTGGACGCGAACCTGATATACTAATTTCTGCTGATGCGAAATATCAGTAAAAAGCACAAAAATAAAAATAAAAAAGTGCTTGACAAGAGAATGAAGATTTGATAAAATAATCTTCGCTGCTGAAAAGCAGATTTGATCCTTGAAAACTGAACAATGGATATGAATAAACACAACCCATAGTCAATTC
>OLFZ01002719.1_pt1 | contig 11026 bp, 10 predicted proteins | sample 1604861 | NCBI WGS metagenome assembly OLFZ01 (sample SAMEA3888895, study PRJEB22519) | human gut metagenome | biome: human gut; feature: human-associated habitat; material: faeces | place: Denmark | collected 2011 | reverse complement strand
TAAGAGCTTCTGCCCCTTCAGGGCGTGTGGGGCAAAACTTGCGAAACTTCAGTTACAAAGACAAAAAAATACGATTTTCGACTTTTTCAAGTGGACTCAGATAAACTCCTTCACTTATCTGATGGCTCCGATAATCTCATGCACGGATGAGCAGCCATGAGCGTCGAGCCAGTCGTTGATGCCGTCCTTCACCTTCTTGGTCACGGCTGGATCAAGGAAGTTGGCTGTACCAATCTCTATCGCAGTGGCACCACACATCAAGAACTCAATGGCATCCTTGGCTGTAGTAATTCCGCCTAAGCCTACAACTGGAATCTTGACGGCATGAGCCACATCGTACACCATACGGAGGGCCACAGGCTTGACACATGGACCGCTCAGACCGCCTGTACGAATGCTTAGCAGCGGCTGACGCTTCTCGATGTCCACAGCCATACCCATCAGAGTGTTGATGAGCGATACGGCGTCGGCTCCCTCAGCCTCGCAGGCACGGGCTATGTCGGCGATATTGGTCACATTGGGCGACAACTTAACTATCAACGTCTTGTTATATGCCTGACGCACGGCTCTTACCACCTGGGCTGCACCCTCACAGGTCACACCGAATGCCATTCCGCCGTCCTTCACGTTAGGGCAAGAGATGTTGAGCTCAATGGCAGGTATCTTGTCCAGCTCGCCTATACGGGCCGCACAAGCTGCATAATTCTCTGGCGAATGACCCGATACGTTGACAATCATATTGGTGTCGATATCCTTGATTTGAGGATAGATATGCTCGCAGAAATAATTTACGCCCTTGTTCTGCAAGCCCACACAGTTGAGCATTCCCTGTGGCGTCTCTGCCATTCGGGGATAGTCATTGCCCTCGCGAGGCTCCAACGTGGTGCCCTTTACTATAATGCCGCCTATCTCGTCAAGAGGTACAAAATCGGCAAACTCCAGTCCGTAACCAAAAGTTCCCGAGGCTGTCATCACGGGATTCTTGAGCTTCAGATGATGTATATTTACGCTTAATGATGCCATAATATTCTGTTGTTTTTAATTCATTTTCCTTTACAAATAAAGGATTAATGCGAAACTATAATGAGTATAAGATATTGACAAATCAAGAGGGATATCAATCCCAGAGCAGATTCTTCACATTGATGACCGGACCATCCTTGCACACACACTGGTTGCCCTTCACGGTCTTCTCCACGCAGCACAGGCAGGCGCCCACACCACAGGCCATCTTGTTCTCCAACGAGACCTCGCACTCCACATCAGCCTTCTTGGCATAACGCGCCACACTCATCATCATGGGCTTAGGACCACAGGTGCTGATCATGTCGAAATGCTCGTGCTGAAGGATGGAATGGTTGGTAACAAAACCTTGCTCGCCAGCACTGCCATCCTCGGTGGTGATGCACACTCTGCCATACTTGGCAAACTCGTCCAGCTCGAGCAGGTCGGTTGCTGTACGGGCTCCCAAGAGGAACACGGGGTCGGCACCCTGATCCTTCAGCAGCTTGCCGAAGTAGAGCAACGGAGCCACACCTACGCCACCGCCCACCAGCAGATAGCGCTGACCAGGAGCCGTTGGCATGGTGAAACCATTGCCAAGAGGCAACATACAGTTGAGCACATCGCCCTGCTGGAGCTTGGACAACTGACGGGTTCCGTCGCCGACAACAGCCACAAGAAGCCACAGCTGATTCTGCTCACGGTCTACAAAGTTGATGGAGATAGGACGGCGAAGCATCGTGGCAGGCGAATGGTCTACACGTACTTCCACAAACTGTCCTGGCAGGATTTCGGGGAGCGCCTTGTCGTCGGTCAACTTAATCAACACGTGCTTGTCGCTCAATGGTTCTACCGAAACCACCTTGAGGTCTAAAATGTATTTTTTCATCTTCAGGATTTGAGTTTTGTTCGTCTTGTTTGAATTCTGTTCTTGTTAACTACGGCTCTTATTGTTCTAATGATTGCGCGCATACGCACGTACACTCATCATAATGGCTTGTTTTATCATGATGGCTTGCTTTCAAATTGCCGAATGCCGCTTTAACTTCTGCAAAGGTACGAAAAAAATAGGGAACACAAAACAAAAAACAGACAAATGGAGAAAAAGTATAAAAAAAGAAGCTCTTAAAACAAGAAATGAAGGAGCCAGGACAAGAGCCATTCAGCTAAAAAATGACTAAAAACACTTGTCTCGACTCCTTCATTTCTTACTGACAGGAGAGCGAATCTGAAAGCTCCGAAAGATGCCACTTTCGAGGAATAGAATGACTATTTCTTGGGTACGAAAGTCTCCCAGGTCTGATCATCATAGAAGATACGGATCTCGGTGATTTTACGTTGCGGTTTGTCAATATATTTAACTTCTGTTTGGGCTATATTTTTGCGTGTAGTATTTACACTATGACTTACAGGTTGATCAAAAAGCGAACCTGAAGGATAAGCCGAAGATGGCTGCGAGGAAGAATGAGCCGACAAAGAGGCAGCAGAAGCCGACTGAGGGGAAGACGAAACCTCAGCAGAATCGTCGTCCGAAAAATCGAGTGCCATATCCGTGGGCTCATGACGCGCAGCCGAACCGCTACCTGAAGTTGCATCCGATGGGGTGGGCGCAGCACCGTCATGAATATACATCGGACCGACTCCGTAGAGCAACCAGTCGAGACTGATGAGTGGAAACTTGCGTTTGATTAACTCAACCGTATTGAGTGTTGCGCGACTCTTACCGGTGAGGATGTTGCTCAGGGTAGGAGTGGAGATCTGAGTCATCTGAGCGAAGCTTTGCTGGGTGAGATGCTGGTCCTCCATAATCTGTCTTATTCTATCTTTCATACCGAATAGGTGTTATTTTTGTACTTTTTCTAATATTTTACAAAGGTAAATCTTTTTTTTGAAACAACCAAGAAATATAAAGAGAATTTTGATTTATAAAGTTTATATTTATCTATTTTAATTTATAAATTACCATCTATTAAACGCAAGTTTTCGGGTTTAGATTTATAAACCTATATTTAGTATTTCAAAGTATTTACAAAGAAATTATTTATAATAAAAGGCTAATAAACTGGGATTTAGCATAGTATTTCACGTAAATAGGCGCATAAAGGGTGCTTTATGCAGGTTTTTGATGTATAGTGATTGTTTTTTATGCTTTCTAAATCGATAAATTTACATAAATCATTGGTTTTCTGTGTTTTATATGAATAAAAAACGGTATGTATATTTATTCGTTTATGTTTTACAAGAAGATAGTTTAGTTTATATTATTAAATAATTACCAACTATAAATATATTTAGTTTTAGTTTCGAAATTGAAATTTACCCCATCTCTCATTTAAAGTTTTAAAATATAAATTTCTAAATTTCACAATTATAAATCTTAATAAATATGAACGATAAATATTTGAAGCTATAAAACTGCTCAAATTTTCATTTTTTCTGTTTTGCTTATCACAGGCTAACCCACATCCAAATTCGCGAGTTTTGAGGAGGATAAACAACGATTCTGAAACGTAAAATACTATTTATCAACACTTTACACAAAAACAAGACTGTTTTCAAGCAATCTCCTTTTAAATCAGAAATAGGTCAAACAGAGGAGAAAAAGGGGCAATTTTGGCTATTTTTCTTGAATTTCGCCCCATTTTTGCCCCTATTTTCATTCAACATAGCCCCATATTTACTTTTTCTGGCCTCACTTCCAGCTCATTTTTCTGCAAGAGGAGTCCAACTCCATACCGAAACACTCCCCAATGGGGCAACATAAGAAACAAGAAAAAGGGCAACCCCGGAAAGGATTGCCCATTGTATTTTTAGAAAACTAATTACAAAACTGGAGATAAGACTGCCGCCCCAAAAGCAGAAAAACCAGACTGCCCAATCAGCTTAATGGAGGATGAAAAAGATGAGTTCCTGCATCAGTTCACCAGCCGAAGTATTGGGGTTGTTGAAGCCCTTCATCTTGGCATCCACCTCCTTCATCTTGGCAATAATCTGCATCACCTTCATTCCATTATAGTTTCTCATTCCTGTCGTATAATCGCGCACACCCCAGGTAGATTTCAAATCCAGGAATTTTGCGAGCTCTGTTTCGTTCTGTTTATTGGGTGCATAATATGCCAACATCAAATTTTGGAAATAAGAAAAGAGCAACGGGAGAAGCGAGAAGGCTCCACCCGACTTTGGATTATTGTCAAAATATTGTACTATCTGATTTGCCTTGAAAACATCCTTGTTGATGATCGCATTTCTCAGCTCAAAGACATTGAAATCCTTGCTCACTCCGATTTCGCGTTCCACGATTTCGGGCGTCACTCTCCTGTCGTTTTCCGACAGCGAAATGAGTACCTTGTCCAGCTCGGAGGTAAGACGGTGCAAGTCGGGGCCGATGTGATCGGCAATCATCTGTGTGGCCTTCGGCTCGATGGTGGTGTTGCGCACTTTCAGATATTTCTCTATGAAACCCGCCAGTTGGTAATCTTTCATTTTTTTGCTCTCCAAGAGCACACCCGTCTGTGCCACCTTGGTGAGGAGCGTCTTCGGACTCTTCAAAATTCCGTTTTTATAGCACACACATAAGATGGTCGATTTTACGGGATTTTCGAGATACTTGTCGAGTGCCTCGAAATTTTTCAAATTTTGAGCCTCTTTCAGAATCACCACCCGATGCTCTGCCATCATAGGATAACCCTTGCACTGGTCTACCACCTGGACTGCCGTCACAGAGGGAGACCCGAAAAGCACCACCTGGTTGAAATCTCGTTCTTCCGGCTGGAGCGCATGTTCCATCAGGTAATCACAAATTTTGTCGATATAGTACGACTCGTCACCCATCAGCAAGTAGACGGGTGAGAAGTTGCGAGCCTTCAGATCTTTCATGACCGACTCATAACTTACGCCTTGTTTTTTTTCTGCCATTACGATATTTTTTGTATCTTTGCATCAGCTTCGCCGATGTTGGGAATTTATTTCAGCCACAAAGATACGAAATATTTTTCTAACAATCTGCCAGAAAGGAAAGAAATCGGCGACTATATATATAAAAGGTAAAACAAACATGACAAGTCTCAACTTACCGCCCTTCGACGTACGCCTGAAAGGCACGAAGCAGGCGCCTCTGATTTTCGATTTTCTGAGAAGACGCTACGTCCGGCTCACTCCCGAAGAGTGGGTGCGACAGCACTTCGTCCACTTCATGGTGGAGCACCGCCACTACCCTGCCTCACTGCTTGCCAACGAGGTTTCGCTGCATGTGGGCGACAAGGTTCTCAGGGCCGACACCATCCTTTACAACAAGCAGCTGCAGCCGGTCATGATCGTTGAATACAAGGCTCCTCACATACCTATCACGCAGACTGTTTTCGACCAGATTGTCACCTACAATATGCTGCTGCATGTAGACTACTTGGTGGTGAGCAACGGGCTGCAGCACTATGTCTGCAAGATGGATTATGATGGTAAAAAATATTTATATTTAGAAGAATTACCAGACTACTCAAATATTTTTACAGAATAAGGGCAGCGATATTCAGTCAATTACTGCTCTCATCTACAGAGCCAGGACTGGTGTCCATTTACACTTGTTGCTGTGTCATTAGTGTCATTTGTCATTAGTGTCATTTAGGATTTTGGAGAAAAAAAGTTCTACTATAGTATATATAAATAATATATTATTTATATATACTATAGTAGAGCAAAAAAATCCCCCAAAACTCTTAATGACAAATGACACAAATGACACTAATGACACCGCAAGAAGTGTAAAAAGACACACTTCAAAATAGTCATTAGTCATTAAGAAACTTTGAAAATGCGTTTTTTCCATTTTTCTTAATGACTAATGACTAATGACTAAAATTTCACTGGCGTTTTTGCAATAATCAATGCCAGCAGAAAAAACTAAAAGAAAACAGGTCTTAAAAACGGGCTTTTTCAAGCACTTGCAAAATACTGATAGTCTGGCGGTTACACAGCGATTAGTATTTATTAACTTTCAAACTGATCACGTTTTTGAACATACAGCCCAAAAATGTATTATATTTGCAGTGTCAAAGCGAGAGAAATGCGAACCAGATGGTAAACAAAGCGGGCAGGGGAATCCAGAAGGTACAGTTGTTCTATCGCCGCAGACAACAATAGAGCTCAAGCAGCGCTCCACAAGGGTCATCTATTATGACCACGGGAGGTCACAATAGACGACCGGCGCCGGTCATCTATTAAGACCCAAAAGCAGCGCTATCAAAGCAGGGAGGAAGAAAACAAAGATGCTGGGAAGCACAAGATGATGAAGCTGAGAAGCACACAGAAACAATGCTGAGAAGCACACGGAACAATCCGGATTCACACACATGAAACTTCATGTTTACCCATTTCTTAACAGAATTGTAACATCTGTTTAAATCGGCTGTAATATTGCATGAGTACCTTTGCACCCGAAAAGGAAGGCGATAGCTGAACGAAAGCTTAGGAAAAGCAGACGGAAAGCTTAGGAAAAGCAGACGGAAAACTTAGGAAAAGCAGACGGAAAACTTAGGAAAAGCCTCGTTTTCATTTCATCGGGAAACAATAATTTATCAAAAATAAATGGGTACAATTTATCTATGCATTGTGATCTTCCTGCTCTGTTTGGCAGTGTTCGATCTCTTCGTGGGAGTCAGCAACGATGCTGTCAACTTCCTGCAGTCAGCCATCGGAGCTAAGGTGGCAAAGTTTCGCACGGTTCTTATCATCGCCTCCTGTGGTGTAGTGCTCGGAGCCATCATGTCGTCGGGAATGATGGACATCGCCCGCCACGGCATCATGAGTCCAGACCACTTCACCTTCGAAGAAGTAATGACGCTCTTCCTCGCGGTTATGGTAACCGATGTCATCGTGCTGGACGTGTTCAACACGTTAGGTATGCCTACCTCCACCACCGTCTCGCTGGTGTTCGAGTTGTTGGGAGGTGCCTTCATCCTCGCCACCCTGAAGATGATAGGCGACGACAGCCTCAACTACGGTATGCTGCTCAACAGCAACAAGGCCTTGGAGGTGATTATGGGTATTTTCTCATCGGTCATCATCGCCTTTGTCTTCGGTGCTTTCGTGATGTGGCTCTCGCGTGTGGTTTTCACCTTCAACTATCGCAAGCACTCCCGCTATTCGATTGCCATTTTCGGCGGTATCGCTTTCACAGCCCTCTCCTACTTCATCTTCATGAAGGGCTTGGGCAAGAGCCCTTATCTGCCAGCAGAATGGCGCGATTTCATTGACCAGAACATCGGTTCGCTGCTCTGTGCCACTTTCGTGGTTTCAGCCATCGTGATGGAGTTCCTACACCTCTGCCGCGTCAACATCTTCAAGTTCACTGTGCTGATGGGCACCTTTGCCTTAGCGATGGCCTTTGCCGGCAACGATCTGGTGAACTTTATCGGTGTGCCTCTCGCCGGACTTTCTTCTTACAACGACTATATGGCCAATGCCAACGGCGTGGGTCCCGACAGTTTCATGATGACATCGCTGATGGAGAGTGCCAAGACCACTCCCGTCTATCTGCTCGCTGCAGGCTTCGTGATGATTGTCGCCATGGCCACCTCAAAGAAGGCACAGAACGTGATCAAGACCTCTGTAGACCTGAGCCGCCAGGACGAGGGAGACGAGATGTTTGGCAGCTCATCTGCAGCACGCGTCATCGTACGCAACTGCCAGAGTGCCGACTCATGGCTCAACGGCTTCATGCCCAAGTCGTTGAAGCAGTGGATCAACAGCCGCTTCGACAAGAACGATGTAGAGTTGGAGGAAAGCGCTGCCTTCGACGTGGTTCGCGCAGCCGTCAACCTGGTATTGGCTTCCATGCTCATCACCATCGGTACCAACCTCAAGTTGCCTCTCTCTACCACCTATGTAACCTTCATGGTAGCCATGGGTTCTTCGCTTGCCGACAAGGCTTGGAGCCGTGAGAGTGCCGTATTCCGCGTAACAGGTGTGCTGAGTGTCATCGGTGGATGGTTTATCACAGCCGGTGTGGCTTTCGCAGCCTGCGCCCTCGTCTGCCTCGCCATGCATTTTGGCGGCATCCTCGTGCAGACAGCCTTCATTGTTCTCGTTATCTTCATGCTCATACGCAGCAACATCCGGTACAACAAGAAGTCGAAGGAAGAGAGCAAGGGAAGCACCTTCCAGCTGATGATGCGCTCGCACGATCCAGAAATCGTATGGGATCTGCTTCGCCGTCATGTGTCACGCACACAGAGCTTCGTATGCCGCTTCGCCCTGAGTGAGTTCAACCTCATCATGGATGGTCTTGCCAACGAGAACACCCGCGAGCTGCGCCATGCCAACAAGGAGCTGAAGAAGGAGCAGGACATGCTGAAGAAGTTCCGCCGCCAGGAGATGTTAGGCTTGAAACGCTCGCCTTTGGAGATTGCCATCGAGCGCAACACATGGTTCCATCTGGGTGCCAACAGCAACCAGCAGTTCATCTACTCACTGCGCCGTATGCTCGACCCTATCAAGGAGCACGTAGACAACAATTTTAACCCGCTGCCCACTGAATACATCAACGAGTTTATGCCTATACGCCAAAAGATCAACGACTTGATGAAGATGAGCTGCGAACAGATAGAGACAAGTCGCTATGAGAACTATCGTGAGATTCTCGCCGAGGCTGATGCCTGCAAGGACGAGCTCTCAGTGATCAGAAAGAAGCACATCGATCGTCTGCAGAACATGAAAGACAACACGCTGATGCAGATCTCGCTCGTCTATCTGAACGTACTGCAGGAGAGCCAGGAGTTCCTCAGTGTGATGAGACACCAGCTCAGAGCAGCCAAGAAGTTCATGGAGAACTAATCCTCTCCTTTGCTTATTCGATATAAATAAAAGAGCATCGCCTGCTGGTGATGCTCTTTTATTTTGATTTTTCGCTGGGTTCAGGAGTTATAGCGACTTCCTACAAGCTCTTGATGAGTTTCAGTATCTCAGCCCGCTTGCTATCATTGGTGCCATTGCCTACATAGCGTACAATGCCTTTCTCGTCGAGCACGAGGAAGAGTGGAAAGCCACCTGTGCCCACAAAGCGCACGAAATACTTGTCGTCGTAGATGTGGTTCCAGTTGAACCCACGCTGCTGGGTGATGCGACGCACCTTGTCGGCCTTCTCGAAGTTGACCGAGAGAAACAGCACGTCGGGCAACTGCTCCTTCCATTCAGAGAGAATCGGCATCTCGCGCAGACAGGGTCCGCAGCCCGAGAACCAGGCATTGACAACCACCTTTCGGCCCTTGATGAGTTCGTCGGTCCATGGATTGCCATCGATGTCATACTCGGCAAAATGCCCTGGCAAAGGTTTACCTACCTCAAGTTCTAAATATTTATAGCCTCCCTCTGGAAACATGCGCTTGTTCATCAGCTCACGGTTTTTTATCTCTTCGTCTATCTCGGCGATTCCTTTCACACGGTTGCGGGGTATCTCATACTTGGCCCACGACTGGGGCACAGTAGCTCCCTTGCGAAGGGTGATGTTTACAATCATATAATCCTTGCTCAAGCTCACGAATCCCATCGACTGGGCATCAGCTGCATCAGAAGGGAGGTCCTTTGAATAATACTTACCGTCGATAAAGTAGGCGGCCTTGACCAAACTGTCTGTTGTTTGGGTTTCAGACTGCTGTGCAGATGCCGTGAGCGAGGCAAATGACAGCAGAGCCATGAAAAAGCTTTTTGTTCTCATTGTTTTTTATGTTGATATTTTCTGTTTTCAATGCCACAAAAGTACATAAAAAAGGCAAAACTCCATCATCGAAGTCCTGCCTTTTTTCTTTATTCAATAAGTTTAACGGTGCTTAAAACGTTTTTTGAATGTCTCAACTTTCGCAAGTAAGCTCCACACGCCCTGAACCCAACGACCAACACCGAAGGGAATTGAAATTCCCTGGTCGAAGGATAAAGCAAAGGTAAAGGGAGAAGCTCATAGATACTGCACGCCCTGAAAGGGCAGAAGTTCTTAGATACTGCACGCCCTGAAAGGCAGAAGTTCTTAGATACTGCACGCCCTGTAAGGGCAGAAGCTCTTAGCCCAGGGCAACGCCCTGGGTATAATGGCAATTGGCAAGGCGCCCTGTAAGGTAGGGTGTTCAAAATTCGAATCAAAAATCCGGCATAAAAAATGGTGTTATTTCGGTGCAGTTAAGTTACTGATTTTTAACACTTTAATATACGAAATAGTTCTTTGAAAATTTGCATAACTCACTGATTTTCAGTATCTTTGCAAGTAAAAATTAATACATAAGATATGGAAAAATCAACCAAAGATACAGAGCTTGAAAAGCTTCAAAAGCGTGTCGAAAAACTAGAGAAGGCAAATAAGTCTCTAAAAAAGGACAAACGTAATCTTAAGAGAAGACTGACTACCTCTCAGAATAAGTCCAATAAGTATCGTTCCGAACTTAAAAAAAAAGAAAAGCCGAACGTAGGATTGGACAAGGAGTCCTTCGAACAAATAATGAGTCTATTAGACGACATCATTATTCATCCTTAATGGTTGCTTTGAGTACTGCTTTTTATGCTCGTCTTTCTATAGGCTCACGTCAGATTGTTGAAATATTCAATATCCTGAATGAGTTTATGGGCAATATTTTCGGTGAAGTACCTGCTTATACGACAATTGGCTACTGGGCACAAGAGTTGGGGCTTAGTGTCTATAAGGAATCGTGTACCCTTTTCAAGGGTAAGCGTTATGCCTTGATTGTCGATGAAAGCATGATGATAGGCAGTGAGAAAATGCTGCTTACGCTTGCTGTTGCGGCAGATAATATAGGAATGGCCATCACAGAAAAAAACATAACCATTGTAGACATCTCAATAGCTAAGAGCTGGAATGGAAAATCCATTCAGGGAGTATTGGAAAAAGTCGCTGATAAAATTGGGCATAAACCAGAATATGTAATCAGCGACAATGGCTCCTGTATATGTAAGGCCATTAGAGATGCTGGTTATAAACATCACCATGATATTAGTCATACTCTTGGCATGTTTCTCGAAAGAGTTT
>OLFZ01002718.1_pt1 | contig 11027 bp, 8 predicted proteins | sample 1604861 | NCBI WGS metagenome assembly OLFZ01 (sample SAMEA3888895, study PRJEB22519) | human gut metagenome | biome: human gut; feature: human-associated habitat; material: faeces | place: Denmark | collected 2011 | reverse complement strand
ACTGCTTTGCCGTGGTCTGCCTGTTTATCACAATGGTGGTCGGATGTGCCGTCACCCTGGAGATTCCCCCGGCAAAGGCAAGCACATTGTCATCATAGGTACCGGTAATTTTTAAATAGATCCTCTCCCCATAGTCCACTTCACTCATCGTAGTGCCGGACAGGGATACATTCGTAAGACCGTAGCTGTTTAATTCTGCTACAAGATCTGCCGCATCCTCCGGTTTCAAATACCCTTCCGTCTCCATGATAAGCAGATACTCTCTGGCAGCCTGCCTCATGCTCCACTTATCCGAGATCCCGGCAAATGCCCCAAAGATGATGACAAGAAATGCACATACCATGATGAGGCTTACCATCGCAACCAGCATATTTTCAATGACCGTGGCTTCTTTTTTCTTAAAAATCATGTCTTTTAGTAAAAATCTCTTTGCCATAGTTCCCCCTAAAATGCGATCTGCATATCCAAAAGCTTCATAATGATGCAGTATAAAATCATGATCAGCAGGTCAAAGGCAATCATCATGACATAGGCAAGGGTCTTGTTCTCTAACACAATGCACTGCCTCTTGTTCACTCCTGCCTGTCCTCTTTCGATGTTGTTTTCCAGGCTTTTTAATGCCTCTTCCACATGACCGGTACTCTGCAGTGACCGGATCACCGTACAAAAAGATGCAATCTCCACGCTGGAAAAGGACAATTCAAAGTCCGATAGTGCCTCGTCCAGGCTTCTTCCGGCATCCAGATCGGTCTTCATACGGATCATTGCCATCTTAAGCCGCTTGTTTTCTACCACAAGCACAGCATCCTTGATGGCATCAATGATGTACTGACCACCTTTTTTTCCGTAAAGTACAGACCTGCTCATTTCACAGATATCTGCCATCATGGCTTCCTTACTCTGCTTATCCTCTAACACAAGGTAGATATCTAAGAAAAACCATGCGATCACTGTCGAAACTACCGTAATGGGGATTCCGGCTCCTGCCTGAAATACCTTTACCGCAATGAGATAGGTAATGCTCTCCGTAAAGGCTGCCATTGTAAACTTATACAGATACCACCTGCTTACAAGGATCCCGTCCTGTAAAAACACATCGGCACCATGTTTTTTTAACCAGATCTGTTTCTTTCCCACAAAGTTTTTGAATGTCTTAGAGTTTCCTGCCCTCTCCAGTTCTTCCTTTACAAAAGTAAGGGAAGTTCTTCCACTCTTTCTAAGAAGTAGTGACTGGATCGTGGTGAAAAGCAAAACTGCCACCAAAAGAAACAGTAATTGTAACACCGTTTTCATCGCTCTCTCCTTCCTATCTGTCTGCCCTGAATACTTTTACTATCACAAACAGATACATGATCCCGGTAATAAACAGGATGCACTGCCCCGCCAGATTTTTCGTAAGGATTCCTTTGACATCCACGCCGATCCCTTTACCGATTAAGGCTACGATAATCACTGACATTACAGAAATCGCAATTAATGTAAGCTTCATGGAAAACAGGATGTTTTTTCGCTCTTCCCTTGCGGACATACTCTCCGTGATCTGCCCCATCATCTGGGTCAACACCTCTTCATAATTTGCCTGATAGTGCATACAGTTTTTTAAGTTCACAAAAATCGTCTTAAGGGATCGGTTGTCCACGGACTCACAGGCAAAATCAAATGCCAGGTCTGCATTGCCATACTTTTCTGCAGTGACTAAAAATCCCGATACGATTTCCTTGAACGGACCATCCATTCCGCTTACCGTTCTTGCCATAATGGTTACGATATCTGTACTGGACTTTGCATGGTTATTTAAAATCGACACAAAAAGCGGGGTATCCTCTTCGATCCGGTCATAGGTCTTTTCCGACAGGATGACCACGAATAATATCTCTGCAGTCACCGCTGCCACTCCCAAAAACAGGGACAAAAATACATTTCCCGTGATTCCATACGCCACATACGCTGTCACCGGGAAGGTTAACGCTAATATGCACAGGTACAGTTCCCCGGATAACTTCGGAAGATACTTTTTCAAACCACTCTGTAAGATCAGACGGTCTGCCCGGTATAACAGGCTGTTATTCTCAATCTCTCCGTACTTTGCAATAAATCCGGCTTCCTGTGCAATCCTTCTTTCCTTCTCTCCCTTATAATGTTGATACAGCTGTCTGAATACACTCTTTTCCAAGGCTCTCTTATGAATCAGGTAGAATGCCACATACAGACTAACGGCGATCACGATCCAAAGAATCCGGTTCTTCATCTGCCTCACTCCCTTCTTCAAACGGTAAATAGCTTCCCACTTCCTCACGGCTTACCCCGGCATCTGAATTTTCATCCGTTATGGTTTCCTCTTCCATACCGATCCCAAGACTGGGATCAAAGACTACCACGCCGTACTCGTCATAGAGGATGATGGGATCGTTCCAGTCAATTCCCGGATCATAGGCTTCGCCGTTGTAAACTTTTGCATCCTGTTCCGATACATAACGGAACAGTCCCACTCCCTGCACGAAGTAATAGCCGGATTTAAAATACTCCGGGATATTAATTTTGATACAGTTGGAATGCAAGAACTCATAATCATAGGATACGAACTGCTCCATGGATCCAAAGCTGTGGATGTTCGCAGAAAGCATAAAGTCCTGATAATAGGTTCCCGTATAAAACTCACACACATACTGTGCATCTTTCGTAAGCCCCAGTACGGTTCCGCCATCCGATACGTTTTCCTCAGTCACCAATACACCTCCGACCTTATCCAGATAAAGTCTTGCTACCGTGTCAAAACACAAAAGGGAAAAAGCTTCGGATGCCGTATCCACGTAGTACTTATAATCGTCCTTATCGGTTTCCGCATAGACAAAGTAATAATGTCCTCCCTCATCGGAGATCATGTTGGAGATACCGATGGAATACCCATAGTCTGCAAATCTCTCAAACACAATTTCCTCCGGGACAGTCGTTTCCGAAATATAGATCAGGGCATTGTTTCCTACAATCGTAGGGATCTCGTCATCCATACTGCTGCTTACCCAGATGCTTCTTAGATACTGACCGGAGCGATCCAGTTCCTTACCTTTAAAGTTGGTATCCCCCTTGGGACAGGCAAAGAAGATATTCTCTCCCTCCCTGTCCCTTGCAAGATCCTGTCTGATATCGGCTTCCCCCTCATGGTGCCAAACGTATGCCTTATTTGCCTTCAAGTCATATACATTTGCATAAGCTTTTGCTTCCTTACTCTCCATTCCGGCAAGGGTGGGAAACACGCTGCAGCCGGTAAGCATCAGGGTAAGCGCCATGAGGAAGCTTATACCGATCACTTTCTTTTTTCTCATACGCTCACCTCAAAGGGGTAGACTTTACGAAGGATCAGTTTTCCCTTGGAGGCATCAAATCCTACGATCCTTACGATTTCATCCACGGTAAAGTCCGACAAATGCACCACGTACTCAAACCCGGTCAGCTGTTTTAAAGCCTCTCTGTTTCCGTATCCGGTTGCCTGCGAAATATAGTCTGCCATCTTTTCCACTGCCATCTCGCAGTTGGCTCCATGCACACTTGTCCAGCACTTATGTCCGGTCATGGATGCTTTGGAAAGTCCTGCAGCTTCCGATCCTTCCTTGACCTCTCCCACGATCACACGGTCAAGGTCAACAAGAAGTGCCACCCTGGTCAGATCCCCAAGGTTATAACTTACCTTGCTGTCACCGCCATTTACCATGACATGGGCTGCAATGATATCCGGGTGGTGGAGATCAAAAAGTTCTGCATTCTCCTGACAGATCATGACAGAATCCGTATCCGGGATCTTTTCAATACAGGCATTCATAAGGGTAGTCTTCCCGGAAGCACCCTTCCCGGTAAACAGAATTCCCCTGCTTTCGATCATCTGGGAAAACAGGCTGTCTAAGTCTTCGTTTCCCTCCGGGAAGAACTTTTCCTGAAAGTGCACCTTTAAACTTCCCTTACGTCCTGTTTTTCCAAACATTCCAAGATCCGACAGTTCGCTTAAGGAATACTTATTCTTGGGGATCTTTCTTATTACCACCAGAGGGCTGCCTCCCACAATCAAAAGTCCTCCGATCACGGCTAGCCGCAAGATAAAGTCCTCCTGGTCCGCATCCGTAAAGGTCTGGATCGCATTTGCCGTGCCAAGGTTTACCTTATTTCTTTCAAGAAGCCTTGTGACAAAACTTTTGTAGGCTCCCTCGGAAGGGAAGGTAATGTCTCTTCCCTCTCTCTTTCCGTTTCGTTTGATACGGATGTTTTCTGCATTATGGATCTTAATATCCGAAATGCTCTTATCATGGATCAGATCATCAATGATGCCATATCCCCAGATCTCCCGATCCACCAGATGCAGGATCTCTTCCTTTTCTTTCTCCCCGATCTCTTTTCCTTCTTCATCGGTATAATCTGACAGGCTCTCTTTCATAGAATTTAAGACATCCTCACGACCGTTGATGAGGTTCCCATAGGTTCTCTTATTTAAGTTTTTTAAAACTCCGGCACCCTGCGTTTCATAAAATTCCTCTACAAGGTTTTCTGCCAGCGCCTGTAAGTCTTTTTTGTTACTCATTTTCTTCCTCCCGTTCCATTGTTTCTAAAATTACCGCCTCATGGTGGATATTTTCTTTTTTCTTTGCCGTGGCAAAAAGAATCACCGCCAGGATGGTAACTGCAAACACTACGATAAATGCCATCAGTTTCACCAATAGTTTCCTCTGCTCCCCTGGATCTTTTCCACGTTCTCTTAATAAGATGACTTCCTCTTCCTTTTTGATCTTCTCTGCGTTCTTCCTGATGACCCGTACATCTTCCGTGGATTCATAGGTAAGTGTCACTGCAGTCTTAAAAAAATAGCAGTACAAATACTTTCCATAGGTTAAATCCTGCGTATAGTTACAGCCCAAGGCAATGCCTACAAAAAGCAATAACAGAAATAACAGTACGCAGACTGCTCTTGGAACTTTCAAAAACATCGGAAGACAGACATTGATCAGAATGCCTGCAGACAGGCATCCAAAGAATATCAATTTTTGCAGAAAGCTCTGTCCTTTCAGGGCATCGATGCCAAAAAGGGCATCCGCATCTATTTCTTCCAGATTTACGTTTCTCTCCATCTGTGCCATAACTTATCTCCTTCCTAAAACATTCGCTGGATCATGCCATCTGTGCCCTTTACAAGTCCTGCGATCACAATGGGGGTAATGGCTGCCTGCACCGTAATCATGATGCAGTTTTCCATATCATTAGAGGCATACAATGCATCACTTACAAGTTCCGTGCACATCACGCATCCGGTCTTAATGATGACTACCATCATTGCCCCGGAAATACAAAATCCAAAGAACGTCTTTAAAAACTGCACCATGGATCTGGATACATCCGGACCTCCTGCCCCCATGGCTACTGCAATCCCGGCAAACGGCATCACCACCAAGGGTTTTAAAATCCGCTCAAAGGCACTGCTTATAATAGACAGGCTGCTTGCTACCATCACAAGAATCAAAACGACTCCCCCGATCAATAAGAGGATGCAACATCCCAGGGTCTCAAACAGCCTTCCGATCCACTCCCCGGACAGTTCAAACTCCGGAAGTACCAGACTTTCACTAATGATTCTTTCAAGGTCTCCGTCCATGGACAGCATATATCCCGCACCTCCGCCAAGCGTTGCGGTGATCCCATCGGAAAATTCCATGATGTATCCCAGTATCTGCCAGAGGTTTGCTGCCACAAACAAAATGATGCAGTACCTGACCCCATCCATCAAAAATCTCTGTGCCTGCTGCTCCGGGGGAGCAGTCACCACAGATTTATAGATGGCAATGACAAAAAAGCAGGTGGCAATCGGTATGGTCACTGCAGAAATGCTTGTATAAAGTGAATGCACGATTCCATAGGGAGTGCCACCGGAGACGGCAGTCGGACTTGTCCGAAAGATGGTCATGGCGATGCCGATCAAGGTGTTCCAGATCGCAAAGGAAGCGTTATAAAGTGCTTTTACTACCGTTTCCATTTTTCTCTCCTTCCTTTAGGTCAGAACTGCCACCAGTGCGCCAAGTCCCAAAAGTACACCACCTGCCACCACCGAGTAGACCGCCTGGTGTTCGCCCTGCTGATCCATCTGTCTGAACGCCATGGCGAATTTAATGCCACCGTAGACTAACATGACGGCGCCGATACTGGTTCCCAGTGTAATCAGGACATTTTTCAAGCTGTCGATTGCATGGGTATAGGCTGCCAGCGCAAAAACCGGGGGAAAAATAAACATTTTCATGAGCCCTCCTCCTTCCTTCATTTCTTTTCAGAAGTTAAGTGGGACGTTAAATAAGCTATTTCGTAGAATTTTTAGACAAAAGAAAAACCTCATGACTGCGTTTTACAGTCACAAGGTTTTAAGAATTATTTTAGGGCAAAGCACTTTTATGGTACCATTCCCACCCCTACCCCTGCCCGACTCCCAGGGGGGTGATGATAAACTTATAAATTTAACAAAAGATCCGGTACTACAAACATGGTTCTTTAAAAGACTATATGTTATCCGTGATCCGAAACTTTGTGCAGGCCTGATGTCTTGCCTGTTCGATACATTCTTCTTCGGTGTCCGCATAGCCTCTGACATTATCCTCTTCGTCATACCAGAGGTAGGCAAATTCTTCCGGCTCCTTTCCAAGGATGGTTGTCATGGTTTCCTCGACAATCTGGCTTTTTACTTCCCAGACTCTTGCTTCTACCTCATCTCTATGATTGCTAATTCTTTCATTATCACAATGGATCAGGGAATCTCCGACTTCATAAATATCCCTTTTCAGTCTCTCCCTCTCCATTTTCGTTTTTGTAAATACCGAAAATCCATTACCAAACACTTCTATTACTTCATATCCGATACGCTTTAATTCCAGCGCAATCGTCATAAGAATGCCAAAATCAATCACAATCGGGGGGAAGCACTCGTAAATATCCTCCTCCAGTAAGTCAACCAGTTCTTCCTCTCCGGTTGTCTGTTCCTTTATGTCACTATCTTCCAGCGTCTGATAATGATCCGGGGATACAATTTTTCCGTACATCATCTGATCTATGGACACATCAAAATAGCTGCAGATCGCATCCAGATCATAGATACTCGCTCTTCCATTTCCTTTCTCCCACATAGAGATCGTCTGCCTGGCCATATGCAGTTCATCCGCTAACTGCTGTTGTTTTACATCATGGATTTCCCGTAATGCCTTTAGATTTCTTCCAAATCTGACTTCTCTTGTTTTCATATAAAAATACCTCCGGTTTTCTTTTCCATCAGCTGATATATGTATCATAGCATCTATAAGGCATCCCGGTCGAGCAATACATTTTTACACGAAACTGCTATTTTCGACTCAAATGTTAATTTTACTGACATAGGCTGATGGCATCCGGCTTTTATGTATCAACGTTTCGTTGGCATCATTCCCCACATAAATCTTCATACACCTGTTTTATCACACTTTCTATGTGAATGCTCCCAAGATATCCAAAAGGAATCTTCCGTTCTCTGACCGCAGCTATAAACTTTCCATAGATCACATGGCTCATATGATCGGTATAAAAATAAACCTTCTCACACCCTTCTAGCATCTTTCCGTCTACTGTTTTGGAAGCTTCACTTAGTACAAATCTCCAGCCAGGGAATTGCTGTTTTAACTTATTATGCCAGTTTACATGACCGCCTATAATTGCAATCTTTTTTCCCTTAATGGCAGCTTTCATTTCCTCTATAGACAAATCGTTTCTTATTTCTTCTTCCTGCTGTGTCTGATACGCAAACTCTCTTAAGGCAATCAGTTCTTCCCTTTCACTCTCATACCGGTGTACCATCTCTTCAGCTTCTCTTCTGGAAGCTTTTGCTTCACTATAAGCATCTCTTAGTCTTTTGATTTCCCGGTCTTTTTCATCCAGACTGCTTCTAAGTCTCGCTATCTCTTTTAAGTATTCGTTTTCATTTTCCTCTGTTTCTGACGATACCGGTGTACTGGATGCTTTCGTTTTCAAAACCTCTGGCTCTGTTTTTTCTTTCTCTTTATACACTTCAATCTTTTTCGGATCAAAAAGACTGTCTTCGTCATCATCGTAATCAAAGTCATACTTAGAAAGAAGATAATCTGTCTCCATGTCAAACCGGTCTGTGATATCTGCTATGGTAGAACAGAGCGTATAGATCATTGTAAGATGCTGGATCTGTTCGTAAGTGTACTCTTTTTTCGGATGATTCATTTTAAGAGTCATCAGGGTTCGTGTCATCTCTATGCGAAGTCCCATAAAATTTTCCAGAGACGTAAAGGGAAAATCCCCGGGATAATTAAAGTAATTCATGCATTCTTCCGCAAATCTCTCATCTGCATAATATTTCTTTCCATACTTATTTTTGGAACTTAGTTTTTCATCATCCATCCAGGCATCCACGGTCTTCATGCACTCTTCAAAAAGTCCATCTTCCGGGAACTCTCTTTCAATGTATTCTTCTCTTTTCCAGTCTTCCATCTTTTTTATCAGATAGAAGTATAAAACGGACACTTCATCCGAAAATGTAATTCCCATAAGCGGACACATGATAAGTACCATTCCCACGACACCCAGCTGGCTGTTTTCCTCTTTTTCATCAGAAAGACCCAGTATTTCGTCCATGGAAATCGTGCGGAATCTTTTAAGTGTCCGGTACAGATTTCTATGATAAATTTTAAAGAGATATTTTAACAGTTCCCTGCAATAAACGTCACCACTCTGCGCTCCGCCGTAAATGACATACAAAATCTTTTTCTGCAATGCCACAGATATATTTTCGTTATATCTTGCATCAAGATCTATATTTCTTGTATATTTTAGGAATTCAGGCAGTTTATCGCTACAGTGTTTCAGAAAATCCTTTTCTATGTAGGGAAAATCGCAATCCATATCCTGAGTAATAAAATCCTGCAGGAAATAATACTCTGCGCCAATAGTATCCGGCAGGGCATTCCCTTCCTGTCTGTTCTTCATATCCTGCATAATGGAAATCAAAACGTCCACCGGCATCGGGTTGTCGTCATTATATCCCTGATCGAAATAATCATCCAAAAATCTGCTCATAGCTGCCACCAAGTTCTTTCATCTAAACATTTTTTATCTTATCATCTTTATCTGCTACTTCAATAATGCTGTACAGTCTTTTTCTCCATCCCATGGAAGCATCCCTCATAAGTTAGATTTTCTAAAGTATAACATAAAAAAGGAAGAACGCATATAAACTACACCTTCTTCCTCTTAATTTTTCACTTTATTTTATTCATTTTTCCTTATGCCAGTTTCACCTGCTCGATAAAATCTCTTACTTCCTCTGTCTCAGAATTTTCATTAAACAGTTCCCGAATCATGGAATAGCTGTAACCATTTGAAATAAGCGGTTTTAGAAATCTTATCAACACATTAGAAAAGCCATTATTAATTAAACTTCTCACCACAAGACATCTTCTTTCATATTCCTTCTGATCGCACACAGATCCATCAGAGTTGTAATGAAATTCTTCCAAAGTGATCTTTTGCATCATAGAGTGTTTTTCCTCATATCTTTTGGCATTCTCCAAAAGTTTCTGTCTTTCTTTCATGGAAAGCACAATCTCCTTGGGTACCACTTTCATTTTAATGGCTTCTTTGTAAACAAGCGCTTCTTCTACCGTAATATGCCTGATTTCTTCCCCGGCATCCAATAACCTTTTTGCTTCTTCCCTTGCTTTTTTGCCACTTAGCATGACCGGATCATTATTTTTATATCTCCTCTCTCTCTTTATCCGCTGTTTTCTCGGATCATACGGATTCTTTTTTCTGCACAGCAGTTTTACAAAATCTGTCTTTTCCATCTGACATTTTGTCTGATATAAGGGTTCTGTACCTTTTACCACAATAGCGCATTCCCCATCTTTTTTCATGGCAAAAATGTCCTCTGCAGATAACAGGCTCTTTTGCATAACATCCTCTGAACGGGAACTCTGCCCCTTATAGTCCTTTGCATCCGATTCACTGGCTTTATGAATCGTCTGTGTGCCAAAATGTTTGGACAGGTATTCGCAGGAATCCATATCCGGTGCTCCCAGAATATCTATGATAGAACAGTTACCGATCAAATCCTTATCCATATCAAACTTTGGAAACTTTCTTTTTAACTGGATCAGGTTCTGCACAATGATTACAGCACTCATATTTCGGGACCGCATGGTAGACAGCTTCTCTACAAAAGAATCCGGAAGTGTGACATTTGCAAATTCATCCATTAAGAAGGTAAGATGCACCGGCAGGGTCTCATGAAGAGCAGGATCGATTGCTGTCAGATGATAAAGCTCGTCAAAAAACAGTGAATACACCATCGAAGGAATCCAGTCATAATATCTCTTATCCTCACTGGTCACGATATACAGAATTCTCTTTCCCGTTCCTGCTTCCCTACAGGGCTTGGAATATCCAAAACTGTCTGCAATATGTATTTCGTCCTCTGACAAAAGATCAATGACACACTTTAGTTTCATATATCTGCAGTGTGCATCTAATGATGCCACAATGGAACTGGTTGTCTCCGCTGCTCCATGATAAAACTTCTCCACCTCGATAAATCCCGGGAAGTCTGAATCATTTCCACATTCTTCTTTCCAGTACTTTTGTGCCCTCATTTCAATATCAAGAATACCGCCTGCCCGGTTATCTATGGATCCATCGTTCTTTGTATAAACGCACGTTGCATTCAAAAGCATAACAAAGGTCTCCCAGTTTTGCTCTTCCTTGGGATAATAATAGTGAATCAGATAAATAATACTGGTAAGCAGTACTTCCGCAGACTGTTCAAAAAACTGATCGCTGCTTCCGTTATCTTCTGCCGGAGTCGTTGCTTTCATCAAAATTCCTGCAATGCTCATAATATCTGATTCATTACGGATATAGCGAAACGGATTAAAATGGATGCTCATTGGCATTCCATCCTCTGATTCCACGTTCATAACCATGACTTCATATCCATTATCCTCAAAATACTGCCC
>OLFZ01002716.1_pt1 | contig 11035 bp, 6 predicted proteins | sample 1604861 | NCBI WGS metagenome assembly OLFZ01 (sample SAMEA3888895, study PRJEB22519) | human gut metagenome | biome: human gut; feature: human-associated habitat; material: faeces | place: Denmark | collected 2011 | reverse complement strand
GGTGGCGCAGCAGATCGAACAGAGCTGTTACGCCCATTACGATCCCGACGACAGCGAGGTGATCCGCAAACTCTACTCGCAGGAGATCGCCGGCCAAATCGATGCGGCGGTCGAGTCGTTGTCGCCCAAGTGCCGCGAGGTGTTCCGCATGAGCCATATCGAAGGACTTTCGAACCGTGAGATCAGCGAACGGCTGGGCATTACGCTTTCGACCGTCGAAAACCATATCTACAATGCCCTGAAGCAGCTCCGACAAAAATTAAGTCACTATAAGATGCTGATTCTCTTGACAATGTATATTCTTGGCAGATAATTTTTCATTTTTGCATAGGTGATTTGCCCCGGCGAGGTGTATTTAGGGTAGAAACCCAATATTCCGAACCGTGAAACAAGACGACACGACCGCCCGTTTCGACGAGCAACTGCTCACCGCCTACTTCTCCGGCACTGCGACTGCTGAGGAGGAGCAGGCGTTGCTGGCGTGGATTCGCAGCAGCGACGACAACCGCCGTACCTTTGCCGAGCTGCGCGCCGTCTGGCAGCGCGGCCGCATGCAGCGTCCCGATACGCAGCTGCAGGCCCGTTTCGTGCGTTCGCTCAACAGCCTCAACCGGCGGATCGACGCTCTCGGCGCCGACGCTCCGCTCCGCAGGAGCCGTCGTATTCCGCTGCGCCGCTTTGCAGCGGCGGCAATCGTCGCCGTGGCGCTCGCCGCGGCTTTCATGACCTACCGGGTCGCCACCGCACCTTTCGTCCATCGTTTCCACAACGCCGATACCGTGGCCATGCACGTGGCCATGCCCGACGGCACCGACGTCTGGCTCAGCCCCGGTACGACGCTCTCCTACGACGATACGTTCCGCATCGACGGCCGCAATGTCGAACTCGACGGCGAGGCCTATTTCGACGTCACGCACGATGCCGGACAACCCTTCGTCGTCACCGCGCCCGCATTCCGGGTCCACGTGCTCGGCACGGTCTTCAACGTCCGCTCCTTCAGCGGCGAACCGGTCGCCGAAGCCACGCTGGCCGAAGGCTCCGTGGCCCTGCAGCACGCCGGCGGCCGCAACCTGATCTGCCTGCATCCCGGCCAGCAGGCCGTCTATGACGCCGAGGCCGAGCTGCTCGAAGTCGACGAAGTGCCCGTGGGCGACCTGCTGCTGATCCGTTACGGGGTCGTCACCCTCGACAATGCCACGCTGCCCGAAATCGTCGCGCGCATCGAACGGACCTACGGCGTAAGCCTGCGCATCGGGGCGCAGCAGATACCCGGCGAACGCTACAATTTCAGTTTCCAGAAGGACGCTTCGGTCGAAGACGTCGTGGAGCTGCTGCAGTTCGTGTCGGGCTGTCGTTTCGAAATAATTCAGCTGAATCGATAAATAGTAACCCAACCCCAAATCCGCTCAGCCTATGGAACAAGAGTCTTTTGCTATCCTTTAGTCCGAACCCGCCGTTCGGACCGGCCTTAAAACAAACTTCTTCCTTTATTCTAATCTGAAACATAATGAAAAAATCGATTACTTCACTCCTGAAAGGGTGGTGTGCGGCTCTGTTATGCGCCGGCCTGACGCTCCCGTCGTTCGCGGCGGCCGATGCCGACGCCGCTTTCGCCGCGCAGCGCCACGATCTGAAACTGTCGCTGCGCAACGCTCCCCTGCGCGAGGTGGTGACGGCTTTCACCCAACAGACGGGCGTGGTCTTTTCCTATGAAACTTCGCTCGGCGAACGGACCCTGCCCCATGTGGACGTCGCGCTGAACGGCTCGACGCTCGACGAGATGCTGGCTTCGGTATTCGCCGGCACCGGCATTTCCTATAAGATCAAGGACAAGGTGGTTGCTCTGTCCGCGCCTCCGCAGTCCGATGCGCCGGCTGCGCGCAGCGCCGCGCAGCAGCGGAAGCAGACCGTCGCCGGCCGTGTGACCGACGAGCAGGGCGAACCGCTGGCCGGCGTGAGCGTGCTGGTGAAAAACACCCTTACGGGCACCTCCACCGATGCCGACGGCCGCTACTCGCTCTCCGTTTCCGGAAGCGGCGCCGTGCTGGTCTTCATGTACTTGGGATTCCAGACCCTCGAAGAGGAGGTCGGCGCCCGGAGTACGCTCGACGTGACGCTGCGCGAGAACAAGCAGATCCTCGAAGAGGTGGTCGTCGTGGGCTACGGTTCGGTCAAGCGCCGCGACCTGATCGGCGCCGTGGATCAGGTGGACAGCAGGCAGTTCGCCGAACGCTCCAATCCGAGCGTCTCGCGTTCGCTGCAGGGCGCCATCCCCAACCTCAATATCTCGATGCGCGACGGCAAGCCTTCGCGCGCGGCGACCATCGACATTCGCGGTACCGGCTCGATCGGTTCGGGCGGCGGAGCGCTGGTGCTGATCGACGGTGTCGAGGGCGACCTCGAAACGGTCAATCCGCAGGACATCGCCAGCGTATCGGTGCTCAAGGACGCATCGTCGGCCGCCATTTACGGCGCCCGCGGCGCTTTCGGCGTGATTCTCGTGACTACCAAGTCGGCTTCCGAAGGCGAGGTGAACGTCACCTACAGCGGCAGTTTCTCAATCCACTCGCGCACCGTCAAGCCCAACCTCGTGACCGACGGTTACGAGTGGACGACGGGTTATATCAACGCATGGAACGGCTACTACAACGGTTCGAAGGAGCTCAATTCGACGATCAACAACATCGTGCCCTATTCCGATTCGTGGTACCGGGAACTCGCCCGCCGCAGTACGGATCCCTCGCTCGAACGCGTGCGCATCAACGACAACGGCAAATACGAATATTTCGGCAATACCGACTGGACCAAAGCCTTCTACAAGGACGTGAACTATTCGCACGAGCACAACCTGAGCATTTCGGGCGGCGGCAAAAACGCCGATTATTACGTTTCGGGCCGCTTTTACGATCAGGACGGCATCTACCGCGTCGGCGACGAACGCTACAAGCAGTATAACGTGCGGGCCAAAGGCAGCGTGCGCATCCGCCCGTGGCTGCGTCTGAACAACAACATGGACTTCACGGTCGTGGACTACCACCAGCCGATGCTCTACTACAGCAACCAGCTCGTGCCGCGCATGGTCGAACACTCCGGCCAGCCCGTCAGCCTGATTACCAATCCCGACGGCACGTGGACCTATGCCGCCGTGCTGAACGGTTACGCCGGGTTCGCCGAAGGGACGAGCTACCAGCAGGAGGATAAATTCACGCTCAAGGACAAGCTCGGCGTCGAGATCGACCTCGTGAAAGACGTGCTCAAGGTCTCCGGCGACCTGTCTTACCTCTTTTCGCGCAACACGCGCGAACGCGTGACCAACATGTACACCGGCTATACCGGACCCGAATCGACCATCACGGTCAATGAAAGTCAGGGCAGCACGCTCCAGAACGTCCGTTACGACATGAACTATGTTTCGAGCAACATCTATGCGGAATACACCCCCAAACTGGGCGACGACCACTCGCTCAAACTTTTGGGCGGCTGGAATCTCGAAAAGAAGAAATACCGCACCCTGACCGTCAAGCGCGAGGGGCTGACCGTTCCTTCGAAGCCCAGTTTCGGGCTGATGGACGGCGTGACGAGCGACCCCACGGTCGGCGGTTACGACTGGAGCTACGTCGGAGCCTTCTTCCGCGCCAATTACGGCTACAAGGGGCGCTACCTCGCCGAGTTCAGCTGCCGCTACGACGGCTCGTCGAAATTCCCCCAGAATTCGAAGTGGGGCTTCTTCCCCTCGGCTTCGGTGGGCTGGCGGCTCTCCGAAGAGAAGTTCATGGGGTGGTCCGAGGGCTGGCTCGACAACTTCAAGATCCGCCTTTCCGCCGGTTCGATGGGCAACGGCAACATCGACCCCTACAAGTATATCGACTACATGACCCTCAAGTCCTCGACCGTGGTCATCGGCAATGCGCTGGGAACCTACACCGTCGCTCCGGGCGCCATTCCGCTCTCGCTCACGTGGGAGACCTCGACCACGTACGACGTCGGCGCCGATCTGGACCTCTTCAAGAACCGCCTGACGATGGGCTTCGACTGGTACCGCCGCTATACGACCGATATGTACACCGTCGGCGTGAGCCTGCCCGCCGTGTACGGCACGGCGGCCCCCAAGGGCAACAACGCCTCGCTGAAGACCAATGGCTGGGAGCTCTCCGTAGGCTGGCGCGACAGCTTCAGACTGGCCGGCAAGGAGTTCCGCTACGGCGTCAAGGCGATGGTCTGGGATTCGCGTACGTGGGTGACCAAATACATCAACCCCACGGGCAACCTCGACGACTATTACGAAGGCATGGAGCTGGGCGAAATCTGGGGTTACCGCGTCGAGGGCCTTTTCCGCGATCAGGACGACATCGACTCCCACGCCACGCAGTCCTTCCTGCAATCCTCCGACAAGGTGACGCGCCCCGGTCAGGTCAAGTTCGCCGACCTGAACGAGGACGGCAAGATCGATCAGGGCGCCAAGACGCTCTCCGACCACGGCGACCTGACCGTCATCGGCAACACCTCGGCCCGCTACCATTACGGCATCAACGTCAATCTGAACTGGAACGGCATCGGCATTTCGACCTTCTGGCAGGGCGTCGCCAAGAAGAACTGGTATCCACGCTACGATTCGGGTTACTTCTGGGGGCAGTACAACCGTCCGTTCGGCTACATGCTCAAGGCCCATACGGGCAGCAACGTCTACAGTGAGGAGCTGGACAACTGGGACACGGCCTACTGGCCCCGCTATTCGGCTTACCAGACCAACGAAAGCTCGGTGAACCGCGTGCTGACCACGCCCAACGACCGCTACATGCAGGACGTGTCGTACATCCGCCTGAAAAACCTGACCGTCGATTACACCTTCCCGGCCCATATCTGCCGCAAGATGCGGATCAAGGGGCTGAAGGTCTATGTTTCGGGCGAGAACCTCTGGACCTCCTCGCCGATGTTCAAATACTGCGACAACTACGACCCCGAAGTCATCAACGCGGGCGACTCCGACTTCCGTACGACCGAGGGCGACGGTTACAGCTATCCGATGCCGCGCACCGTGACGCTGGGTCTCAACCTCACGTTCTAATTCTCAAACCATGCAAACGATGAAAAAGCTGTTTCTGATTCTGTCGGTCGCCGCGGGGCTTGTCTCCTGCGAGGATTTCCTGACCGCCGGAGACCCCAATAAGATCGACGCTCCCTCCTATTTCCGCAACGAGAGCGATCTGGAGGCCTATGCCAACGGATTTCTGCAAACCATGATCCCGACCGCCATTTCCGTGGCCACGGGCGACGCCCGCGCCGACTACATGGCTTGGCGCGGCGAGTGGCAGTACCTCACCGACAACTTCGACGCCGACGACCAGTCGGGCTGGTCCACGGGCAGCTGGGAGGACCTGCGCAACATCAACTACTTCCTCGGCAACTTCCGCCGGGCTGCGGCCGGCGAGGCGATTCTCGACCATTACGAAGGCGTCGCACGCTTTTGGCGCGCCTATTTCTACATGAACAAGGTCAAGACCTTCGGGGCCGTGCCGTGGTATGACAGGGAGATCGACGCCAACGACCGCGAGGCGCTCTACAAGCCGCGCGATTCGCGGGAATACGTCATGCGCAAGGTGCTCGAAGACCTCGATTTCGCCTCGACGCACTGCATCACCAACGCCAAGCTCGAAGTCAATTCGGTGCGCATCACCCGCAACGTGGCGCTGGCCTTCAAGGCCCGCTGCTGTCTCTACGAAGGCACTTTCCGCAAATACCACGCGAACGATCCCTCGACCGGCAAGCCGTGGACGGCCGACGAGTCGGAGATGTACCTCCGGGCCTGCGCCGACGCCTGCGAAACGCTGATGGGCGAGGGCAAATATGCGCTGGTTTCCGATCCGGCCAAGGTCGCCACGCAATACCGGAGTCTGTTCACCAGCGAGAGCGTCGCCTCCGGCGAGGTCATCTGGGCGCGCGCCTACGACGCTTCGCTCAACGCCACGCATATCCTCAATACCTATTTCGTGAATATGCAGTACGGCAGTTACTCGCTCACGCGCCAGTTCGTCAATACCTACCTCAACCGGGACGGCAGCCGTTTCACCGACAAGGCGGGGTATGAGAAAACCCTCTTTGCCGACGAGTTCGAAAACCGCGACTACCGCCTGATGCAGAGCATCCGCTATCCGGGCTATACGCGCAGGAACAACAACGTCAATACGCCCTACGCCCCCGATTTCGGCTACTGCGTGACGGGCTACCAGCCCATCAAGTGGGTCATCGACGACACCTCGATGGACAGCAATACGGCTCCCTGCGCCACCAGCATCCCGATCCTGCGCTATGCCGAGGTGCTGCTCAACTACGCCGAGGCCAAGGCCGAACTGGGCGAATTCAGCGAGACGGTCTGGAACGCCACGATCAAACTCCTGCGCGAACGCGCCGGGGTGGACGGCGCGATGCCTTCGGCCTACGATCCCTACATGGCCGAATACTTTCTCAACACCACGACCGACATGGCCATCTTGGAGATCCGCCGCGAACGCGGCATCGAGCTGCTGCTCGAAAACTGCCGTTGGGACGACGACATGCGCTGGGGTATGGGGCGGCTGCTGGAACGCCCGTGGTATGGCGTCTATGTGGGCGAGCTGGGCAAGGGCTACGACATGGACGGCGACGGTTCGGGCGACGTCTGCTTCGTGCGCGAAAATCCCCCGGTGACGGAGCCGGGCGTGACCTACCGGGTGCTGGGCGGCGACTATGCGCTTACCGACGGCGACAGCGGCTATATCGAGTGCTACATCCGCATGAACCGCAAGTGGGACGATAAGAAGTACGTGCGGCCGATCCCGACCACGGCCCTCAACGACAATCCCGCGCTGGGCCAGAATCCGGGCTGGAAGAAATAAACGATTGCGAACCTGAAAAATGAAAATCATGAAACGAATATATCAGTTTTTGCTGCTGGCCGCCGGGTGCGCGGCGCTGACGACGGCGTGCAGCGACGACGATGACAGCTATCTGGTCCGCGAGACGGATTCGATCCGCTTCGCCAGCTGTCTGGCCTCGTCCAAGCAGATCACGCTCCGCTGCAACGGCAGCTGGCGAACCGTGATTCCCGAAGACGCCGGATGGCTTTCGACCTCTCCCTCCGAAGGCGTCGGCAGCGGCGCGTTCGAGTGGATCGCCGTTTCGGCCACGCACAACCGTTCTGCCGAGCGCACCGCGACCATCTACCTCGAAAGCGGAGGCAGGCAATATCCGATCACGGTCACGCAGGCCGACGGCGCCGTCGTTTACGGCGCGCCCTATGTCGAAGGCAACCTCATCGAGCAGGAGCCGTCCAAAGCGCGCCTCTGCTTCACCTACGCCAATGCCTATGGCGACGAAACGATCGACGTGAGCTGCGCCCTGGGCGGCGATTCGCAGGGCCTTTCGGTGGCCGGCGCTTCGGTGTCGCTCGTCAACGGCGGCGATACGGTGGCGCTCGACATTGCGGGAACGCCGACCGTGCCGGGCTATGCGGCCTTCGCCGTGTCGGTGGACGGCGTGCAGATCGGTACGGCCCGCGCCAAGGTGTACGCCATGAGCGAAATGCCGATCGAGGGGCTTCCCGTGACGTGGGAGTTCTGTCCCGTCAAGGGCAGTACCGAGGACGTCAATGCCCTGAAAGCCCGGCAGCCCGACTGGGTAACCGCGTCGCACAGTCTGGTTTCGGAGGACGGCCGCGCCTACATCACGGTCGTTGAAGCCGATGCCAAGACGGCTTCGGCGGTCAACAGCTGGGGCTACAACGACGGGCACGCCTATCTCAAGGGGCTCTATACCGGCGATTACTGGCTGCAGAAGATTCCGGTGAAATACCTCGTCTCCGGCACGAAGATCAACTGTACGGGCAGCATCGGCGGTTCGGGTTCTTCGGCGGGGTTCTTCCTGATCGAGTACTCGGCCGACGGGCAGACTTGGCGGCAGGCCGGCGGCGCGAAGAGCGGAACCTTCAACAATACCGAGGTGACCTACCATGTCCGCGCCTACGACAGTCCGCTTTTCGAAGGCGAGAATACGGGCTATTTCTCGTACGACTTCCCCGTCGATCTTACGATCAATTCGGGTACGCTCTGGATACGCTACCGGGTTTCGGCCAACGTGCGCATCACGGCGAACAATACGATCACTACGGGCGGAGGCGGTTCGACGCGCCTGAAGGGCACCTTCTCGGTGTCGGTCGTCGATGAGAACATGAACTGATGAAAACAACGAACAGTATGAAAAAATACCTCACTCTGCTGTTGCTGGCCGTCGTTTCGGCCGCAGCGGGCGCCGGATGCTCTTCGGATGACAGGACGGTGCAGATCACGTCGCTCAAACTCAACGAGAAGGATCTGGAACTTACCGTCGGGCAGTCGTTCCAACTGGTCGCCGCGACCCGTCCCGCCGACGCCGGAGTCACGCTCAAGTGGAGCTCTTCCGACCAGACGGTCGCCACGGTCGATCAAACCGGACTGGTGACGCTCCGCGCCTTCGGCACGGCCGTCATTACGGCCCGCTACCGCAGCTACTCGGCCCGCTGTACGGTCGCCACGTTGCAGGAGCCGCCGCTCGACCCTTCGGCTGCGCTCGCGGCCCCGCTCTCCGATGAGCTTATCTACAGCAAGAACGTACTGCTGTACGCTCCTCGGCGCATCATGCAGGGCTTCGACCTGACCGAAAGCGGCAGCATCTATTATTCGCAGGTCGGCTCCGACGGCGCGACGCTCAACATCTGCCGCGCCGCGGGTCCGGGGCTGAACGCGCAGACCGACTACATGATCCTCAAATACTTCGGCCACGGCACGCAGATCGTCGCCGAGGAGGCTTCCGACGGCAAGACCTACATCTGGCTCAACAGCAACGCCTCGGTGGACAAAAGCGGCGAATACGGCGACAACTGGTCCGTGTCGCGGGTCGAATTCGTTCCGGGCGCGACCTCCGACGCCGGCTATGCGGGAGAGACCTTTTTCCTCAACAAGGACGGACAGTACGACCAGCAGGTCTCGATCGACTTCGGGGCGCGCCGCCTGCTCATCGGTTCGCGCAGGTCGGGCGTGCGCTACTTCTGGATTTTCGACCTCGATGAAGCATTGGCCCTGCCGCTCAAGAAGATGACGGCGACGGTGACGGTCGGTTCGGCGGGCAGCGAACCCGTGACCCGCGAGATCGAGGCCCGCGACCTGAACGACTGCCGCGTGCTGGGCGGTTTCTCGGTGCCTGCCGGTTCGGACAAGGAGAACGACGTCTACTCCTATTCGCATCAGGGACACGAAGTGGCGGGCAACTACGTCTACTTCTACGAAGGCAACGCCGTCGAGACGGGCGCCGATTCGTTCGAATCGAAAGCCTATGTCACGGTCTTCAACTACAGCGGCAAGATCGTCGTGCCGCGTACCGAAGTGGCGGCCGTCGCCGACAAGGCGGGACTTGCCGCCGCGGGACTTACGACCACGGGCTATGCCGAGGGCGAGAGTCTGAAGGTGCGTGACGGCAAACTCTATCTGGGCGTGGCGTGCCGCGACGGATCGTCGGGCAACCGCCGGGCCAATATTCTTGTTTATGACTGCGTGCAGGGCGAATGACGCTCTGCGCCGTAAAACGACGAAGCCGGGGTTCGATCCCCGGCTTCGCTGTTTTCTATGGGCGAGTGTGGTTTTTTCCGTGCGAACGGCGGTTCAGTTTGCGCCTGCGTATGCGGTTTATCCTGTCCGGGAGGGCTGCACCCGCCTTTTCCTCCTGACTCCCGACGGCTTATATCGGCAGGTGCTCTTCGAGCGTGCGGCGCAGGTGGTCGCTGTCGAGGTGGGTGTAGATTTCGGTGGTGAGGATGCTCTCGTGTCCCAGCATCTCCTGCACCTGACGTATGCTTGCGCCCCCTTCGAGCAGGTGCGTGGCGAACGAGTGGCGGAAAGTATGGGGGCTGATGTGCTTGTCGATGCCCGCGCGCTCGACGGCCCGCTTGAGGATCGTGAAGACCATCACGCGCGTGAGCTGTCCGCCGCGGTTGTTGAGGAACACCGTCTCCTCGCCCGAACGTGCGCTGCGCCGCTCTTCGAGATACCGCTGTATCTTGTCCCGCGCCGTGTTGCTGATCGGCACCAGCCGCTGTTTGTCACCTTTGCCGATGACGCGGATGTATCCTTCGCCGAAAAAGAGGTCAGAAAGCCGCAGCGAGGTCAGCTCCGAGACGCGCAGGCCGCACGAGTAGAGCACTTCGAGCATGGCGCTGTCGCGCAGCCCCTTGGTCGAGCGCATGTCGACCGTGGCGATGATGCTGTCGATCTCGTCGGTGGTGAGGATGTCGGGCAGCGGGCGTCCGAATTTGGGCGTGTCGACGAACTCGGCGGGCGAACTTTCGATCTGGTCGTTTACCAGCAGGAAGTTGAAGAAACTGCGGATGCCGCACAGGCAGCGGGCCTGCGAGGTCTTTTCGCGCCCGCGGTCGAAGAGCCATGCCATATAGCGCTCGATCATCGTTCCCTCGACCTTGCGGGGGGCGACGTCGTACTGGCGGAGGATGAAGTGCGCGAACTGGCGCAGGTCGCGCATGTACGATTCCACGGTGTTTTGCGAGAGACGTTTTTCGAGTTTGATATAGGTCCGGTAACGACGTCCCGTCTCTTCCCACTTTTTCGTATTTTCTGCCATCCTTTGCCTGCTATATTCCGAGATTATCGCTAACTTTGTCCGGGCTAAGATATATAAATTTTACATAATATGAACTATATAGCGTTGAATATTGCCTTTTCGGAGGATGAGCAGGCCGAAATACTCACCGCCGAGCTGGCCGACTATCCCTTCGAGAGCTTCGAAACCGAAGACGGGACGCTCAAAGCCTACATTCCGCAGGAGCGGCTGGCCGACTGCAAAGCCGGGGTCGATGCCCTGCTGGCCCGCTACGGCGTGCAGGGACGCTATATCGCCATCGAGACCCAGAACTGGAACGCCGTATGGGAGAGCAATTTCCCGGCCGTCGATGTCGAAGGCCGCCTGCTGATCCGTGCGCCGTTCCACGATCCCGCCCCCGAAGGGGTCATGGAGG
>OLFZ01002714.1_pt1 | contig 11041 bp, 7 predicted proteins | sample 1604861 | NCBI WGS metagenome assembly OLFZ01 (sample SAMEA3888895, study PRJEB22519) | human gut metagenome | biome: human gut; feature: human-associated habitat; material: faeces | place: Denmark | collected 2011 | reverse complement strand
ACCAAGGCACCTCAGACTTATACAGATGTGCAGTATGAGGATGACTGTTTCATTATGTTTGGCAAGGAGAGTGCGGGAATCCCGGAGGATATCTTGGTAAACAATCAGGAAACCTGCGTGCGGATCCCGATGATCGGAGATATCCGTTCCCTGAATTTAAGCAATTCAGTTGCCATTGTGCTTTATGAGGCGCTGCGACAGCATAATTTTACGCATATGAATCTGGAAGGCCATCTGAGAAATTACGACTGGAAATAAGCCTGCAAAGAGTAAATAAAAACCTCTGATCCGGAAATACTGTAGGAGATATTGAGAGATATTTCTTTTACAGCCTTCCGGATCAGAGGTTTTTTGATGTTTTATTTTGCTTTTTCCAGTGTAAAGATAAATTCTGTTCCAACACCTACGGTGCTGATCACATTGATATTCTGCTTATGAGCGTTGATGATCTCTTTTACAATGGCAAGGCCAAGCCCGGTACCCTTGCGGTCTTTTCCCCGGGAAAGATCCGTTTTATAGAAACGATCCCAGATCCTGGAAAGACTTTCCTTTGGAATTCCGCTTCCATGGTCTTTGACTGAGACAAAAACTTTGCCATGATTGACTGTGGTTTCCAGTGTGATAGAAGAATTGTCGCGGCTGAATTTTACTGCATTGTCCAATAAATTGTACAGTACCTGCTGGATCTGTTCCATATCTGCACGGACAAAAAGCTCTTTTCCAGCAAGGAGGAGCTCCAGACGGATGTTTCGTTCCGAACAGGTTCCCTCAAAGGTGGCGGCTGTGGTACGGATCGTTTCATTGATATCAAAACGCCGCATATGCATCATACGCTTTTTGACATCCAGTTCGTTTAAGGTAAGGAGACTTCGGGTAAGCTTCTCCAGACGGGTGGATTCAAAAGCAATGACTTTCAGATAACGTTCCTGCATTTCCGGTGGGATGGTACCGTCCAGCATGGCTTCCACATAGCCTTTGATGGAGGTCAGAGGCGAGCGGAAATCATGGGACACATTGGAAATGAATTGTCGTTGATACTCTCCGTTTTTGTTCAGCTTGTCTGCCATGTAATTCAGGGAGTGGGAAAGATATCCCATCTCATCTTCAGAATCTACGGGGATCGTGTAGGTAAGATTTCCGTTGGCAAATTCCAGGGCACCCTTTAAGATTTCTTTCAGAGGTTTGTGGACCCTGTAAAAATAGATCAGAAGAAAACTGAAAAACAGTGCATAGATCACAATAAAGATCAGGATCATAACCTCTACGATATTGCTGCGGCTTTCGTAGAGGTTTTTCATAGGGTAGTGGATCACCAGATAACCAGTCACCAGATCCGTATCTTTTATGGGAACGACTGTGCTTAGCTGTGTGGTTTTTAATGTCCCGTAAAACGTACCGGAGGAATAGCAGGTATCTTCGTAATCTTCCGGTCGGAAGTTCCTGACGGTGATCTCACCGGAATCAGAGGACTGCTGGTTTGTGTTTATCAGAACGTTCCCATCTGTATCCATAACCCAGAAATCTGCATTTTGAAAGGTTGCTGCAGAGGAAAGAGCCAGGGTGAGGGATTCGTTTTTGGGGCTTTTTACAGCCTGACGAAGTTCATTTTTGGAAACCAGCTGGCTGGCAGTGCGGTAAAGGGACTCTCCGGTAGAGCGCTCCAGCCTTTTTTCTACCAGGTAGGAGCCACCGGAGGAAAGCAGCAGAAAGCAGATTCCGCCCAGCATAAAGTACAGGATCAGCAGTTTAGTATAAAGATGCTGTTTCATGAATCCTTTACCTCAAATTTGTAACCGATCCCCCAGACTGTGGAAAGAGCCCAGTTTGGGTTATCCTTGATCTTCTCACGTAGACGTTTGATGTGAACGTCTACGGTTCTGGTATCGCCAATGTATTCATAGCCCCAGATGTGATCCAGAAGCTGTTCTCTTGTGAAAACCTGATTGGGAGAAGCTGCCAGGAAATAGAGAAGCTCCAGCTCCTTTGGCGGCATATCGATCTGGTGTCCCATATAAGTTACAGAATAGTTGGTCAGGTTGATCACCAGATCCGGATAGGAAACACATTTTTCCTTTGGTGCGGCAGACGGAGATTTTACATGAAATCTGCGCAGTACCGCACGGACACGTGCCACCAGCTCTTTGGAGTCAAAAGGCTTGATGATGTAATCATCCGCTCCAAGTTCCAGTCCCAGGACTTTGTCAAAGGTTTCTCCCTTGGCGGAAAGCATAATGATCGGTACATCGGAGGTGTGACGGATCTCACGGCATACCTGGTATCCGTCAATGCCCGGAAGCATGAGATCCAGAAGGATCAGATCCGGGTGAAAAATATGGAACTGCTTCAGGGCTTCCTCGCCGTCATTTACGATCTTAGTCTCAAAGCATTCTTTTGTGAGATAGAGAGCAACCAGCTCTGCAATGTTGTTGTCATCGTCAACAATGAGGATTTTCTGTTTTGTAGCCATGGCTTCAGCTCCTTTTTATTTCTTGAATTCTACAATGGTCACGCCGGCATCGCCTTCTCCGAATTCGCCGAGACGGAAAGAAGCTACGTGCTTTTGGCGCTTCAGGTAATTGTGGACACCTTTGCGGAGGGCACCGGTACCTTTTCCGTGAACGATACGGACGGATTTCATGTGTGCGATATAGGCGTCATCCAGATATTTATCCAGCTCTGCAACTGCCTCATCTACGGTTTTTCCCAGAAGATTGATCTCTGTGGAAATGCTGGCTGCCTTGGACATACGGATCTTTCCGGCGCCGGTACGTTGCATGGACGGAGTGGTGATCACCGGCTCGTCCACAAGCTCCAGATCGGAGATATGAACCTTGGAACGGATGATACCCATCTGCACAAAGAGATATCCTTTGGAATCCGGATGACTGGAAACTGTTCCTTTCAGATTCAGGCTGAGCACCTTTACGGTATCGCCAAGAGAAAGATCGGATGGCTTCAGCTGTTTCTTTGGCTTTTGCTTCTGCTGCCTGGAAGACATTCCATTTTCGGCTTTTGACATACGTTTTTTCAGGTTCTGGCGCTCTTTTTCTACGGAAGCGGTATCTACGTGATCCTTCTGGAATTTATGGAAAAGCTTCATGGTCTGATCTGCGTATTCCTTGGTATCGCGGAGAATCGCATGTGCCTGTTCATTGGCTTCTCTGAGAATCCGCTCTTTACGTTCATCCAGCTTTTCTTCTTTTTCCTGAAGAGATTTTTTCAGCTCTTCTACCTGCTCTTTGTAACGGGCAATTTCAGCACGCTCGTTTTCGATGGTGACACGGCTCTGCTCCAGGGATGTCAGAACATCTTCAAAAGATTCATCCTGCTCGCTGATCTGTTCCTTTGCTTTGTCGATGATGAAATCCGGAAGCCCCAGCTTGGAAGAAATGGCAAATGCGTTACTTTTTCCCGGAACACCGATCAGAAGGCGGTAGGTCGGACGTAAGGTTTCCACATCGAATTCACAGCAGGCATTTTCCACACCTGGAGTGGAGAGGGCATAGATCTTCAGTTCGCTGTAATGGGTGGTTGCCATGGTACGGATACCCTGCTCGTGAAGATGTGACAGGATCGCAATGGCAAGAGCGGCACCCTCGGTAGGGTCCGTACCTGCACCAAGCTCATCGAAGAGGACCAGGGAATCCTGATCTGCGGATTTCAGGAAGGAAACCACGTTTGTCATATGAGAGGAGAAGGTACTTAAGGACTGTTCAATGCTCTGCTCATCTCCGATATCAGCATAAACCTCGCGGAAAAGTGCAAGTTCGGAACGATCCAGCGCCGGGATATGGAGACCCGACTGTCCCATCATGGTAAGAAGACCTACGGTTTTCAGAGAAACAGTTTTACCACCGGTGTTTGGTCCGGTGACAACCAGGAGGTCAAAATCATCCCCGAGACGGATGTCAATAGGAACGGCTTTTTTCTTATCGATCAGTGGATGACGGGCCTGGCGAAGCCGGATCCGGCCTTCTGTGTTGAAAACAGGTTCACTGGCGTTCATGTCCATGGCAAGTGCGGCACGGGCAAAAATAAAGTCCAGCTGTACCATGATGGAAAGATCTGCGTGAATAGCCTCCAGCTCAGCAGCTACCTGCTGGCTTAAGGATGCAAGGATCACTTCGATCTCTTTCTGCTCTTTCAGCTCCAGCTCGCGGATATCGTTGTTCAGCTTGACAACAGCCATGGGCTCAATGAAAAGAGTGGAACCTGTGGCGGACTGGTCGTGAATCATACCGGGAACCTGGCCTTTATATTCAGCCTTTACCGGGATACAGTAGCGGCCGTCGCGCATGGTGATAACGGAATCCTGAAGATAATTCCTGGCACTTCCTGCAACCAGAGAAGAAAGCTGGGTGTGTATCCGGTCATTGGTGGCCTTGATGCTGCGGCGGATCTGGCGAAGCGTGCTGCTGGCATCGTCACTGATCTCATCCTCGGAAAGGATACAGCGGCGGATCTCTGTGCTGAGTGGTGTCAGAGGTTCCAGTGCCGCAAACATTCCGTCAAGGGAATCGGTCATTCCGTCATCACGGTCACTTCTGGAATAGGCCTTTACACGACCGGTATTCTCAAGAAGACTGCAGACAGAAAGCAGCTCCGGTGCATTCAGGGCGCTGCCAACAGTAAGACGTTTTAATGTGCCACGGATGTCCTTGACACTGCCGAAGGAAATGCCGCCTTTTTTGAACAGGCGTGCAAGGGCATCGTGTGTCTGCAGCTGCATGGACCGGATCTCTTCAATGTCTGTGGAAGGGGTAAGCTTCCGACAGAGATCCTTTCCCATGGGGGAGGAGGCCTTGTCTGTGAGCAGATCTATGATTTTATAGTATTCAAGTGCTTTGTATGCTTTTTTGTTCATTGTTGCTGTAGTTACTCCTTTTTGTTACTTCTGTTGATTCCGTGTTTTTCTGCGTAACACAGGATATGCAAAAAAACACTTCGTTTCCTATTTTACATGATTTCCATAGCAAAGGAAAGTAAAATGTGTTATGATACTGAATAAAGCCCGGAAGTAAGTGGAAACTGTGCAGAAATGCCAGAAAGCCCGGACCGGGATGCGGCCAAAGATCATAAAGAAAGTCTGGCTATGAATGCAAAGTGTGAAGCGGATGTGTTTGTGAGTATGTCTGCTTTGAAAGTAAAAAGAACAGAAAGGCAAGAATTTTATGCGTTTTTTAAATGAATTACATGAGGGAGACAGAGTAAACGGGATCTATCTCTGCAAACAGAAACAGGCAGCTACAACGAAGAATGGCAAGCCCTATGAGAATCTGATCCTTCAGGATAAAACAGGTGTGATCGATGGTAAGATCTGGGATCCCAATTCTCTGGGAATTGATGAGTTTGATACTCTTGATTACATTGAGATCATGGGAGATGTGACAAGCTTTGCAGGCGCCATGCAGCTGAATATCAAGAGAGCACGCAAGGCAGGAGAAGGGGAGTATGATCCGGCAGATTATCTTCCTACCAGTGAGAACAGTGTGGATGATATGCAGAGCCAGCTACGAGAGCTTATCAACAGTGTGAAGAATCCCTATCTTTCCCAGCTTCTGAAGAAGCTCTTTGTGGAAGATCAGGAATTTATGAAGATATTTGAGGGACATTCTGCAGCCAAGACCGTACATCACGGCTTTATCGGCGGACTGATGGAACACACTCTTGGAGTGACACGTCTCTGTGATTACATGGCAAATGCATATCCGGTTTTAAACCGTGATCTTCTGATCACAACCGCACTTCTTCATGATGTGGGCAAAACGAAGGAGCTTTCTGCTTTTCCGATGAATGATTATACAGATGAGGGACAGCTTCTGGGACATATTGTGATCGGGGCACAGATGGTACATGATCTTGCAAAAGAGATCCCGGATTTTCCGGAGAAGCTTGAAAATCAGGTGATCCACTGTATTCTTGCACATCATGGTGAGCTGGAGTACGGTTCTCCCAAGAAGCCGGCACTTGCAGAGGCAGTTGCCCTGAATCTGGCAGACAATACAGATGCAAGGATGGAGACACTGACAGAAATTTTCCACGCAGACAAAGGCAAAAAAGAATGGCTTGGTTTCAACCGGCTTTTTGAGTCCAATTTAAGAAGAACAGGAGATATTTAATACATGGAATTCCGTAAAAACGATATACTCACTTTAGATATAGAGGATTGCGGAGTTGACGGTGAAGGTATCGGGAAAGCCGATGGCTTCACCGTTTTTGTGAAAGACGCCGTGATCGGAGACCGGATCAAAGCCAAGATCATTAAGGCAAAAAAGAACTATGGCTATGGCCGCCTGATGGAGGTGATCACACCGTCTCCATACCGTGTGAAACCTGTCTGCTCTATTGCCCGCCAGTGCGGAGGATGCCAGCTTCAGGCATTATCCTACGAGCAGCAGCTGAAATTTAAAGAGAAAAAGGTTCGTGGACATCTGGAAAGAATCGGAGGTTTTCAGAATCTTGATATGGAACCGATCATGGGGATGGAAGACCCCTATCATTATCGAAACAAGGCACAGTTTCCGGTAGGAAAAAATAAAGACGGAAAGATCATCACAGGCTTTTATGCAGGAAGAACCCACTCCATCATTGATAACCGAGAATGTATTCTGGGAGTGAAACAGAATAAAGAGGTTTTGGACCGTGTGATCGGACACATGGAAAAATATCATGTACAGCCCTACGATGAGGCCACGGGAAAAGGTCTTGTACGTCATATTATGATTCGTTACGGCTTCCATACAGATGAGATGATGGTCTGTCTGATCTTAAACGGAGATAAGATCCCTGCAGAAAAGGCTCTTGTGGAATCACTCTGTGAAATTCCGGAAATGACCAGCATTACCATCAATGTTAATAAAAAACGGAACAATGTGATCCTGGGTGATCAGCTTCGCCTCCTTTGGGGACAGTCCTATATAACGGACAGCATCGGAGATATTTCCTATCAGATCTCTCCCCTGTCCTTTTTCCAGGTCAATCCCATCCAGACCGAAAAACTGTATGGAAAGGCTCTGGAGTACGCCGGCCTTACGGGAAATGAAACTGTCTGGGATCTGTACTGCGGAATCGGAACTATCTCCCTGTTCCTGGCCCAGAAAGCAAAATTCGTCCGCGGCGTGGAGATCGTACCACAGGCCATTGACAATGCAAGAGAGAATGCGAAGCTCAATGGCATTGAGAATGTAGAGTTTTTTGTCGGAAAAGCAGAGGAAGTGCTGCCGAGAGAGTATGAGAAGAATGGCGTTTATGCAGACGTTATCGTGGTAGACCCGCCACGGAAGGGCTGTGATGAGGTACTTCTGAATACGATCCTTAAAATGAAGCCGGAGAGGGTTGTGTATGTGAGCTGTGACAGTGCGACACTGGCGAGGGATCTGAAGGTGCTGTGTGCGGAGGATTATGAACTGGTGCGGGTTTCTACTACTGATATGTTTCCGCAGGGAGTCCATGTTGAGACTGTGTGTTTGCTGTCAAGAAAATAAAATCAAGTGCTGAAAAGCGGCGTATTTCCGGGCTTTTTGTAAGGTTGGTATCATCAGAGAAGCCTTGCGGAAAGCTCGGTTTTATTATATGGAAACATATCTACTTTTCGGTCTGATTGGAGAGAAATTGAGTACCGGAGAATAGCGGTAGGGTTTAGGCTGTGGATTAGATGTCAGAGGTTGTGTCACTAGGATTGTTGTCAGAGCCGACCGCAGTTTAAGCCACTCGATACTAAGGGGCAGACTTGGCAGTGGAATAGATAACAGGAGGATTTGAAAGATGATGGATAAAGATTATTTGTATCAGATTGATATTCGAGAATGGATAGAGAGAGGATTAGATGCTGACATAATGGTTCCTGTATCAGGAAATAAAATTGATAAAAAGTATGATATATACCTTCAGAGTTTTCTTCTTCCTTTGAATGAAGTTGAAAATGATATGGAAAATGATACATATAATGCACATACATTGATGCCTGGAATTACAGTTTACGGTTCTTGGGAGGATGATGAAAAGGTTTATCATCGTTGGGGAAATGACAATGGTTATGAACCACTTGTTATAAAAAGAGAATATAATGGCGTAGCTACAGATTCAATAGAAATTGTTGAAGAGTTTCGATTATTATTCAATCTGTATTTCAATTCACAAAAAAATGAATATATTGATGTTTCTAACGGTGAAGGAATTACCGTAGTGAAAATGAATGATAATGGGTATGTAACTATACATAAAAGATACTTAAAAACGTATCTAGCAGTAAAAGAAAAAGTATTGATGATACATATTGATAGCAGGTGCGTTTCTATCGATAATTCGGAAAAAATCAAGGAAGATGGATTGGTTTATAGAAATAGCGAAAACACAATTTTTTATGCACTTAATATCGGAAATACATCAACTGGACTAAAAAGGAAAAATTATTCCATCATTTATGCAAAAAATGTTGTCTCAGGTTGCAGTTTATGTGATAGTAATATTTGGCCGTATAATGAAGAAAAGACTTATGTTGATTTTATTATTGGTATAGATGAGAACGGAAAAGAAATACGCCATACTTGTAATCCGAAAGAATTAAACAACTACTTCGGGGCAAATCCAACAGCGCCGCACTATTTAACACCTGTATATTTTGACAGTGCAGTACTGAATAAGTATTATTCGAAACCTGAAATTTATAAAGTCGAAGATGGAATTATTCGATGTGGTGTATTGTGGTCATTGTATATTGATAATAGTAATTCAGATTATGTATCAGCTTATTTAGGTGATTTAGGAAGAGATTTACCAAGTGAAGCCGAGCAGCATTATTGGAGGGGATTTAACAAGTCGATTGGAGGAAAATTGAGCAAAACAAAAATAAAGAGAGATTTTATGTGTATTGCATCAGACTCAGAGTCTCCAGATTTTGTTTTTAAGAAAGCTTATACACGATTAAATAGAGTTTTCACTGAAAAGTATGGATGGCCTTTATTTTTATCATTAACAGAGCAGGATGCTTATAATTTTGAAATATTACGAGTTCCAGTAAATAATTCAATTACTGAGATGGATATGCTGGTTCTTTCTTTAGTCAAAATACTGATTGATTCTTTAAATGAAAAGAGCATTTCAAAACGGTTAACTGGTAATTACGAAAAACTTGTAGGTAGCATTTCAAAAATAGAAGCTTGGCTATGTGAAAGTAATATCGAAAACTATAATGAGCATATTAAGTTCTTGAGAAATCTACAGGAGTTACGTTCAAGTGGAACGGGACATCGTAAAGGAAAGGGATATCAAAAAATTACGAAAAAGCTTGATGTGAAAAAAGAAAACTATGCAGAAACCTTTTCCTGTTTGTTAAAAGATGCTACTAACTTTTTAACGTTCATGGAATTAAATATTGAAAATTTGAAATAAAATGAAAAGGCTCCCCATCACCGGGAATTATCCAGTGGTGGGGAGCCATTGTATATCTATAGAGTTATGCATCCACATCAATGCTGACGCCAGATTTCAATTCAACTATTATGCGGTCATCCCAGATGGTGATCTGCTTAATCCAGCGTCGCACCAGTGATTCATCGAATTCAGTAAGGAGGGCGGTCTGCTGTGAGATGTAATCCTGCAAGTCGTTAATTCTCTTTATCTGTTCATCCCTTGCGGCGGTATCGACAGTGGTTTTCTGACGAAGTTCTCGGAATCTGAAGATCTCATCCGCTATTTCGTCGTAGTCCTCTTTACTGTTGGCTTTTTGAATCAGCTCCTGTTGCAGGGCCATTAGCTTCTTGTCAATGCTGTCTATGGCTGTTACCTGTGAAGCTCGGATGACTGCGGCAATGTTAAGCTGGAGCTGTGCCTGATAGTTATTTTTGTCGCCGAGTAATTGATTGATGGCATTGACAACGGCATCCTGAAGAACCAGCTCATTGATGGTTCGAGCGTGGCATTCAAGTCCGGTGGATTCCAGCCTGCTGATGCAGCGCCAGACAATTGATTTGACGCCTCGATTGTTCCAGTGGAGTCTTCGGAACATTTCACCGCATTCGCCGAAAATGACGATTTGGGAGAAGCAGTGATTGCAACTGTAGCTTCGTTTTTTGCCATTGTCACTGGTTTTTACCACTCGTCTGCGGACAAGTTCTTCCTGTATCTGCTGGTAAATGTTCTTCGGAATAATGGCTTCGTGATCGCCTTCTACATAGTATTGTGGAACAAGACCGTTATTTTTAACTCTGGTCTTGTTTAGAAAGTCTGTAGTGTAGGTCTTTTGAAGCAGGGCATCACCGATGTATTTCTCGTTTCGGAGAATTTTGTTGATGGTGCTTGTGTGCCACTTTTCCCCTCCGGCACCGGTAAGGATACCGTCACGCTCCAGGCCTGCAGCAATCTTGTCCATACTGAGACCTTCTAAATATTCTCGATAAATGCGCTTTACGATTTCTGCCTGTTCTGGATCGATGATGAGGTTGCCGTCCGCGTCTTTCGTGTATCCAAGAAAACGATTGTGGTTGATTTGTATTTTCCTTTTGTGATGATATGCTCTATCACCACGGTTCCGGCGGCTTGGCCCTGTCTCCAAAGTCGGGCGTTGGTCTGCTGATATAATTCCAGTGACCATGTCAGACCAAACCAGATAAGGGTGGAACCGCCAGCCTGTAGATTGAGTCCATGACCAGCAGATGCAGGATGAATGACTGCGACTGGTATCTTTCCAGCATTCCAGTCGGTGATGTCCTTGCTGGACTTTATTTCTCTCACATCAAAGCGCTTTTTGATTCGTGACACCTTCCAAGGAGAGTGGAAGCCCCATCGTGGCGGACCATATCATAGAGCAACGCCAGCTTTCCGGTTTCAGATATTCTCCGGTCGGATAACCTAAGAAACGAGAAAGACAGATGCGTTCAAAGGTAGCGTTGAAGGCCCACTTGATGACACATTCATCCTCTAGAGCAAGAAGGATTTCTTTTGGAATCTGTTCTCCGCAGGCAAGATCAATGACCTGAACGGGCTGGTTATCTACACTGTAGGCAAAGAGTAAGATTTCAAAATCAGGTGACTCTACATAGCG
>OLFZ01002707.1_pt1 | contig 11064 bp, 10 predicted proteins | sample 1604861 | NCBI WGS metagenome assembly OLFZ01 (sample SAMEA3888895, study PRJEB22519) | human gut metagenome | biome: human gut; feature: human-associated habitat; material: faeces | place: Denmark | collected 2011 | reverse complement strand
CAAGGTAGCCGATCAAATATCGGATGCTGTGCTTGACAAACTGTTGGCTTACGACCCCAGTTCGAAAGTAGCTTGCGAAACACTAGTGACTACCGGACAAGTGGTGCTAGCGGGTGAAGTGAAAACAAAAGCGTACGTTGACCTCCAGCTCATCGCGCGCGAAGTGATTAAGAAAATCGGTTATACCAAAGGAGAGTACATGTTCGAAAGTAACTCTTGTGGTGTGCTTTCTGCTATTCATGAGCAAAGTCCCGATATCAACCGTGGTGTAGAGCGTCAGGACCCGATGGAACAGGGTGCAGGCGACCAGGGTATGATGTTTGGCTACGCTACCAATGAAACGGAAAACTATATGCCGCTTTCTCTTGATCTGGCACACCGCATTCTGCAAGTGCTGGCCGACATTCGTCGTGAAGGAAAGGTGATGACTTACCTCCGCCCCGATGCCAAAAGCCAGGTTACTATCGAATATGATGACAACGGAACTCCTGTTCGCATCGATACAATCGTTGTTTCTACGCAACATGATGACTTTATCCAACCGGAAGATGATTCTCAAGCCGCCCAGCTGAAAGCTGACGAAGAAATGCTGTCTATCATCCGCCGTGATGTGATTGAAATTCTGATGCCTCGTGTCATTGCTTCTATCCATCACGATAAAGTGTTGGCACTGTTTAATGATAAAATCATTTATCATGTGAATCCTACGGGCAAGTTCGTAATTGGTGGTCCTCACGGAGATACCGGTTTGACAGGTCGTAAGATTATCGTTGATACTTATGGTGGTAAAGGTGCTCACGGTGGTGGTGCTTTCTCCGGAAAAGATCCTAGCAAGGTAGACCGTAGTGCAGCTTATGCAGCACGCCATATCGCAAAGAATATGGTTGCTGCCGGTGTTGCCGATGAAATGCTGGTGCAGGTGTCATACGCCATTGGCGTGGCCCGTCCTATCAATATCTATGTAAATACGTACGGCCGCAGCAATGTGAAACTGAGCGACGGAGAGATTGCTAAGAAAATAGACCAACTGTTCGATCTGCGTCCGAAAGCCATTGAAGAGCGTTTGAAACTGCGTAATCCTATTTATGAGGAAACAGCTTCTTACGGTCACATGGGACGTGAGCCGAAAGTGGTGACCAAGACATACGAATCCATGTATCATGAAGCAAAGACGCTGGAAGTGGAACTGTTCACTTGGGAGAAGCTGGATTATGTGGATAAGATAAAGGAAGCGTTCGGTTTGTAAGAAACGGATTCGAATATGGTGATGTATACGGGCGAATTCAATTCGTTCCTGCGGCAATGAGCATCATTGACTGACAGGGGAGGATTGGATCCGCCCGAAAACATAAGGATTTATATGAATGATATAAAGAATGTATGTGTATATAGTGCGTCCAGCACAAAGATAGCGAAGGTGTATTTTGATGTAGCGGAAGAATTAGGACGTCTTCTGGCTGAAAAGAAGATCAATCTGATTAACGGGGCAGGCTGTATCGGCCTGATGGCGGCTACTTCAGATGCAACATTGGAGGCGGGCGGTACGGTGACAGGGGTAATCCCTCATTTTATGGTGGAGCAGGGATGGCACCATACAGGGCTGACCCGATTGATTGAGACAGAAACCATGCACGAGCGCAAACGGATGATGGCCGATTTGTCCGATGGCGTCATTGCATTGCCCGGAGGTTGCGGCACATTGGAGGAATTGCTTGAAATCATCACCTGGAAGCAGCTGGGGCTTTATCTTAATCCGATAATCATCTTGAATATCAACGGGTTTTATAATCCTTTGCTTGAAATGCTGCAAAGGGCGGTGGACGAAAATTTTATGCGTAAAGAGCATGTTGCGATCTGGAAGGTGGCTTCAACAGCCGAAGAAGCGATAAATTTGCTCTATACAACGCCTGTTTGGAACAAGGAAATACGTAAATTTGCAGCGATATGAGTGAAACCTGTCATCCCGGAATAGCGTATATTCTCCAACTTTATACGGAAGAGCAGAGCCGTGTTGATACGGCTTTGACACACAGCGTGTGTCATATGTCCAAGGAAGACGGGATGAGAGGAATGGAGTTGCCCTATCAGCTGCGTTCGGACTGGATGGTGACCAGCGTGTTGTTTCTTTGTTTTATTCTGGTATCATACGTGCTGGCACATGGCAAGAAACACCTTGAACAGCAATTTAAGAATTTTGCTTTGTCTAAAGAGCGTGCCAGTTTGTTTGATGATACTACTGCATCTGATGTGCGTTATACATTGGTGCTGATATTGCAGACCTGTATATTATCCGGTTTTTGCGTGTACGATTATTTTTCTGATCACGACCTGCTCCTTTTCCGTACGGTTCCTCATTATTTATTGCTAAGTATTTACATTGGTTATGTAGTTTTTTTCTTTGTCATCAAATGGCTTCTTTATAGCTTTGTAAATTGGATTTTCTTTAACAAAACACGCAATATTATTTGGCTGGAATCTTACTTTAATGTTGTAATCGGAGCCGGATTTTTACTTTTTCCAATTGTACTTTTGATTGTGTATTTCGATCTGTCACCGCAAATTGCTCCTTATTTTATCGGTTTTGTTATAATAATTGCTAAAATTCTGCTGTTTTATAAGTGCTTTAGTAACTTTTTCAACAAATTTCATGGTGCTTTCCATTTAATTCTGTACTTTTGTGCCCTTGAAATACTCCCAGATTTTGTTCTGTGGAAAGGGATTATCTTAGCGAACAACATTTTGGTTTTAAATTTTTAGTACATTGAAAATAAAAAAAGTCCTCGTATCTCAGCCGAAGCCGACTTCTGAAAAGTCGCCATATTATGATATTGCTGAGAAGTACGGTGTGAAAATTGATTTCCGCCCGTTCATCAAAGTTGAGAGCTTGTCGGCCAAAGAGTTCAGACAGCAAAAAGTCTCTATTCTTGATCATACCGCTGTGATTTTTACATCGCGGCACGCTATTGACCATTTCTTCAATCTGTGTGCAGAATTGCGTGTTACTGTGCCCGAAACAATGAAATATTTCTGTACGTCCGAAACCATTGCTTTGTACATTCAGAAATATGTTCAGTATCGTAAACGTAAAGTATTCTTCGGCGCGACCGGTAAATTCGCAGATTTGGTGCCTTCTATCGTAAAGCACAATACGGAAAAATATTTGGTGCCGATGTCTGATGTACACAATGATGAGATCAAAACTTTATTGGATAAAAATAAAATTCAGCATACGGAGGTAGTAATGTATCGTACGGTAAGTAATGATTTTACTCCCGAGGAAGAGTTCGATTACGATATGCTGTTGTTTTTCAGTCCTGCAGGAATCAATTCTTTGATGAAGAATTTTCCGGAGTTCGACCAAAAGGAAATTGCGATAGGATGTTTTGGTCCTGCTACTGCTAAAGCGGTAAAGGATGCCGGATTGCGGTTGGATCTGGAAGCTCCTACTGTAGAGGCTCCGTCCATGACTGCGGCATTGGATATGTTTATCCGCGAGCGCAATAAGGATTAATTTTTAGTTTATATCCCAAAACCGGGGGTTTTGTATCAATAAAGTTGTAACTTTGTGATTCGAAACCCTCGGTTTCTTTATTTTAATAAAAGAAAGAAGATTATGGTAGAATATACACTCGGTAAAAAAGAGCGTCTGAATAGTAAGACATTGATTGAGCGTCTTTTTTCAGGTGGAAGCAAGTCTTTTCCGGCTTTTCCGCTACGTGTGGTGTATATGTCGGTAGAGCCTGTGGAGGAAGATATGGCGGCAGCTTCCATTCTGATCAGCGTGCCCAAGAAGCGGTTCAAACGTGCGGTAAAGCGTAATTTGGTGAAACGTCAGGTACGTGAGGCTTATCGGAAGAACAAGCATTTGTTGCTGGATGCGCTAGCTTCCCGGAACAAAAGACTGATTATCGCCTTTATATGGCTGGATAACCATATTCATTCTTCTGCCGAAGTGGAGGAGAAAGTGAAGAAGCTGCTGTTTCATATAGTGGAAAGGCTGGAATGAAAAAGATACTTTCCTATCTGTTGCTGTTGCCTGTTTATTTCTATCGGGGGTACATTTCTCCAATGACTCCTCCTTCATGCCGTTTTGTACCTACCTGTTCGGAATACGCTATTGAGGCTATTAAAAAACACGGACCTTTTAAGGGATTATACCTGGCGGTTCGTCGGATATTGCGTTGTCATCCGTGGGGTGGGTCGGGCTATGATCCGGTTCCGTAAAATCTGTTGTTCCTATGTTGCTGGATATTCATACACATCATAAAGAGGGCATTCCGGGAGAAAATATTCTCAATGTAGAACCCGGACTATTTGAGCCTGCGGAAGGCTGCTACTATTCCATAGGTATTCATCCGTGGAAGGTTTTGGAAACTGAGCCGGAGGATTGGAAACGGCTGGAGGATGCGGCTGGCCATCCATCTGTTTTGGCAATAGGGGAGGCAGGTCTGGATAAGTTGGCTTCGGCTGATATCTTGCTGCAAAAAGAGGTGCTAATCCGACAAATTTTATTGAGTGAGTCAGTAGGAAAGCCGTTGGTGATTCATTGTGTGAAGGCGTTTAATGAGCTGATTGAGTTGAAAAAGCGGTATCGGCCGCAGATGCCCTGGGTGGTACACGGTTTCCGTAATAATTTGAATATTGCCTGTCGGCTGATGCAAGAAGACATTTATTTCTCCTTGGGGGAAAAGTATCAGCCTGATGTGCTGCAGAATGTGCCTTTAGAGCGTTTATTGGCCGAAACAGATGAAAGTCCGCTGGATATCCGCACGGTTATCGGGCAAATGGCAGAGGCGAAAGATGTGGCAGTCTCCTTGTTGTGTGATAGAATAAGTGAAAACACACGGAAAATCTTTTTTCAGCGATAAGAGTTGTTTCTTCAGATAAAGAGTCGTACTTTTGTGGCATTAAAGTATAAATCAAACATTTAAATAGATAATCATTCGATGAATTTTGTAGAAGAATTAACATGGCGTGGAATGGTGCACACAATGATGCCGGGCACCGAAGAGTTATTGGCTAAAGAACAAGTGACAGCTTATCTGGGTATTGACCCTACGGCTGATTCTCTGCATATCGGCCACTTGTGTGGTGTGATGATGCTACGTCATTTCCAGCGTTGCGGTCATAAGCCGTTGGCATTGGTGGGCGGCGCGACCGGTATGATCGGTGACCCTTCCGGCAAATCGCAGGAACGTAATCTGCTGACTGAAGAAACATTGCGTCACAATGTGGCTTGTATCAAGAAACAGTTGGCTAAGTTCCTTGACTTTGAGAGCGATGCTCCTAACAAAGCCGAATTGGTGAATAACTATGACTGGATGAAGGATTTTACTTTCCTGGACTTTGCCCGTGAGGTAGGGAAGCACATTACAGTGAATTATATGATGGCTAAGGATTCTGTACAGAAACGTTTGAACGGTGAGGCGCGTGACGGTTTGTCATTTACAGAATTTACTTACCAGCTGTTGCAGGGATACGATTTCTTGCATCTTTATGAAACAAAGGGCTGCAAACTTCAGATGGGTGGTTCGGATCAATGGGGTAATATTACTACCGGGGCCGAGCTGATTCGCCGTACTAATGGCGGTGAAGTGTTTGCATTGACTTGTCCGTTGATTACAAAAGCTGATGGTGGTAAGTTCGGTAAGACTGAATCTGGTAATATTTGGTTGGACCCCCGTTATACTTCTCCTTATAAGTTCTATCAGTTCTGGTTGAATGTAAGTGACGAGGATGCCGCACGTTATATAAAGATTTTCACTTCGCTGAGTCAGGAAGAAGTGGAAGCATTGACAGCAGAACATGCTGAAGCTCCGCATTTGCGTGTATTGCAGAAGCGTCTGGCTAAGGAAGTAACTGTGATGGTTCATTCGGAAGAAGATTATAATGCGGCTGTTGAGGCATCAGGCATTCTGTTTGGTAACGCCACTTCCGAAGCGTTGAAAAAGCTGGATGAAGACACGTTGCTGGCAGTGTTCGAAGGTGTTACTCAGTTTGAGGTGTCACGAGATGCATTGGCCGAAGGTGTGAAGGCAGTAGACTTGTTCGTTGATAATGCCGCTGTTTTCGCTTCTAAAGGTGAGATGCGTAAGCTTGTACAGGGCGGTGGCGTTTCATTGAACAAGGAGAAATTAAGTGCCTTTGACCAGGTGATTACGACTGCTGACCTGCTGGATGAAAAATACCTGCTGGTTCAGCGCGGAAAGAAGAACTATTATCTGGTGATTGCCAAATAAGAAAAAAGAGAACTTCTTTTATAAATAAAAAGGGGATATTCAGTAAATGTCCCTACAAACAAAAACCGGAAGAAGAAAACCTGTTGTTTCTCCTTCCGGTTTTGTTTGTATCTTTTCTTTCGTCTTATTTTCCGTCTATCTCTTTCAACAGCTCGTCTACCGCAGCTTTCAACTGGGTATCTTCACCTTTCACTACTGTTTCCGGTGAGTTAGCCACTTTGATATCCGGCTCCAGTTGTGAGTTTTCCAGATAGCTTCCATCCGGCAAGCGATAGCCGATAACAGGAATGCCGAATACCAGTGTCGGATCCTGCAATGTTTCCCAAGATACGCTGGTCATGGTTCCCGGTACAGGCATACCTACCAGCTTGCCTATTTTTTGATGGCTGTATACCCACGGAGTGCCGTGTGCGTTACTGTAGTTGGCTTCACACTGCACCATGATACTCGGCTTGTTCCAACGGCGGCTGGGCATATCGCAAGCTTCACGTCCGCGAACTACCTGTGTAAAGTATTTCTTTCCGCTGAACAGGATCTCAATATCCTCGTGCAAACGTCCTCCGCCATTGAAACGGGTATCGATGACGATACCTTCACGGTTATTGTACTTGCCCAGAATATCCGAATAAACGGAACGGAAGCTGTCATCTCCCATGGATTCAATGTGCACATATCCCAAACGGCCGTTCGACCATTTGTCTACATCGGCTGCCCGTTGTTTTACCCAGCGTGCATAGAGCAGATCGCTCATTACACCATTGCTGACAGGAACAACTACTTCTTCCCAACGTTCTTTGGTCTGCGGGTTATAGAGCGTAACCAGTGTTTTCTTTCTGGCTTTACCGTTCAGCAGAACAGAGTAATCGCTTTCGGGAGTGATTTCCTGGCCGTCGATCTTTTCAATGATATTTCCGGCCTTCACTTTGGAACGGGCGTGGTCGAAGGGGCCTTTTTCCACTACTTCAGAAATCAACAGACCTTTGCCGTTATGATTCCAGTCATACAGTAATCCTAAGGTAGCGGTGGCATCTCCTTTCAGGCGCGGACGGTAACGTCCTCCTGTGTGTGAAACGTTCAGTTCGCCCAGATATTCGCTCAACAACTCCGCAAAGTCATAATTATTATCGATATGCGGCAGGAACTTGCGATAGGCTTTGGTCATGGCATCCCAGTCTATTCCGTGCATGTTCAGGTTGTAGAAGCGTTTCTGTTCTTGTTTGTATACATGGTTGAACATATAGTCACGTTCGGCTGCGAGGTCCATCTTCACGTGGGCTTGATAGCTGATGGGTTTCAAGCTTTCAGAATTAGTACCCATTTTCTGCATCGTGTTACTGCCTAGCAAGAACAAGTTCTTTCCATCCTTGTCCATTTCCATGTTGGCCCATCCGGCATCCATTTTATGGAGTAACTTGGTGTCTTTCTTGCGCAGATTCATTTTCCACAGGTCATAGCCGCCTTCGAAGGCAGAGAGGTAATATAAGGTTTCACCGTCTTTTGTGATAATGGCGCTCCCCAAATCGGAAGAGTTGGGAGTAAGGCGTACGATGCGGTCCTCGATGTTGTTCAGTTCCACCACGATGTCCTTTACTTTTTCCTCTTTCTTCTCTTCGGATTTTTCTTTGTTATCACCTTTCTTTTTATCGTTTTTCTTGGCTTCGGTTGTGTTCTTTTGTTCTTTTTCCAGTTCTTTTTGCAATTCGTAATCTTCTTTGCTCAGGCGGAACTTGTCATACGCATCTTGGTTCATAAATACCAGCATCACATCGTTTAGTGATCCCCATGAAGCATGGGCACGCATACCATAACGCTCGGTAATGAATAAAATGGCATTACCATCCAGTACCCAGCGGGGGGAGCCACTGGTATAGCCGCTATTGGTCAGATTGATAATTTTTCCTCCTTGTGCATTCACCATACCTATATCGGAATATGGATCATGCCGGTTTCCGATAAATTCCAATGTGAACCATTTGCCATCCGGTGACCATGAATAGTCAAAGCCACCGCCGGTACTGAACCAGGTGGAACCGTCAGTGACCTGACGTACTTTTTTGGTTTCCAGATTAAGCACCATCAACCGGTTACGGTCTTCTATAAAGGCTAGTTCCTTCCCGTCCGGCGAGAATTGCGGATAGGTACGTTCTGTCTTGTCCGAAGGCAGGAGTACTTCTTCTTCAATGGTAGTCGCATTGGGGAAGTTAGCTTCCTCCTTACGTGCAATCTTGGCCATGTAAAGTTCCCAGTTTCCGTTGCGTTCACTGGCGTACGCCAAAGTACGGTTGTCCGGTGAGAAAGTAAGTCCTGCTTCACGGGCAGGGGTATGTGTGATTTGCTTGGTGGTATTATAATCGGCGGAAGTGACGAATACTTCACCTCGTACAATGAAAGCAATTTGTTTGCCGTCCGGTGATACGGTAGCTGAGGTTGCTCCGTTACTGAAATTCAGATCCGCTATTGTATTTTGGTCATCACGGATGATATCGATTTTGACTTTCTGCGGTTTATCTCCTTGTTTTTGAGTGTATATTTCTCCATCATACGTATAACAGAGAGTGCCGTTGCTACCCATTGACAGGAAGCGGACCGGATGAGTCTTGAAGTTGGTGACCGTTTCCAATGATTGAGGACTACTTATTGGAAAGGAATATACGTTGAATGTACCGCCGTTTCGTTCGCTCAGGAAATAAACGGTTTGCCCGTCGGGCGCAAATACAGGGTTACGGTCTTCGCCTGCATGGGCGGTCAGGTTGGTATGCTTGCCGTTTTCCGAATCATATAACCATACGTCACGGGTGATGGACGAGGTGTGGTGTTTGCGCCATTCGTCTTCAAAACCTTTGCGGTCTTGGTAGAGAAATGTTTTTCCTGATTTGTCAAAGCAGACCATTTCTGCGGGAGTACCCAGCACCTGTTCGGTACGTCCGCCGGTTACCGGGACTTTGTATAGTTCTGTCATGGCCGAGGTAGGGAACAAGGCACTGTTGGCAGGGTCTTGGATAGAGGCCGAGAACAGGATATAGTTGCCGTCGGTGGTGAAGGTTGACGGTATTTCGGAAGCCGAATGGGTGGTAAGGCGCCGGGCTGCTCCGCCATCGGCCGACATGACGAACAGGTCGAAATTGCCATTGCGGTCACTGGCGAAGGCAATCTGTTTACTATCCGGTGACCAGATGGGGCTGCACTCGTATGAGGCTTGTGTAGTGAGTTGGGTGGCAGTTCCTCCGTTGGAGGGTACTTTATAGATATCTCCTTTATAACAGAATGCAATTTCCGTGCCGTCGGGGGAAATTTGCACGTCACGCAGCCATAAAGGTGTAGCTGCATAACTGCTTGCTGCAACAAGGCTTAAAGCAAGGCAAGTTAGAAGTTTTTTCATGTATTTATTTCTTTTAGTTTGTACGCAAAGTTAAGCATTTGCACTTTATTGCAAAAAAAAAGTGCGAAAATATTTGGAATATATTGCAGGAAAAACGTATCTTTGCACCGCTTTCTAAGGAAAGCACATAATGATTGGACTATGGTGTAATGGTAGCACAACAGGTTTTGGTTCTGTTTGTCCAAGTTCGAATCTTGGTAGTCCAACGAAAAAAGCTCCGACAGTCGATGATTGTCGGAGCTTTTTTCATTAGTATATGAGTTGTGCCAATATAGTGGCACAACTTTGTCTATTATATGGCACGGGTTTGCCATATAGATGGCACGGTTGGCAACTATAGGATTCTCTTTTATTTTTTCTTTTGATTTATTCATTCAATATTAGGACATTTCTGATGATTTTTCCTTTCTTTGTACAATATTGATAGATAATTAGGACAAAAAAGCAATGTTTTGCCGTTTTCTTTTGCTACATTTGCATCGTGTACGTAAACGAAGTGTACGTAGAAAGAGAACTTATTCAATAACTATAAATAAATAAGGTATGAAAACGAACTATGAAATTCGCTATGCTGCGCATCCCGAGGATGCAAAAAGTTATGATACTGCAAGAATCCGTCGCGATTTCTTAATCGAAAAAATATTTGTTCCCAACGAAGTGAATATGGTGTACTCCATGTACGACCGTATGGTTGTAGGCGGCGCGCTTCCGGTAGGAGAGGTGCTGACACTCGAAGCGATCGACCCGTTGAAGGCTCCGTTCTTCCTGACCCGTCGTGAAATGGGTATTTACAATGTAGGCGGACCGGGCGTAGTGAAAGCCGGAGACGCGATTTTCGAACTTGACTATAAAGAAGCCCTCTACCTTGGTTCGGGCGACCGTGTGGTGACGTTCGAAAGCAAGGACGCTTCCAATCCTGCCAAATTCTATTTCAACTCACTGACCGCACACCGCAACTATCCCGACCGTAAAGTGACGAAAGCGGATGCCGTAGTGGCTGAAATGGGCTCGTTGGAAGGTTCCAACCACCGTAACATCAATAAGATGCTGGTCAATCAGGTATTGCCTACCTGTCAGCTGCAGATGGGTATGACGGAACTTGCTCCGGGAAGCGTATGGAACACGATGCCTGCCCACGTGCACAGCCGTCGTATGGAAGCTTACTTCTACTTCGAAATCCCCGAAGAGCACGCTATCTGCCACTTTATGGGTGAGGTGGACGAAACTCGTCACGTATGGATGAAGGGCGATCAGGCGGTTCTGTCTCCCGAATGGTCGATCCACTCGGCTGCGGCTACCCACAACTATACCTTTATCTGGGGTATGGGCGGTGAAAACCTCGATTATGGCGATCAGGACTTCTCATTAATTACAGATTTAAAATAAACAACTACAATAGTTTTCATCATTTAATAACAAAAAATTATGAATCAGTATTTGAATTTT
>OLFZ01002701.1_pt1 | contig 11098 bp, 8 predicted proteins | sample 1604861 | NCBI WGS metagenome assembly OLFZ01 (sample SAMEA3888895, study PRJEB22519) | human gut metagenome | biome: human gut; feature: human-associated habitat; material: faeces | place: Denmark | collected 2011 | reverse complement strand
TGGCGGAGCGGCCTTCCGGCCGCTCCGTTTTTGCTTACATGATTCCCGATTTTTCCTTGCTGGCAGCGATGGCCGCGTTCAGCCTCCGCGCCGGGTAATACAGCACCAGTCCCAGCACCGTGAACAGCACGCACATGCCCAGCAGCACCAGCGCGCAGTCGCGGTAGGTGTGGCCGTACATGCCGCCCACCGTTTCCCGGATCATGTCCATGCCGTAGTGGAACGGCATGAAGGGATACAGCGTCTGGAATATCTGCGGCAGCACGTGGATGGGATACGAGCCGCCGGAGCCTGCCACCTGAATGACCATGATGATCACCGACAGCGCCATGCCCACATTGTCCAGCGCATACACCAGCGCATAGTTCATGCAGGCGAAGTTCAGCGAGCACAGGCAGCAGGCCAGCACGAACAGCGCCGGCTCCGCCGGCTCCATCCCCACGAAGTACAGGCACCCGAAGGCCGTCACCAGCGCCTGCGCCATAGCCATCAGGAAGAAGGTGATGAACCGTCCGAAATACCGCTGCACCGCCCGGCACCCGGCAAACTCCGGCTGGGTCACGGGCACCTTCAGCATCACCGCCGTCAGCAGGCTGCCCACAAACAGCGCCAGCATCACATAGTACGGCGACATGGCCGCGCCGTAGTCCTTGATCTCGTAGATGATCTCGGTGTTCATCTGCACCGGCGAGGTGAGATAGTCCGCCATGCTGTCGGCATCGCTGCTCTCCATCAGCTCCGTGAACCGGCGGAACGCATCGCTGCCCGTTATCCGCCGCACATCGTCCTCGATGTCCGTCAGGTACTTCTCCACCGTGCCCGCCAGCGTAATACCCGCGTCCAGCGTGGGCTGCACCGTGGTCATGGCACTGGCATAGCCGTCCAGCGTACCGGACACGCCGCCCAGACTGCCGGCCACGGCATCCAGCAGCTGCTGGATCGCCCGCAGCGATGCCTGTGCCTGTGCGCCGGCGGCCTGCAAATAATCGTTCACCTGCTGGTTGGTGTTGATGGCCGCAGCACGCAGCTGCTGCCGCACCTGCGCCAGCGTATCCAGCACCGGCTCCAGCGCGCCGCCGGTGCTCACTGTACCGATGGCCTCCTTCAGATCCACCAGTCCGTCGATGACCGCCTGCAGCTGCTGCGCCGTATTCGCGTCGCCGGAGGCCTCCGCCTCGTCCCGCGCCGCCGTCAGCCGCACGATCACCTCGTCCACCCGGGCGATCATGTTGGCCTGTATCGTCTCCTCGATACCGGCCACGCCCGTCTCCCGCAGCATGGCGTCCAGATCGGCCAGCAGCTTGTCGGCGCTGTCCAGCACCGTCAGCAGATCGCTGTTCGTCTCGTTGGCCGATGTCATGCCGGTGCCGATGACCTGCACCGTTCCGCCCACAGCGCCGCCGGCGTCGTCAATGGCGCTCTGCGCATCCCGGATGGTCACGGAAGCGGCGGCCAGCAGGCTGTCCGCGCCGTCCATCACGTCCTTCAGGGATACCAGCACCTTCTGTATCTGCGCCGTCTCCTGCCGGGCGGAGGTCAGCTTGTCCATGATGCCGTCCGCCAGATCCTGGCTGTCCAGCCCCATGGCCTTGCACACCGTGCCTACGGTGGTCAGCGCCTCCGCCGCCTTGCCCACGACGGTTGTATTGATCTGCTCCTGCACGGCGGTCTTGGCCTTGCTGGTGATCTTGGGCGCGATGGCGTTCTTTTTCTCGTTCTCGTAATACTGTATCTGCGGATGGCGCAGGTCGCCGGTCAGGATACTGACAAAATCACCGGTGAACTCCTCCGGCACCACCAGCGCCGCATAGTACTCCCCGGACTCCACGCCGCTGAGCGCCGTGTCCGCGTCGTCCACGAACACCCAGCCCATCTGGTCGTTGCTCTCCAGCCCCTGCAATACCAGCTCTCCGATATTCAGCTCCAGCCCCATGACCTGGTACCCCTGATCCTCGCTGGCCACCGCCACCTTGATGCGGCTGGTGGACGCCACGCCGTAGGGATCCCAGTTGGAAAGGATGTTGAACCACGCATACAGGCACGGCACCAGGCACAGGCCCAGCAGTACCACCACCGCCACCACGCTGGCGGTGAGCCGCCGCCAGTCGGCGCGGAAGATATTCCAGATATTTCTCATCTGTCATCCTCCTTCCGGCTCTCCTCCGCGCTGCGCCGCAGGTCGGCGGACAGCCCCTGCAAGGCCTGCGTCAGCTTTTCCAGATCGCCCGCCAGCTTTTCCGGATCATCCAGCATTTTCTGCCACACGGCGGCGCCGCTGCCGGACACGGGCGCGACCTGCTTCTCCGGCTCCGGCGCACTCACGCGCTCCGGCTCCTGCATCCGCTTGGGCACATACGCCGTCTCTGCCGGCTGGCTGTGCATCTCCTGCAAAATATCGTCCACGGTGTACACCACCGGCTCCTCCGGCACGCTTTCCGTCTCCGCCGCCGCCGTCTCCGGCTCCTCCCGCTCCCACGCAGGCGCTTCCTCCCGCTGGCCGCGGTGCCGCAGCGCCGGCAGCCGGGGCATACGGGGCAGCTCCGGCAGCTCCAGCAGTGCGCCCATGCTCTCCTGCTCCATCTGCGTGATGTCCTCCAGCTTTTTCTGCAGCTCATAGTCCGCATACTCCACGGCGATGAGATACGCCGCCACCGCGAACATGGACAGTATCCACAGCATCAGCGTGAATACCTTGTTGCCCTCCGCCAGAAACATCAGCAGCATCAGTCCCAGCGTCACCGCCAGCAGCATCCGCATACCGATCCGGATGCGCCGCCGGTTGTTTTCGTGCAGGGTGCCGACCTCGTCCCGCAGGCGGTCATACAATTCCTGATATTCCCGTTCCTTTGACATTCGTTCAGCACCTCCCTTACAGCAATTCCGTCTCTTCCAGCTTCTCCTCCATGAAGCGGTTCAGCCCCATGAACGGCTTGCGCACCAGCAGGCCGATCAGCAGCGCCGCCACCGCAAACAGCATCAAAAAGCCGATCTGCTGCCAGTAGTAATTGCCGTACATGCCGCAGATGCACTCCCGCATGGCGTCGATGGCGTAGGGGAAGGGGAAGAAGCGGTAGAACTTCTGATAGATCTCCGGCAGCAGCTCGATGGGGAACGTACCGGAGGAACCTGCGATCTGCATGACCATGATGACCACCACGATGGCCTTGCCCACGTCGCCGAAGGACAGCGCCAGCGAGTAGATCAGCAGGCTGAAGGTAAAGGCCGTCAGCGCCCCGGTAAGATACATCATCCCCGGATGCAGGCACTGCACCTTTAATATGTACAGGTCGCCGGTGACGATGACCGCCGCCTGTATCTGGCTCATCAGGAAGAAGAACAGATAGCGCCCGAAATACAGCTCCGCCGGCCTGGGATCGATCAATCCGTCCGTCCTGGCGTGTACCTTGATAAGGGACGACAATATCACGCCGCCCACCCAGATAGCCAGCACCGTGTAGAACGGCGTCATGGCCGATCCGTAGTTCTCAATGGGATAGACCTTGTTGACGCTGGTCTGCACCATCTCCGGGAAATACTGCCCGTACACCGCCGGGTCGCCGCCCAGTATGGTCAGCAGCGTGTCCATGTACTCGTCGGCGCTGAGATCCTGCATGCCGTCAATGGTGTCCGACAGGGACGCCGTCATCCTGTCCGTGGCCGGGCGCAGCAGCTCCATGGTGGTGCCCAGTGCCTGCGACGTGTCGGCCATAGCCGCTTTCATAGCCTTGGCATCGCTGCTGAGGGAGGCCACGCCCTCCATGGCGTCGGCCACCTGTCCCGTCACCGATTGCAGCTGCTGGCGCAGCGCCTTGGCCGTCACAGGGATCTTGTCCACCATGGTGCGGATGGACTTCACCAGCGCGTCGCAGTCCGCCAGCAGGTCGCTGGCGGTGGGCTTGTCAGCCAGCGCCTGCAGCTTCGCCGCCAGACGCGTACACTCGGTGGAAATGGCTCGTGCCTGCTCCGCCGCGGCCGGCGCCTCCATCTCGATATCCTCCGCCCACCGATCCAGTGTGGCCGCCGCCTTTTCCAGCTGCGCCGCCGCATCACGCAGCTGCTGCTGTGCCGACGGCAGCTGCGGCGCGTTGGCGATGGCGTTCTCCAGCCCCTCCAGCACGCGCTCCACCCGCGCCAGCGCCGCGTTCACCTGCGTCTGTATCTCCGCCGCCGTCTCGTGGAGCTTGGAGCCGTCCGGCAGGTTCTTGTTGATATTGGCCACGGCCTCCTCCAGCGCCGCCGCATCCTTTTCCGACACGCCGCCGCTGCTGCCGGCCTTTTCGAAGGCGTCCATCATGTTCCCGCAGGCGTTCAGCAGATCCTGCGCCTGATACAGCACGCCCTTCACCGCCGACTCCGGGTCATCCGCCGTCAGATCCTCCGCCAGCAGGTTCCCCTGCTCCATGATGCCGCCGATGACCACCTCCAGATAGTTCTCGCTGATGGAGCGCTTCAGCGTCTCCACCGCCGTATCGGTGATCTTGGTGGCCACAGCGTTCTTCTTGGCGTTTTCGTAGTAGGTGATGGCCGGCTTGCCCGTCCAGTCCGTCAGCATCCGGAACATGTTCCGGCTGAACTCCTTGTCGATGACCACCGCCGCGTAGTAGTCGCCGGACTCCACGCCGCCCTTGGCCTGCTCCTCCGTATCCACGATGACCCAGTTGATGCTGGTGGCCTCCCGCAGGTCGTCCACCACATCCTTCCCCTTGTTTTCATATACGCCGTCCTCGTCGGTATAGCCCTCGTCCAGCGAGGCCACCGCGATGGAGATACCGCCCGTATTGCCGTAGGGATCCCAGTTGGAGTAGATATTCAGCCACGCGTACAGGCTGGGCAGCAGCGCGATGGCGACCACCACCACGCAGGCAAAGAAGCACCTGCTCAGCGTCCGTATATCCGTTTTGAACACCGTCCATATATTTCGCATACATCCTCCTTGTGCGCGGAAGCCGCGCCGCTCGTAAAGATATTGTCAACGCAAACAGAGTATCAGCTTACATTATACAGAATCCCGGAGGAATTTGTCCACACAAAACCGCATTTCTGCGCAAAAAAGAGACGGGAGACCCGTCTCTTTTCCTGCTTTATTCCTTATTATCCGCCACAATGTGATAGTACGCATTTCCCGTCAGCTTATACACCAGCGCGTACAGCGCCGCGAACACCGCGAAGCTCACCGCCGTGGTGCCGACCAGCAGACCGCGGTTGTCCAGATTGAACAGCATCAGCAGCTTGTGGATAAAGGGGAAGGCGAAGCACAGGTGCAGTCCCGCCATGAGAAGCGGCAGATAGAACACCGTCAGCAGCTGGCTGTTGATGCTGCGCCGGATGTCGCCCTTGGTCATGCCCACCTTCTGCATAATGTCGAAGCGGGACTGATCCTCATAGCCCTCGGACAGCTGCTTGTAATACAGGATCGCCACCGCCGCGAAGATGAACACGATACTCAGCATGATGCCCAGGAAGAACAGGCCGCCGTAGGTGCCGTAAAAATCTGCCCGGTTGGCGGCCTTGGACTCCACGCTGACGCCCACGCCCCAGTCACTGCTGACGCCCGCCAGATAGTCGTCCAGCGCATCCTTCAGGTTGGGAGTTGTGCCGTCAATGTTCCCCTGCTGGTTTTCCGGCAGATTGGTGTCAAAGGCGTAGTGCCACGTGGCCGTGAGATACCAGCCGTATTTCTCGCTCAGTCCGTCCTCCAGCTCCTGCACGAACTGCGTGAAGTGCGGCATGACCACCATCAGGGTCGGGGTGATATCCGCCATGAAGGGGCCGCTCAGCGGCGGAATATCCCGATCCATGACCCGGAACGTCCATTCCCCGTCGACGGTCAGGGTGTCGTAAGGGAACTCCGTCCGCAGGGTCGCCACATACACCTGCCCGTCCTCCAGCGTCAGGCTCTGCCCCGTGGCGGCGTTGTAATCCTCCAGCGGCAGGAAATGCAGCTGCGTCACACGGGTGCTGTCCGCTGCGGACGCACCGGCGTTTCCCAACCGCAGATCCCCGCCGTCCGGCAGACCGCTGACGCTGATCTCACGGTATGTCGCCACATTGCTGGTCTGCCCGCCGAAGTTGAAAACGGTGCTCTCCACGCCCTGACGCAGCTGCTCCGCCTCCGCCTCGTCCAACGGATGATCGCTTCTGCCGTATACCGTCACGGCCATGTCGTGGGGATAGCGTCTGTTCACCGCGTCCTCCTGCCCGAAGTACAGGCAGGTGGTGGAGGAGATCATCACCAGCACCATGGTGGCCAGAATGCACACCGAGGCCAGCCCCGCGCCGTTGCGCTTCATGCGGTATGTCATAGACGCCACGGACACGAAGTGCTGGGGCCGGTAGTAGTATTTTTTGTTCCTCTGCAAGCCGCGGCACAGCGTCACCGAGCCGCTGATAAACAGCAGATAGGTGGCCAGTATCACCATGATAACCGCCGCGAAGAACCACAGAAACGCCGCCAGCGGCTCCTTGATGGACACCGCCAGCGCGTAAGCGGCACCCAGCAGCACCACGCCCGCCGCCGTCAGCACCCACTGGGCGCGGGGCGGCTTTTCGCCCACGCTCTCGCTGCGCAGCAGCGCCACGGCACTGACGCCGTGCAGCTGCCGCAGGCTGTTCAGCAGGATCAGCGTGTGGATGACCGCGAACAGCGCCGCTGCTGCCAGCAGCGAGCTAACGGACACCGTCAGCGTATAGGTCACGGGCACCCGCAAAAGCCGCACCATGCCCAACTCCGCCAGCTTATACAGCACCACGCCCAGGAACAGCCCCGTACCCGTAGTCAGGCCGTAGGTAATGGCCGTCTCCCACAGCAGGATGCGGGCGATGCTGCCTTTCCCCATGCCCAGCACATTGTACAGGCCGAACTCCCGCTCCCGCCGGCGAATGAGGAACGAATGGGTGTAGAACAGAAAGATCAGCGCAAACACGGCGATGACCACCGTGCCCAGCCGCAGGATTATGGCGCTGCTGCCGCCGCCGGACATGTGCTCCAGCACCGGCGAGCCGGACAGCCCCGTAAGAATGTAGAACATCAGCACCATGCCCGCGGCGCTGAGGCCGTAGGGCAGATACAGGCGCTTGTTTTTCACCATGCCCGTCCACGCAAGGCGGGCGTACAGTCCCCGCTTCATGCCGGCTCACCGCCTGACTGCAGCATGGTCAGCGTATCGGAGATGCGCTGGTAGAACCGGGTATCGCTGTCCTCGCCCCGATAGAGCTGGTGGAACACCTGCCCGTCCTTGATGAACAGCACGCGCCCGGCGCGGCTGGCCGCCTTCACCGAGTGGGTCACCATCAGGATGGTCTGTCCCGCCCGGTTGATGTCCGCAAACAGCCGCAGCAGCTCGTCGGTGGAGCCGCTGTCCAGCGCGCCGGTGGGCTCGTCCGCCAGCAGCAGCTTCGGCTCCGTGATGATTGCGCGCGCCACCGCCGCCCGCTGCTTCTGGCCGCCGGACACCTCGTAGGGGTACTTCTTCAGCAGCTCCGTCAGCCCCAGCAGCTTTGCGATGGGCATCAGCCGCGCCCGCATGTCCTCGTAGCCCATGCCCGCCAGCACCAGCGGCAGGTAGATATTGTCCTCCAGCGTGAAGGTATCCAGCAGATTGAACTCCTGAAACACGAAGCCCAGATTCTCCCGGCGGAACAGCGCCGCATCCTTCTCCCGGATCTTGTGCAGCTCCCGACCCTCCAGCCGTACCGTGCCCGCCGTAGGCTCATCCAGCGCCGCCAGAATGTTCAAAAGCGTGGTCTTGCCGCTGCCGGACTCGCCCATAATGGCCACATACTCGCCCTGCTCCACAGTGAAGCTCACGCTGCGCAGCGCCTCGACCCGGCTGCCGCCGAACCGCGTGGTATACACCTTCCGCAGCCCGCTTACTTCCAGAATACTCATAGTCACTCGACCTCCTTATCAACAAGGCCATTATAGTGCGCCGCGCCCCGCCAATCCATCGGTTTGCCTTACCAAAAACGAACAACTCTGTCACCTTTCACTCCGGCAGGAAATCGCCGCGTCCCAGTGTCAGATACACCGTGGTGCCCTTTCCGGGCACGGACTCCATGCGGATGCCGTGGCGCAGGTTGCCGCATATTCTCCGGCACAGATACAGCCCGATACCGCTGGAACGCCTATCCAGCCGCCCGTTCTGCCCGGTATAGCCCATCTGGAACACCCGTGGCAGATCCTCCGGCGCGATGCCCATGCCCGTATCCGCGATGCACAGCTCGTCCCCCTGCCGGTATATGCGGATAGCGCCCTCCTGCCCCGTGTATTTCAGGGCGTTGCTGAGCAGCTGCTCCACCACGAAGGTCAGCCACTTGCCATCCGTCACCGTCTCCCACTGCACCGGCTCATAGTCCAGCCGGATGCGCCGGTCGATAAACTCCCCGGCGAACCGCCGCACGGCGGCGCGCACCACCTCGTCCACGCTGCACGGGCGGATCACATAGTCGCTGCCGCCCTCCTCCAGCCGCAGGTACGTCAGCGCCATGTCCACATACTGCTCGATCCGCCCCAGCTCCGCCGTCAGCCGCCGGGCGGCGGGCGTGTCCTCGCCCTGCAACGTCAGGCGCATGGCGGCGATGGGCGTCTTGATCTGATGCACCCACGCGGTGTAATAGGCCACCGTCTCGCCCCGGCGCGTCTCCGCCGCGTCCAGCTGCCGCCGCAGCTCCTGCCGCAGCTGCTCCACCAGCGCGGCGCAGTCCTGCCCCTCCACAGTCTTCATCTCCGGCAGGGGCGCCAGCACCGTCTCCCCGGTCTGCCGCAGCTGCTCCATCTCCTTATGCCGCCGCGCCGCCCGCCGGAAGTCCCATACCGCCATACCAGCGCCCGCCAGCGCACACAGCCCCGCCGGGTACGCCACCGCCGCCAGCGGCAGGCCATACAGTGCGAAGGACACGGCAAACAGCCCGGTAAACAGCACAAGCATCAAAACCGTCAGGCGGTGCTGCCTGAGATAGGCTCTCCATAGCTTCATAGGCTCACTCCACGATATACCCCACCCCGTGCCGGGTGGCGATAAAGTCCACAAGTCCCGCGCCCGCCAGCTTCCGCCGCAGGCGGTTCACGTTCACCGTCAGCGTGTTCTCGTCCACGAAACTGTCCGTCTCCCACAGCCGCTGCATGAGCTTCTCCCGGCTGACCACCTTCCCGGCGCTCTCCATCAGGCAGGCCAGGATACGGTACTCGTTCTTGGTCAGCTCCACCGTCTGCCCCTGATACGTCAGCTTCTGGTCGTCGGCGGACAGCTGCGCGCCCCGCCGCTCCCGCAGCACCGCCGGCGCCGACAGGTCGTAGCTGCGCCGCAGCATGGCCTGTACCTTGGCCATCAGCACGCCGCCGTCAAAGGGCTTGGCAATGAAATCGTCCCCGCCGAAGTTCATAGCCATGATGACGTTCATGTTGTCGCTGGCCGAGGACAGGAACAGAATGGGCGCATTGGTCTGCTTCCGCAGCTCCCGGCACCAATGGTAGCCGTCGAAGCACGGCAGGGCAATATCCAATATAATAAGGTGCGGGGCAAAGGCCGCCGCCTCCTCTGTCACCGCCCGAAGATCACGGGCGCACCGTGCCTCCAGTCCCCAGCTCTCCGCCAGGCGGCACACCTCCTGGGCGATGGTGCGGTCGTCCTCCACAACAAATATCCGGTACATACACTCACATCCTTTATACCGCCATTATACCCTCCCGCGCCCCTGTCGCGCAAGCCCTCTCCCCCTTTCAAAATTGTCACATTCCCCTCCCGGAAAATTTTTTCAAAAACAGGATTGACAAATCCGTTCCGCCGTGTTATAACTATACCAACCTACCGAGTTGGTAGTTGATTATCAGAAACGAGGCGAGCGCATGAAAAGCACTCTCATTCTCCTGACCGGTCGATGTTGACCCTATCCCCCGCTTCCATTCCATCCAACAACATCTGACAATTTATTTATAAAGGAGAAATCACCATGTCCAACATTTACACCTCCGCTGACCAGCTGATCGGCCACACCCCCCTGCTGGAGCTGACCCATATCGAAAAAGCCCATGATCTGAAGGCGAAGCTCGTCGCCAAGCTGGAGTATTTCAACCCCGCCGGCAGCGTGAAGGATCGTATCGCCAAGGCCATGATCGACGACGCCGAGGCCAAGGGTCTGCTGAAGGCCGGCAGCGTCATCATCGAGCCCACCTCCGGCAACACCGGCATCGGCCTCGCTTCCGTGGCCGCCGCCCGTGGCTACCGCATCATCATCGTCATGCCGGAGACCATGTCCGTGGAGCGCCGCCAGCTGATGAGGGCCTACGGCGCAGAGCTGGTGCTCACCGAGGGCGCCAAGGGCATGAAGGGCGCCATCGCCAAGGCCGACGAGCTGGCCAAGGAGATCCCCAACAGCTTCGTAGCCGGGCAGTTTGTCAACCCCGCCAACCCCAAGGCGCACTACGAAACCACCGGTCCCGAGATCTGGCAGGACACCGACGGTAAGGTGGACTTCTTTGTGGCCGGCGTAGGCACCGGCGGCACCATCACCGGCGTTGGCAAGTTCCTGAAGGAAAAGAACCCCGCCGTGAAGGTCGTTGCCGTGGAGCCCAAGACCTCCGCCGTGCTGTCCACCGGCGTGGCCGGCTCCCACAAGATCCAGGGCATCGGCGCCGGCTTTGTCCCCGACGTGCTGGACACCAAGATCTACGATGAGATCATCCCCGTGGACAATGATGACGCCTTTGCCGTAGGTAAGGAGATCGGCCACCGCGAGGGCGTTCTGGTGGGCATCTCCTCCGGCGCGGCGCTGTGGGCGGCCATCGAGCTGGCCAAGCGGCCGGAGAATGCCGGCAAGACCATTGTCGTCCTGCTGCCCGACACCGGCGACCGCTATCTCTCCACCCCGCTGTTTGCCGACTGATTCAGCCGTTTTCTTCCTTCTATTTCTCCTCACTTGCAAAAGACCGTGCCCCATAGACGGGTGTCCGTAAAACAGTTAATCCTCCGTATGGCTTAGACCATGCGGAGGATTTGTTTATGTCTAATCTTCAAACTTGCTGGCGGCGAACGGTTTGCCAAAACCGTTTGCGGACGGCAAGTCCACAAGGGATAGACGCACAAGCGTCGCAAGGGGGTGT
>OLFZ01002680.1_pt1 | contig 11182 bp, 6 predicted proteins | sample 1604861 | NCBI WGS metagenome assembly OLFZ01 (sample SAMEA3888895, study PRJEB22519) | human gut metagenome | biome: human gut; feature: human-associated habitat; material: faeces | place: Denmark | collected 2011 | reverse complement strand
TCGTGGAAGTGCAGGCCGATTCCTCCGCAGAGGCTGCGTTGAAGGAAAATCAGGATCTCGCAAATACATTCGGCCAGCTTTTAACGACACCGGATTATAATACCGCATTTATGGATCTCGAACAGGGTGCGGTTGACGCAGTCGCAATGGACGTGATCGTTGCAGGATACCAGATCAAGCAGAGAAACGCGGACTTTAAGATCCTTGACGATTCCCTCTCTGAGGAAGAATATGGCATTGGCTTTAAGAAGGGCAACACAGAGTTAAGAGATAAAGTACAGGGAGCGTTAGAGGAGATGGCTGCCGACGGCACATTAGCGAAGATCTCTGATGAATGGTTCGGCGAGGACGTTACGACGATCGGAAAGTAAGCGCGTGTCGGAGCTGTAGAAATCTTGCGGGATACGGAAATGCTGTTTGACAGACATTCCCATATCGGCTAAAATAGTAAAAGAATTTTGATTACGGGAACCGGAAAACAGTTCCCGTAATTTGTGTTATTTATCTCAGTCGAGAAGACTCCCACCTCTTTAGATGGTGAATAATAGCAAATTTGTCTCAGTGGGAGTCAGGTCTCTGACTGAGATAAACGCTCCGCGAGGATGCGCAGTGATTCTGTATGGAATATGTCAGCTTTGCTGACCAGAATCACGCGCCAAGTCTCACGGACGTTCGACTTGAATCTCAGATTAAATCAGTAGGTAGTAAATAAACAACTGCTTTTTCATGTATCGTAGATGCATGAAAAGCAGTGAAAAGGTGCGCTTTGTGAGAAATACATTCCAAGGCGCACTTTTCTTACATTTGTACTTGACAGATTTGCTTCAGATGCGCGGCAGAAGTATGTCTTGCACGTCAAAATGCGAATTTCGAAGCAAATATGCCGAGATATTCTTGAATTGTGGAGTAAGGAAACAGGAAATGGCATTCAGTAAAGCACAGACACAGGCAATCATGTATAAAGATGGTCCCATGATGGTTCTGGCGGGACCGGGATCAGGGAAAACAACGGTGATCACCCATCGGGTCCAGTATCTGACGAAGGAGTACGGAATCGATCCGGGGGATATTCTTGTGATTACCTTTACCCGGGCAGCAGCCGAGGAGATGCGGGAGCGGTATGAAGCATTGACCGGCGGCGGATCCAGAGTCACCTTTGGCACCTTTCATTCGATCTTTTTTAGGATCTTAAAGCTGGCATACCGATATACCGCTGACAATATTGTCCGGGAAGAGCAGCAGATGCAGTTTGTCCGGGAGCTGGCTCAGGCCGGAGGTCTGGAGCCGGAGGATGAAAATGAGTTTGCAGCCTCCATTTTAAGTGAGATAAGCTCTGTCAAGGGAGAGAGGATTGCACTGGAACATTACTATTCCAAAAACTGTCCGGATGCAGTTTTCCGTCAGCTCTATGCGGGCTATGAAGAGAAAATGCGCCGGGCCGGACTCATCGATTTCGATGACATGATGGTGCTGTGTCTGGAACTTTTTACGGAAAGAAAAGATATCCTGTCTGCCTGGCAGAGGAGGTATCGGTACATCCTGATTGATGAGTTTCAGGACATCAACCGGCTTCAATATGAGATCGTGCGGATGTTAGCCAAGCCGGAAGATAATCTTTTTATCGTGGGCGATGATGATCAGTCGATTTACCGGTTTCGTGGGGCCAAACCGGAGATTATGCTGGGGTTTGAGCGGGATTATCCGGGTGCCGGACGGATTCTTCTGGATGTGAATTACCGCAGTACCGAGGAGATCGTGGCACCGGCATTGCGGCTGATCGGAGAAAACCAGAAACGTTTTTCAAAGGCCATCCATACAACGGGACGTCATGGGAAGAACGTGATCACGAAGCTCTGGCAGGATCCGGGGGAAGAAAATCTGGCCATTGCCAGGGAGATACAGCTGTATCTGCAGTCGGGAGTGCGGCCGGGGGATATCGCAGTTTTATACCGGACCAATGCTGGTCCTCGTTTTCTGATGGAAAAGCTGATGGAATACAACCTTCCCTTCCGGACACGGGATACGGTGCCGAACCTCTATGAACATTGGATTTCGCGAAATATCCTGACCTATATCCGGATCGCCATGGGAAGCCGGGCGCGGGAAGATATTTTGCAGGTCATCAACCGTCCGAAGCGTTATATCAGCCGGGATGCGATGCCGGATGAGACGGTTTCGTTCGAGAAGATGAAGGCATTCTATGCGGAGAAAGACTGGATTGCCGAGCGGATCGAGAGTCTGGAAGGCGATCTGCGGGCCATCGCCCGGATGTCACCTCTGGCAGCCGTCAATTATATCCGCCAGGGCATGGGATACGACGAATATCTGATCGAGTATGCGGCATTCCGGCGGATGCGGCCGGAGGAACTTTTAGAGACTGCCGATGAGTTAAAAGAAAGTGCGGCGGGTTTCAAGACCTTTGACGAGTGGTTTGCACACATCGACGCGTACAAGGAGGAACTGCTCCGGCAGGCGGCGCAGCGGCGGACGGAGACGGATGCGATCACGCTCGCGACGATGCACAGTGCCAAGGGGCTGGAATTTCCCATTGTCTATATTCTCGATGCCAATGAGGGCATCACGCCGCATAGCCGCGCGATGCTGGACGAGGATATGGAGGAAGAACGACGTCTGTTCTATGTGGCAATGACGCGTGCAAAGACCCGGCTGCATGTATATGCGGTGCGGGAGAGGTACCATAAAAAGGCGGAAGTATCGCGGTTTGTGTGGGAGTATCTGGGGCGAGATGGAGATAGCAGGTAACGAAATTCACAATGAAAATCGGGAAATCATATAAATAACGGTATTAAACATATATTGTGTATGGTTTATTGACATTTTTTGAAAATTGTTTAATAATAACATCATGAGAATTAATCTTCATGGGCGTCAAAAGAGATGAAAGGTAAACAGAGAGGAGATGGGAGAATGAAAGGTATACGAAGGGCGGCAGCGGTGTGTCTGACAATGACATTGGCAGTATCGACATTATTTGGAAATACAGCATGGGCGGATATGCCGCAGAAGACAGAGAAGAAAAAATGTGTCCATGTGCATACCGAGGAGTGCTACGGCGAGCCGGATGAGGAAGCAACCTCGTCCCAGATAGGAGAAGAGCCGACGGAATGTACCCACGTCTGCACTGTAGAAAGCGGATGCATACGGAATACAGCCGCGTCTTCCGGTATGAACGAGGACGATTCTGAAACCGGGCCGGATGATGAAGAAACCAACGATCAGAAAGATTCTGCTGACAAAGCGGAGAATGCACCTTCCGTCAGTACACCATCGGATATGGAAGATACGACAGTTCCAGGCGGAACAGTGATACCGGCTGTGAAGTCCCAGATCTTCTCCTGGTCCTGGTATGATCCGGAAGAGAATCTGCTGGATGGAAAATTAGAGCTTAGCGGAGTTACCGAGGAAGCCCAGCCATCCTTCGAAGAAGTCACGGAGTACTTACCAGAGGCTATTATTGCCCAGGTCGGAGAAGAAAGCGAAGCTGGTAAAGAGGAAAAACTTCCGATCACTGGCTGGAGCTGTAACGAGTATGTGCAGGATGAAGAAGGCCGCTGGCCGCTGGAAGGCACCTATGAGTTTGCAGCAGAGCTGCCGGAGGCATATGAACTGGCGGAAGATGTAGACGCACTGGTGGTGGAAGTGTCTGTGACGGGAGACCAGGCGGCGATGCCTGTAGTAAGTGGAAAGTGTGTGCTAAATGTAAGTTTTAACTCAGGCGAAGAGTTTAAAGGTCTATACTTTGATGGAAACAAATTTTCTAGTGTTAACAACGATGTAATGAAATTATTGAACGATCACGGTATAAAGGTTACTAATTCAGGAGAAAATAGCTTTCAATTAAGAATGACGAATGCTACCATACAGAACCTTGAGTTAAGCCAGGGAACATGGGAGATAGTATTAAATGGAAGCAATGTATTAAAGGGAAAAGGGAAAGGTTTTTCAGGATGTGGCCTCAGGATTAATGACTATGTGAGCGCGACAATTAAGGCAGGAACAGCACCGGCTTCTTTGACAGCTAAGAATTCTCCAACGAAAAGAACAAGTAAGGATGCATCCAGCGCAATAGTGGTTGCAGGCAGCTTGACGATAGAGAGTGGAACGATAGAAGCAGCTGCCTATGCGGAACAAAATAGCGATCCAGTCTCAGGAGCTATTGTTGTGCAAAGCAAAGGAACTTTAAATATTAGAGGAGGCTCTGTTACTGCTGCGGGAACACACAAGAATGGTGTGTATGTTCTTAACAATTTTCAGATGTCTGGTGGAAGGTTAACGGTAACCGGAAGTGGAAAACCCGGAATTGAGAATGTGGGTAATTTTAATCTTTTAGATGGAACAATTTCAACAAAATCTAAGAGTGATGGAATAGGATTTTTGCAGGGGAGTGGATCTGTAACGATCAAAGCCAAGGAACTGAATACCGATCGATTATACATTACTGGAGATAGTTCCTTCACTGTTGCAAGTGGCGGAAAGGTAACCTCTGAAAGTACGATAATTGATAGAGGCACACTTACCAATGCAGGAGAATTTGTTTCAAACGGTCCATTTGTAAAAAATGAAAAAGGAACATTTATCAATAAAGGCACAATCAGCGGAAGCGGAAGCCTGCCCGATGATTTAAAGCAGAAACCGGATTCAATTACAGGTTATACAGCGGAAATTAGTGAAAATTATAAAGAAAATATGTCGATCAATGTTCCAAGCCTTGCGGGTATTCATAAACCGGTTAACGCCGGAAACCTGCAATATGAACTTGCTGAATATACAGGAAGTGATAAAGGAGAAGGAACGATTGACAAGGAATCGGGTCAGTTGAAGGTGGACAGGGCTGGTGTATTTAAAATCAAGGTGAATACACAGGCAAGTGGATTCTATGAAGCCGGAGAAACCCCGGTTTATATAACATTGACGGTTAATAAAGCAGCTTTTCCTGGTGACTGGAATTTGACCGTAACGGCTGCCAGCGATGAATATAGGGGAGCCCAAGGATATCCGGCAGCTTTCATTAGCGCAAGTGGCATTCCTAGTGGTGCAAGGTATGAATATCAGCTGAAGAGTACAAGTAGTACGGATGATTTACAAGAAGATCAGTGGAAGTCGGAGTGTCCGAAGATTGTGAATGTAGCAGAGTCTGGTCAGTTTGTATTTGTAAGAGTGACAGTAGATAATTACAAGTCGAAGATATTTTGCTCTGGCAACCAAACAAATATTACAAAACGGAAGTTTACAGATACCAAAGTAATACTTGAACCAGAGACCGTCATTTATAATGGTCAATCCTGGAGCCCGGAGATCAAGGTGGTTGAGAACTGGCAGGGAGCTTCCAGAGATGAAGTGGATAAGGCGGATTATACAATCAAAGATTGGACATATTGGACAGGAACTGATAATAGTATAGTTACAGAGCGAAAAAATGCTGGAACATACACCGTTTCTCTGTTGGGACAGGGAAATTATACGAATGAATCGAATAAAGCTATACTTACAATCGACAAGTGTAAATTAAATGCGCGGATAACCGGAGACTCTTTCGATAAAGTCTATGATGGAACGACAGATATTAGGGAGGAGCAGAATTTATCTGTTCAGCTTTACAGTGATTCCGGTACTCCTGATTCTCAGGATGTTCGTGCTGACCAGGTGAATTTGGCATATCAGAGTGCGGATGTTGGAGAGCACAATATTGAGGCGGCAAATATTACGTTAGCAGGTGACAATGCAAAGAATTATGAGCTGACAGAAAATAGCACATCTATCAAAGGCAATATCGTAGCACGTGATTTTGCATCCATGACTGTGTCGGCAGATCCGCTTACCTATAATGGTACCGAACAGAAACCGCAGATCCATGCATCTGTGGAAACCGGTCTTTCAAATGTGAGTCCGGATGCAGTGGTATTTATTTATTCTAAGAATGGAGTGGATTACCAGAGTGAGATCCCGGGCTTTACAGATGCGGGAACTTATCAGGTATATGTGAAAGCTTCGATGGCCAATTTCAATGATGCTGTAAAAACAGTCAATGTGACGGTTCAGAAAGTGTCTTCAAGCTCAGGCAGTCATTCAGGCGGCGGAGGAAAAGGCAGCAGTGGAAAAAGCAGCAGCGGAAGTTCCGGCACAGTAACCAAAGATAGCCAGAAAGGCTACCGCAGCGAGGAGCAGGGGGTTATCACCGGTGCATCGAATCAGGCAGTGAATGACGGTTACAGCCATTGGATAAAGGATGCCAGAGGCTGGTGGCTCCGCTACAGTGACGGCACCTGGCCTATGGGCAATACCGGTGCATTTCATTGGGAAAAAGTCAACGGCAGATGGTGGGCATTTGGCGCTGAGGGATATCTGAGTACCGGCTGGATCTATGACACCCTGTACCAGGGATGGTTCTATATGGACGAAAACCAGGGTATGCTTACAGGATGGCAGTTCATCAATGGAAAATGGTATTATCTGAATTCGAATCACGACGGCAGTGCCGGCATCATGTATTCAAAACGCCGGACACCGGACGGCTGGTATGTGAAAGAAGACGGCAGCTGGGATGAAGAAGCGGGAAGATAGTAGGTAAAAGAGTTATTTAAAGCGGTTGATCGGGAGGTCAGCCGCTTTTTTGACCACATTTTGGCTTTAAAAATTGAAAACGTATCAATGAATGGATTGATAAAAGAACGGAGATACGATAAACTATTTATTATAGAGGAAAGTATATTTCAGCCGAGAAAGGAGGAGCTATGCCATTACCTAAATACAAAACGTATACAGTACAAGATATATATGATCTTCCGGAAGGAACCCGTGCAGAATTGATAGATGGTACCATGTATATGATGGCACCTCCAAGCCGGGCTCATCAGGAAATTGTAGGTGAAATATTTGCAGTTATTCGGGACTATATTAAGCAGAAAGGCGGAGTATGCAGGCCTTATGTCGCTCCATTTGCAGTTTTTTTAAACGAGGATGATCATACTTACGTAGAGCCGGATGTAAGCGTGATCTGCGATCCATCTAAATTAAATGATAAAGGATGTGCGGGAGCACCGGATTGGATTATTGAAGTGGTATCACCGGGAAGCCAGCGGATTGACTACATGATAAAGCTTTTTAAATATCGCACGGCCGGTGTCCGTGAATATTGGATCGTGGATAAAACGAAAAACAGGATTATTGTATATAATTTTGAAAAAAATGATATGAACGAATATACATTTTCCGATCTTGTTCCGGCAGGGATTTATGATAATTTGAATATCGATTTTGCAAAAATTGACGAATTGCTGTGAGCGTTGAATGGTTAGTAAATTGGAGTGGGAAGTATAATAAGAAGCACTGTGGGTTGATTACAAGAATTGTTTTAGGCGGTTGATTATGGTATTGATCAGCCGCTTTTCTTTTGAGGAAAATTGTGTCAATATATGGATGATTTTAGATGGGATGTATATACGACACCTATTAGGTGGGGATTACTATATATGGAAATGTGTGATATGATTGATTTATGGAAATTCAGATGAATTTGCAGGAATAAATTTCACTGCGAAGATTGATAATCTGTAGATGGCAAAATGGATAGGAGCGTGATAAGTGAGAGGGGTGGGAGTGATGAAAAAAGACAAGATGAAATATCTGGCACATATTGATGGTAAACGTGAACAATCAATAAAAGAACATCTGGAGGGGACTGCCGTACTGGCAGCAGAGTTTGCAAAGTCCTTCAGAAAGGAACAGTGGGGTTATTGTGCTGGGATGCTGCATGATATAGGAAAATATTCAGAAGCATTTCAAGAGAGGATACGTGGAAATAATACTAATCAGGTAGATCATTCTACGGCTGGGGCAAAGGTTTGTATGGAAAAAGGTGGTTTCTACTCTCTTCTGGGGTATTGTATTGCCGGTCATCATGCAGGACTTCCCAATACAGGAGCAGGAACGGGACTTGATAAATCAACGATGTATGGAAGATTGAAGAAAAAGGTGGAGGATTATAGTTCTTACCTAGATGAAATCGAGATTCCGGCATTACAGGAGATTCCCTTTGATCCGAATGTAGTGATAAATCCGGATTTTTCATTGAGTGTATTTATTCGTATGCTGTACTCTTGTTTGGTAGATGCAGATTTTTTGGATACCGAGCAGTTCATGACCAATGGAAAGGCAGGGAGAGATTCAGGGGAATCTTTAGAGATATTAGATCAGAGACTTTCTGAGTATATAAAAGGATGGCTTGAAAATAAAGATTTGACGACTGTCAACGGTCATCGCAGCGAAATCTTGAGAAGTTGTATTCAAAGTGGGGAAGAAGAACCGGGAATGTTTCAGTTAACCGTCCCGACCGGCGGAGGGAAGACGTTGGCTTCCCTTGCGTTTGCCTTGAAACATGCAGTCCGATATGGGATGGAACGAATTATTTACGTCATTCCATATACGAGTATTATTGAGCAGAATGCATCAGTATTTCGTGAAATTCTGGGGGAACGGAATGTGTTGGAAAATCACTATAATGTAGATTATGAATCATCGGAAGAATTAAAGTCGATGCAGTTGGCGGCCGAAAATTGGGATAAACCTGTGATTGTGACGACAAACGTACAATTTTTTGAATCGTTATTTTCCAATAGGTCAGCTAAATGCCGTAAATTGCATCGCATCGCAAATAGTGTAATTATATTTGATGAGGTACAGATGCTTCCAACCGATTACATGCTACCATGTCTGGCACAGATGGAGGAATTGGTTCAGAATTATCATTCTAGTCTGGTTCTTTGCACTGCGACTCAACCTGCCTTGGAAGGATTATTTCAAAAGAAGTGGAACATTCGCGAATTATGTCCGCAAAAGGAAGAACAGTTCGCTTTTTTTAAACGAACAGAGTTTATCTTGATGGGAAAGGTTAGTACGGAGGAGTTGGAAGATCGTTTAATAGAGGAAACGCAGGCGCTCTGTATTGTTAATACAAAAGCAAGAGCTCAGTCTTTGTACCAGCGATTAAAAGAAAGAGGAGCAGAACATGTATATCATCTTTCTACTGCTATGTATCCGAAGCATCGAAAAGAAGTGTTAGAGGAAGTTCGGCAGAGATTAAAAGGGAGTGATGAGTGTATTCTGATTGCAACCAGTTTGATAGAGGCTGGAGTGGATGTGGATTTTCGGTCTGTATATCGTCAGCTTGCCGGAATCGATTCAATCGTTCAGGCAGCAGGACGATTGAATCGTGAGGGAAGGCGATCGGTGGAAGATAGTAAGGTGTATATCTTTACATTTTCAGAAAAAGAATATATGCCGGGACAGAGACAACAGATGGATGTTGCCTCTAGCTTGATGGATGAACAAGTAGATTTTTCAGCACCGGAGACGGCGAGAGATTATTTTAAGAAATTGTATTATCTTCGAAGGAATGAGTTAGACAAAAAGAAGATAATGGATGAATTCCAAAGAGGAGTTTATAATTTTTCAACGGCTTCGAAGAAATTTAAATTAATTGATGAGCATACGGTAACAATTTTTATTCCTCAGGAGGAAGATGCAAAACAACTGCTGAAAGAAATACGATATAAGGGATATACAAAATCTCTGATGCGAAAGGCAGGTCAGTATTGCGTTAACGTTTATACAGGAAATTATGATAAATTGGCAGCTTCCGGAATGTTGAGACCAGTATCAGAGGATATAGAAGATTTATATGAACTTTGTTCAGATGACGGGTATACAGAAGAGTATGGACTTCGGTTGGACATAGAGATGGGAATGGGGGTATTTATGTAGTAAGAATAAAGTCCAGCAGGAAGTTAATTCTTGCTGGACTTGTGGTGCATTACTGCAAATGCCAATATTTCAATCCACAGGTTGTTGTATAGTGCACCTGACAGATAAATTATAATATAGAATTACGGATTTGTGTATGATAAAAATGTTCTTGGTGCAACTACTAAAATAAATTTTCATTGGAATTTGAAGTAAAAATTGATCTTTGGGATGAAGTGTGGTATAGTTGGTTTTATAAGAAAGGACTGACAATTGCAAAGCTTTATGTTGGTATTATATCAAAATGACACGAGAAATAATATGTTTTTCTGACAAAAGGGGTGATGGTTTTAATGAGTGTTAAAATTAAAGTCTGGGGTCCGTATGCTCTATTTTCCCGACCTGAAATGAAGGTGGAGCGCTGCAGCTATGATGTGATTACTCCATCTGCAGCAAGAGGAATTTTAGATGCGATCTACTGGCATCCGGGACTGCGTTGGGTGGTAGATAAGATTCATGTTATTAATCCAATACGCTTTACAAGTGTAAGGAGAAATGAAGTAAAGAGCAAAGTTTCGGCCAGTAATGTGCTGCAGGTCTATAACGGTGGTGATAAGCAGTTGTATATCAGTACGAAGGAAGATATTGTCCAGCGTGCATCATTGCTCCTTTGTGATGTTGAGTATATTGTGGAAGCCCATTTCGAAATGACAGAGAAGGCGAATAATACAGATAATCCGGGGAAATTCCAAGATATAATAAAACGCCGGCTCAAAAGAGGGGAGTGCTACCATATGCCATACTTTGGATGCCGAGAATTCCCAGCACAGTTTATGTTGTGGGAAGAGGATGAGATTCATTCTTGCTATGAAGTTGTTCCGGAAAAAGATTTGGGATATATGTTGTATGATCTGGACTATACAGATCCAGAAAATATACAACCTATGTTTTTTAGGGCAGTTATGAAGCATGGAACAATCGATTTAGGAGACTGCGAGGTGATAAGGTGATATTGCAGGCGCTTGCAAAGCATTATGAAAATCTGGCAGCAGAAGGAAAAGTATCAAAAGAAGGATGGTGTGAAGCGAAGGTTTCCTATGCAATTGAATTAATGCCAGATGGAAAAGTGAAAGGATTTATCAGTTTAAAAACAGAGGAAGAGCGTGGAAAAAAGAAAGTTTGGGTTTCAACGACTAGAATGGTTCCGCAGATGGTAACACGTTCCTCCGGTGTGTCATCCAATTTTCTTTGCGATAATTCGAAATATATGCTTGGATTCGATAAAGACGGAAGTTCTAAAAGAGTGTTAGAGTGCTTTCAGGTAGCAAAGGAAAAACACCTGGAATTGCTTGAACAGGCAGAAGGAGAGATGGCAGCATCTATCAAAGCATTCTTTGAAACGTGGAATCCAGAAAAAGAGGAA
>OLFZ01002678.1_pt1 | contig 11182 bp, 9 predicted proteins | sample 1604861 | NCBI WGS metagenome assembly OLFZ01 (sample SAMEA3888895, study PRJEB22519) | human gut metagenome | biome: human gut; feature: human-associated habitat; material: faeces | place: Denmark | collected 2011 | reverse complement strand
GTTAGGAGTGAGGAGTTAGGAGTGAGGAGTGAAGGTACGGCGCATAAAATTAGGAGGCTCCGTGGAGTTTGATATAAATGGCGGACAAGTTGTTTTATATAATAGGGGGATTGGGGCGCTATATGAATTGTGCGCCCCTTCTACCACTTCTCACTTCTAACTAAGTCCAAAAGTTGACAAAACGCAATACTAGTCACTAGTTATTTATATGCTTTTTGCCCCAATACATAGAAGTTTATGAAAGTGTAGAATTTCTTAAATGAGTATGGTAAAATGAAGCCAAAAATGCATTTAGCATCGTCAAATGCACATCAGATGCGATAGAATTTTCTCCTTACGACGAGTAAGGCGTCGAATAAAACGATATCCCGAGAAGAGGGGGTCACATGAAACTAGCAGACAAACTGGCCAAGGCCGCAGGGAAGATGTCGCCTAGGAAGCTCATCCTTCTCTGCGCTTTCTTTGCGCTCATGATCTTCATCATCCTGTACAGCACACTGTCTTCCTTTGAAAACAAGAAAGAAGAAAAGACACCGGAGGTAGCGGGCGTCGCTGTCATCGAAGCGGCGACGGATATCTCGCCGCGGACGGTCATCACGGATGATATGCTGAAAGCCTCTGTCGTACCGGAAAGTCTGCTCCCGCCGGGGGCTTTGACAGACAAGAAGCTCATTGTCGGGCATAAGGCAGGCGTCACCATCCTTGCTGGCGATGTCATCACCAGGCGAAAACTCGATGTGTCGGCAGCCGCCGGTTTTCAGGGGCTCATCCCAGATGGGATGCGTGCGCTGTCTTTTGGCATCAATGACATTTCCGGCGTCTCCGGCTTTGCGAAGCCCGGCGACCATGTGGATATCCTTCTGATCTCCAGTCAGGACGGGAAGAACCGCGTCACTTCGAAGATGCTGCTCCGTGATGTCCTGCTGCTGGCCATCAATAAGTCCAGCATGGGTCAGGGCTACGTCGCACCGAAGAAGGATGACAAAGACGGAAAAGATGAATCGAATGGAAATAAAATGCCGACCGCGCCGCGTCGCACGGATACCTCCTCCATGGGGACGCCCGCTGTCGCGACGGTCGCTCTCTCGCCCTATGATGCGGCGAAACTCACCGCTTCCCTGCAGGTCGGACAGGTACAGCTGATGCTGCGTCCGGCAGACAGTGCGGCTGAGACAGAATCGGTCGCCTACTACGTGATCCCGCTGCCGAAGCCGGATCCGCAGCCGCCGGCCGCTCCGTCCTATGCGCCATACCCTCCGCAGGGCGCGCCCCAGCCGCAGGTGGAGATCAGCGGGGGACAGACCGGCACCGCCGGCAGTGGTATCGAAGTCATTCGTGGTACAAGCGTAACGAGGGGGCAGTAAGATGAACGGAATGAAAAAAAGGATCGGACTCCTCCTCGCCGCTGCGATGCTCTCCTTCGGAAGCGCCTGCGCCGCTGAACCTGTCGAGGTGTCCCTGAATGAATCGAAATATATGGCTGCTTCCGGCATCACACGTCTTGCTGTCGGAAATCCTGCCATCGCCGACGTGCAGCTTCTCTCTTCAGGAGATTTCCTCCTCGTCGGAAAGAAGGCAGGGACGACATCCCTCATCGTCTGGTCAGATGGCGGGCGGCGCACCGAGTACACCGTGTACGTCGCGGGCAATGACCGCGGCATGGCGAGCGCCATTCAGGACGCTATCGGCTATCCGAAGGTCCATGTGCAGATGATCGAGGACCGCGTGATGCTCCGCGGCAAGGTCGAGAACCAGCATGAGCACGACACCGCATTGAAGATCGCCGGCCTCTACACCGGCGGCGATGGCTCCGGCGTGATCGACCTTCTGGAGATGGAGCATCCGAGCCAGATCCGCCTCGAGGCGCAGATCATAGAGATCAATTCGGACTATACCAAGAACCTTGGCATCCAGTACTGGTCGCAGACACCGGGTTCAAACAGCAACTCTGGCAGCAGCACTGGCAATCCCAATAACAATATCACCGTAGGTACGGCGGGCCTCTTCTACGGCGGCGAGGATTTCTCCTCCACCCGAAAACACGGCGGCTGGCTGGGCTCACATGTCGCGAATGTGAATGTGACCCTGCAGGCGCTCATCAATGAAGGCAAGGCGCGTATCCTTTCCCGCCCGTCCATCACGACGATGTCCGGGAAGACGGCGAACATCCTGATCGGCGGACGCATCCCGATCCCCGTCTCAGATGGCAATGGCAATGTATCCATCGACTGGCATGAATACGGCATGAAGCTTAATATCGAGCCAGTCGTCGACTCGGAAGACAAGATCACTTCGAAGGTGCATGCCGAAGTATCGACCCTGGACTACAGCCATGGCGTCAAGATCGACTCCTTCAGTGTACCGGGCATCGCGACCCGAGAGGCCGAGTCCGAAGTCAATGTCCGCTCCGGCATGACCATGGCGATCGGCGGGCTCATCAATTCTGAGGACGCGAAGATCGTATCGAAGATCCCGCTCTTGGGAGATCTCCCCATCATCGGGCGCTTCTTCCGTCATACATCGAATACCCGTGACAAGCGTGAGGTCATCATCCTCATCACGCCGACCCTCGTCGCAGACGATACCCCTGTGCCGATGAGCCGGCGCATGAAGGCAGGCTATGAGGCTGGCGAGCGCATCGCAAGAAACCGTGAGCTCGTAGAGACGGGAAGGCCCGTCATGCAGGGGACCGATGCGGAGGAGCGGGATCTCTGGGGCGAAAAGCCCGGGGACGATGACACCATCATCCTCGAAGAAAAAGCCCCGGTCAAGACGCGGTCCTACCTCTTGAAGACCACGGACATTCACGGCGAGCCGATCCTCGTCCCTATGACCGAGGAAGACTACGAGGCAGAGAAAGACCGTTTGACCGTCGCCCGTCGAGAAAAGACAAAGCCGGAGAAAAAGGCAAAGCAGGAGACCGCCCGGCCAGCCGTAAAGATACAGCAGTCCACCCGCACCGCCGCCGAAGCCGAAGCCCAGAGGGCAAGGATCAAGGCAGCGATGGATAGGTACTCCGGAAAGAGCACGACCCTGAAAAACAGGTAAAAGTGGTGGGTTCAAGGCTCAGGTGCGGCGCAAAAAAATATGTGACTGGTGACTAGTGACTGGTAGCTAGGGATGAGTGGCTAGGGATTAGGGATTAGGAGTGACTGGGATTTCTCCGGCATCGTCATCCCGAGCGCAGCCGAGGGATCTTTCTTGCACTGCGGGAATCAGCGTGTATGCGCTGAGGGGAAACGATGTCTTGGTGCTGCCTCACATCAGGCGATGAGCGTTCTGCAATAAAGATCGAGGGCTACGCTCGAAATGACGATGCGCGCGAAGCGCTATCGAAACTTCGCGGCGCTTAGATCCTTCGACTCAGTTCTCATATTTCAGATAAGCCATTTTTTAACACACGACGTTTTTCTCCGCTCAGGATGACGAAATGCGCCGCACCACCCCGCTGAACCCTGAACCCTGAACCTTCAACCTTCATTCTGATAAAGAGTCCTTAGAGACTTTTTATAGATTCCGTTTCTATACATTTCACGAAAAGGAGGTGAAATCATTATGATGAACAGAGCAAAACAGATGTATGACTACTATGTCAGACCGGTACTCGGCGAAAAAGGCCAGGACATGGTCGAATACGCACTGATGCTGGCGATCATCGTCGGCATTGGCTGGCTGATCTATCAGCAGGGTCATCTGGCTGATTCCATCAAGCAGGTATTCTCGGATTCCTCTGACCTGATGACAAAGGCTGCTACCACATCCTCTGAGCCTGCCGCAGGCGGCGCTGGCTCCTAATGGCTCAATGGTACTTGCTGCATAGCAGGTACCATCGAGAAAGGACAGCCGTGGGCTGTCCCTTCTCGATGGTATCTACTTTGGTAGACAGGTTCAACGGGTTCTATAGGTTCTATAGGTTCAAAGGGGTTCTCATCTTGTGTGAACAACGTGTTTTTCTAAAACTAAAAATTTTGCGGCGCTTTCCCGTTTATGCGCCGCACCACCCCCGTTGAACCCATAGAACCTGCAGAACCCGCCGAACCTCTCGTCGAATCCGTCCAAACAACCAACAACCAATAACTAACAACCAGCAACAACCAACAACCAACATCCCCGAAGGAGGCGTGATGTCTATGGTAGGCCGTAAAGGCATGATCATTACTGTATTCAGCACGGCATACGCCGTGGGAAAGACGCTCATCGCCATCAATATGGCAGCGGAGCTGGCAAAGAGCCGTCATACCGTCTGTCTGATCGATCTGGATCTGCAGTTCGGAGACGTGGCGAGTGCGCTCAAGCTCACGCCGGAGAAGACGATCGCAGACGCGGAGAGATCCATGCGCGAGCATCCGGACGACACCGTAGCTGCCGAGTATCTGACGCCCTTCTCCTCCGGCGGCGTTTCCTTCGATGTGATGGCGAATCCGAAGCTCCTCGAAGAGGCGTACAACCTTGACACGACGCTCATTCGTGACCTCGTCGTACAGCTCCAGCTCGAGTATGACTACCTCATCATCGATACGACATCGACCTTCAGTGCGCTCAACCTCTCCCTCATGGATCTTTCGACGGTGATCGACTTCATCGGCATCGTCGACTTCATCCCGACCATCAAGAACATGAAGCGAGGCTCGGATGCCCTGAAGGAGCTCGGCTATGATGACAATAAGATCCGCTACGTCCTGAACCGTTCGAATGCGCGCACCCGCATCAATGTCAAGGATGTCGAAGCGATCCTGGGTCACCAGTTCCACTACGTCATCCCGAACGATTTCCAAACGGCCGCCGAATCCATCAAGACCGGCGTCCCCCTCGTCCTTTCGGCGAAGGACACGCCGCTTGCCAAAGGCATCCGCACCATGGTGGATACCTATGAAGAAGACAGCGCCTCGCCGCAAAAGTCACAGGAGGGCGGCTGGCTGTCGAGACTGTTCTCGTGATAAGGCGGGTTCAGGGCTCGTGCTGTTTGTGCAAAAGAGGTTCAGCGGGTTCTAAGGGTTCAGAAGGTTCAACGGGGTTGGTACGGCGCAAAAAAAGAAGCGCCGCGGAGTATTAAAATATACGTTGTTTACGAAAAATGAGAAACCTGAGAATCGTCAGAGCCTGCTCAGCCGACCAAAATCGGAGACGTATAAATGACTAGCTATAAAGAATTGTTGGCATGGCAGGTGGCGAGGAAACTCAAAGACTTGGTATATCGAGCAGTTTTGCAGTTGCCCAAAAATGAAGAGTATGCCTTGTCCTCGCAAATGCGAAGAGCAGTCGTATCGATTGGCTCTAATATTGCCGAGGGGCAGGGGCGTGGGACGATTAATGATTATATCCATTTTCTATATATAGCACGAGGTTCGGCTTATGAGTTGGAGTCTCAGATCATATATTGCGATGACCTTCATTTTCTGACGCAAGAGTTATCCACTGAGATTCATGATCAAATCAGGTATGACGTGTATCTGATCAACCGATTGATTTCTGCCCTGAAAAGAAAGCAGCAGGCTTATTTCCATGATGCCCGAGAAAAATATGGGCAGTTAGAGGAAACCAACGAGTGTGGGAAAAATTAAAAAATGCGGCGCTATATACATATGATGCACCGCACCACTCCCGTTGAACCTTCAGAACCTCTAGAACCCGTTGAACCTTTTAACTGGAGGCGAATTCCATGTCTTATCGTACAGTCCTCATCGAGAACAACCGCATGATGCTTGAGCGGCTGTCGAGCGTGATCAGAAACAGCCCGGGCTTCGAGCTGTCGGCGAGGTATCAGACCGCGGGCGATGCTCTGGGGCAGATGCAGGCATTCAGTCCGAATCTGATCCTTCTGGATATCGACTGCGAGCCCAATGTCAGTCTTCTTTCCGATCTCAAGAAGAATTGCGGGCAGGCCCTGATCATCTGTCTCTCCCGCCGCTGGGACTCGGAGGCGCAGGCAAGGCTGCTGCGCGGCGGCGCGCAGGGGTATATGATCAAGCCGTTCACGCCGGATGAGCTGCAGGCGGCGGTCAGGAATGCGGACCGCGCCTCGCTGCGCTCGTCTGCGCGTGTGATCTCCTTCTTCAGCCCGAAGGGAAAGAGCGGCAAGACGACATTGATCTCCAATCTCGCCGCGAGCATCGCCAAGAAGACGGGAGAGCCTGTCGCGATCCTTGACTGTGACCTGCAGTTCGGCGATATGGCGGTCTTTTTCAATCTGAATCCGCAAACGACACTGGTCGAAGCGGTGCGGGATATCAAGTTCCTCTCGCCGGTGACGCTGAAGTCGTACTTCATTGATGCCAGAAGGAATCTGCAGGTGCTCTGCGGGCCGGCGAAGCCGGATCTTGCGGAGTCTGTCACGCTGGATGCGCTGACGCAGCTCATCCATATGACGCGGAGCCTCTACAGCTACGTTCTGATCGATCTGCCTTCGGGATTTTCCGATATTTCCGCGACGGCGTGTGAGCTCTCCGATGAGACGGTCCTGATGGCGATGTACAATGGTGGCTACGAGACGATGCATATGAAGCGCGCGCTGGAGATCTTCAAGGCATGGGACGACTACCGGGAGCGCATCTATCCGCTCTTCACCCGCGTCTCGCCGTTTGACGACGCGGAGAAGGAGCGTCTCTCCAAAGAGCTGGGCTATCCTGTCGCAGCCATCATCCCGAATGAATATGTCCGTGTCTCGGAGGCGGCTGACAATGGCCGCCTTGTCGTGGACGAGGATCCTGACAGCCCCTTTGCCAAGGCCGTCGATGCGCTCGCAGAGAAGATCATTAGTAAGTAGTGACTGGTGACTAGTAGCTAGGGATTAGGTATTTTTCCCCAACTGAGCAGGCTCCTAGAGAGGGGGCAGCACTACGGTATATCCCACATTGTTCGATAACCGCTAGCATGCCCCTATTGCCTTCGGCACTTCCCCCGAAGGGGGAAGCAAGGTGTTTGCGAGATGACGGAAAGCGCCGAATCCTCTTGGCTCCCCATCGGGGGAGCTGCCCGAAGGGCTGAGGGGGCTACGTAGCGGTATTGCCTGAAGATGTTGAAATATCGATAGCATCGGACTATTCAACATGGAGCGTTATACCGCTGGCATGCCCATCTCGCTTCGCTCGAAATGACGTCTCACTGGATGTTAGCGTCTCTAATCCCTAGCCACTCGCCCGCAACCCTGATTTCCAAGAAAGGAGCAAACCATCTATGATCTTTATCATCTCGCTGTTTTGCGCCTTTCTTTTCTTTTTCATCCTGTTCTTCCTGCTCGGTCATGCGCTGAAAAAGAAGCAGGTGGTGTCTGAGCGTCTGCAGCAGTATGCGGACTATCTCGATGTGAAGGAGACGGAAGAGGAGCAGATCTCGACCGGACAGAAGCTCCGCCATGCCTTCCGCAAGCGCATGCGAAGGGTCGGGGGAAGGAAGACCGCTTCGAAGCTCGATCTCATGATGCATCGCGCAGGACTGCCGCTGCTCGGCTTCGAAATGGTCGCGATCTCCTTCGGGGTAAGCATTCTTGCTTTTCTCATGGTGCTTCTCGTCACAGGGGAGGGCGGCGCTGCGCTGCTCTTTGCCCTCCTTGCTTTCCTTTTCCCGTGGGGCTATGTGAAATACCGGATCGACAAGCGGCTGAAGGCGTTTCTCTACCAGATGGCTGACTGCCTGACGCTGGTCTCCAATTCTCTGAGGGCGGGCTTCTCCTTCCTGCAGACGATCGAGATCATTTCCAAGGAAATGAAGCCGCCCGTCAGCACGGAATTTGCCCGTGTCCTTCGCGAGACGAATCTGGGGAAGCCTTTGGACCGCGCGCTGACGGAGATGGACGGGCGTGTGGGCAGTCCTGACTTCTCTCTCATCGTCACGGCGGTGCTCATCCAGCAGCAGGTCGGCGGAAATCTTGCCGACATCATTGATATCATCCGCGATACCATCTTAGACCGCATCCGGCTGCGCGGCGAGATCAAGACACTGACTGCGCAGGGGCGTATGGCAGGCATGATTCTTGCCGCTCTTCCGATCGCGATGGGGCTCTTCATGTACATCATGTCGCCGGAATATATGCGTCCGCTCCTCACGACACGCATAGGTCAGATCGCGATCGGTGTCGCCCTCGTGATGGAAGTCATAGGCTTCTTCATCATTCATAAGATCGTAGATATCAAGGTGTAGAGGTTGTCGGGTTCAGGTTGATGGGTTCAGGGTTAGCCCTTGGGGCGGGGCGTTCCTTGATTGGGAATAAAAAATTCACTTGAATTAGAAATTAGAAATGAGAAATGCGAAATGATGGTGCGGCGCATAAGAATGAAGCGCCGCAGAGTATAAATAGTGGCGATGCTCGAAGGCCGGAGGGCAAACGTCAGATGTCAGGTTTCAGAAGTCTGATGTCTAAAGTCTAATCCCTAATCCCTAGCTACTAATCTCTAGCTACCAGTCACCATTTCCGCGAAAGGAGAAACGAAGCATCATGAAACGACAAAAAGGGCAGGATATCGTCGAGTTTGCACTGCTGCTGCCGATCTTTCTCCTCGTTCTCTGCGGGATCATCTATTGCGGCTTCATGTTCGGGGATTACCAGACCGTGCAGGGCATCGTGAGAAATGCGGCGCGCGAAGCGGCTGTGGTGGAGCCGACAAGGGATGAAGGGGAACCGACAAAGCTGAAATACGACTATCAAAAAATCAAAGACAAATACAACGAAATTTTGAAAAATGAGAATGTGATCACTCATTTATATGTACCGGATGTATCGGGCGAAAACGGTATCCGGATCGACCTGGGGTCTAATCTAAAAACGGATTTGCCTGATGCCAGTATTCCCGATGATTCTGTGGGTGCGGTGCTGACGATGAAGCTTACCACAAGTGACATTTCTTTCGTGAATTATATGCGAAATGTCGTGGGCATCCCAAAGGAATATACAGTCAGCTGTTTCATGTATAGAGAAAAGACCAGCACATGAGATGCCATTTCGAGCAAAGCGAGATGAGGGGGCTACGCAACGGTATATCCCACATTTCTTATTTCTCATTCAAGCGAGACTTTCATACGCGATCAAGGGACGGCATGCCCCACGAGCTGACCGGAGCTCTTACTTATTTCGACAAGGAAGGTGAAGACTTTGAAACTTCTGGAACGTCTTGGCCGCCGTGAAGGCACCGAGAAAAAAGAACAGGCTGCTATATTTGCCGGCCGGACGAATAACGTCCGCGAAGAGGGATACCAGGAGCTGAAAAACGGAATTCACCGGCGTATCGTCGATGACATGACCGCTGAGCAGCAGCAGGTCTTGGACGGCAGGCATACGCGCCAGGAGGTCGAGGCGGTCATCACGCGCTATGTGCAGCGTGTGGTCGAGGAGGATCCCTTTGCCGTTCCGCGCGGCGAGCGTTCGCGTCTGGTATCGGATATCTGTGATGAGATCTTAGGGCTTGGCCCGATCGAGCCCTTCCTGAAGGATGATGCCGTGACGGAGATCATGATCAACGGGCCGAAGAAGATCTATGTGGAAAAGATGGGCAAGATCCATCTGACGCAGGCTCGTTTTCAGGATCAGGCACACCTGATGGCGATCATCGAGAAGATCGTGTCGCCGCTGGGCCGTCACGTCGATGAAGCATCGCCGATCGTCGATGCGCGTCTCGAAGACGGTTCTCGTGTCAATATCGTCATCCCGCCGCTTTCTCTGTCCGGGCCGTGCGTGACGATCCGTAAATTCTCCCGGATACCGCTCTTGATCGAGGATCTGATCTCCTATGGCACCCTTTCGGAGCAGATGGCCTCATTCCTGCGCGCCTGTGTCAAGGCGAAGCTGAACATCATGGTCAGCGGCGGTACCGGCTCCGGTAAGACGACCACGCTGAATGTACTTTCTTCCTTCATCCCCTCCGATGAACGCATCGTCACCATCGAAGATGCCGCCGAGCTCCGCCTTGAGCAGCCGCATGTCGTGACGCTCGAGTCCCGTCCGCCGAATATAGAGGGCAAGGGGGCGGTCACGATCAGAGACCTTGTGAAGAATGCTCTCCGTATGCGCCCAGACCGCATCATCGTCGGCGAAGTCAGAGGCGGCGAGGCGCTCGATATGCTGCAGGCGATGAATACCGGTCATGACGGCTCGCTCACGACGGCGCATGCGAACAGTCCGCGCGATGTGCTCTCGCGTCTGGAAACGATGGTGCTTATGAGCGGCTTCGATCTGCCGGTCACGGCGATCCGCAGCCAGATCTCCTCCGCACTCGATCTCATCATTCATCAGTCCCGTATCCAGGACGGTTCCCGCAAGATCACCTACATCACCGAAGTGCAGCAGATGGAAGGGAATGTGATCGTCCTGCAGGACCTTTTCCGCTACCATCAGACCGGCTTCGATGAAAACGGCAAGTCGCAGGGCTCCTTCGTGTATACAGGCCTGCAGCCGCAGTTTCTCACCAAGTTTAAGATCCACGGCGTGGACGCACCGAAGGATCTCTTCGGCCGCGCGCCGGAAGGGGACTGGGAAGAATGACGTGAAGGGTTCAGGGTTCAGGTTGGCGGGTTCAGGGGTGTGGTGCGGCGCATAAAAATATAGAAGCGCCGCGGAGTATCCATAGCGGCGATGCCCGCTTGCCGTATGCAAACCCCAAGCCTTAGCCTGTTTAGGACTATCTTCCAAACAACGTCTTGCTTTCAAACTTGTGGTATGGTGCACAAAAGGAAGAACTGCCGCGAGTTTTAGAAATCGTTTTTTTCGGGGGATGCGATGAGCACATACAGAGATCTCGATGTGTGGAAAGAGTCACGCGCTTTATATAAGCAGATTTATCGAATGGTTGAAGCACTGCCGAAAAATGAAGAGTATGGTATTTCTTCTCAAATGCGGCGGGCAGTGATCTCGATCTCTTCCAATATCGCGGAGGGTTCCGGAAGAGGAACGCTAAAAGACTACGTTCACTTTCTGTACAATGCTCGCGGCTCTGCTTATGAATTGGAATCGCAAATTATAGCATGTGCGGATGTGCATCTCACAGATAAAACCGTGTTAAAAGAATGTTATGGGCAAGTGCAAACGGTGATTCGCTTACTCAATGGCTTGATTGCGTCCTTGCTCAAGCGCTCAAATATGCTGCGGGAAGAGGATGCGGCATATGGGAACGAAGAAGAAACGTCAGTTTCTTCTTCGTTCCCTGAACCCTGAACCCTGAACCCTGAACCCTGAACCCTGAACCCTGAACCCTGA
>OLFZ01002674.1_pt1 | contig 11192 bp, 10 predicted proteins | sample 1604861 | NCBI WGS metagenome assembly OLFZ01 (sample SAMEA3888895, study PRJEB22519) | human gut metagenome | biome: human gut; feature: human-associated habitat; material: faeces | place: Denmark | collected 2011 | reverse complement strand
TCTGAAGTATTTATAAAAAGCATACAATAAAAACTCCATCGATAAAGACTGAATGGATCGGGATACCGAATGATTCAGAAAGATGGAGTGGATATTGAAATGTTACCGGACGACTGGAAACGAACCGGGCATGTTATTTAGACATGTGACTTTTTCGCAGAAAAAGTCTTTTCTTGTATATAAAGTGACGGATTCGCCAGGTTGTTTCGATACGCGAGCTGTAATACAATATATTTGTAAAAAGTAATCCACTAATGGTTTAAACATAACGATTGCTTTTTTGAAGAATTCTTGAAGTTTTTTCGAAATAAATGCAACTTTTTTGAAATGGGTTACGTTAAAGAGCATGGAAGAAGAAAAACAGTTGAGATTTTTTCAGATATTGTGTGAAAGAAAGACAAAAGTCTTTTTCCAGATTTAGTTTCGATGGTGTTTGGAAAGGGTTCTGACCATCGAACAAACAAACTGATTCTTGTTGTGAAATATCTCGAAGAAAAGAGATTAGAAAGGAAAAATTATGACAAAAGAAAACAGCAAAAGAAAGATTTTAGTTACGGCTTTGGCAGGCTTTACAGCAGTACAGGGGGTTGCAGGAAACTTAAGTACAGTTTACGCAAAAGGTGCTCAGGAAGATACATCTTCAAAAGAAGAGACAAAGCAAGCTCAAAAGGAAGCTTCTAAAAAAGAACAGTTAGAAGCACAAATTAAAGAAGCTCAGGAAAAAGTAGATGCTGCCCAAAAAGAAGCAAATGCAAAAAATGCCGAGGCAGAGGCTGTAAAACAAGAAGTAGGAACCGCAAACCAAGCTTATACTTCTCAAAACACAGTAGTACAGACAGGCTACGATACTTTGAATAGTGTAATTGATGAAAGCTTGCAACCATTATTAAATGAGATTGCAGATTTAGAAGCTAAGATTGCTCAAATGACAGTCAATTTGAATGCGGAACAAAAAGCTTCTCAAGAAGCAGAGCAGGCTAAAAATGAAGCAGAAGTCAATTTAGCTAACAAAAAAGCTGAATTAGAAGATTTACAAAATCAATTAGCAGCTATGAAAACCCCTGAAGAACTTGAAACAGAATATAATCAGGCAACTGAAAATGCTGCAAAAGCTCAGGAAGCAACAGATACAGCACAAAAGGAAGCTGATGAAGCTCAAACGGCTTTAGATACTGCTCAAAGCGATTTGACAGCTAAAGAAGATACTTTAAATCAGGCTCGTACTAATTACGAAAGTGCAACAGCTGAAGTAACAGAAAAACAAACAGCTGTAGATTCTGCTCAGGCTTTATTGGATTCTATGACAGATCCAGATGGAATGGAAACTGCAAAAGCTGAATTAGAAACTGCAAAAGCGGATTTGCAGACTGCACAACAAAAACAAACAGACGCTGAAAACTCATTAGCTTCTGCAAACTTAGCTTATGAAACGGCAAAAACTGCAAAGGAAACTGCCGAGGCAAATTTAGCAAATGCTCAGCAGGCTGTAGCAGACACTCAAAACAAGTTGAGTGATGCAAAAGCTAAAGAACAATCTGCAAAAGATTCTTTAGACACAGCAAATGCCGAAAAAGAAAAGAACGAAGCAGCAATCAAAGAATTGAATGCCAAGATTGCAACAGCTCAGAATGAAGTAAATCAGGCTCAAACAGCTTATGACAAGGCTTTAAATGATTTTAATTCGACAATGTCTCCATTGGAACAAGCTAAGAAGAATTTAGCCGACTTTGAAGCGAAGTATGCTACGGAATTAGCTCGATTAAATCAAGGAAGTAAAGGATATTTTGATTCTATCGGAGCGTCTGAAGCCGTTAATTTTGTTTTTGATAAAAACGACTCTAATATGGCAATTGCTAATTTAGCAAAATACACACAAATGGGGCAAAAGGATGATGCAACTAGTTTAGAAAACATGCAGGCTTCTATTGCATATATGAAAGAGTGTAATGAAATCCGTAAAAAAGAAGGACTTTCTGAATTAAAAGTTAGTGCATGGTTGATGGCTGTTGCTCAAGTAAACGCAAATCGAGCAAAAGTAAAAATGAGCCACTCAGGAACATATGCAACAGGAGAAAATCTTGCATGGGGATATGGAAATGCAAATACAGCAGGAAGCCCATATAGAGGTTGGTATGACGAAGAAAAGGCTGAATATTTGGCCGGAAATCACAAATTCTCGGAGACTGGTCACTATCAAAATATTGTTGAAAAACAATATACTGTGACAGGATTTGCAGTTGGAACAAAAGGACAATTTTCTACAGCTCATTGTCAGGAATTTTTGGACTATACATTAGATGTAGATGGTGAAGTTGTAATGACTGTATCTGAATTTGAACAATCATTCAATAACTACTACAACAACTTGAAATCCGTAGATTCTCAGCACAAAACTTTACAGAACGCTGTCAACAATGCATCTGGTTCAAACTCTAAAGATAACACAGCTGTAACAAATGCTCTTAACTTATTGAATGCTAAGAAAAATGCGTTAACTTCTTTACAAAACCAGAAAACTGCAAAAGAAAACGAACGTGCTGGATTGCAGAATCGTGTAAATCAGGCAACAGCTTCTTACAACCAAGCTGTACAGAACACAAAAGCAGCTAATCAAAAGGTCGAAGAAGCAAAGACAGCTAAAGCAAATGCAGAAAATGCTTTGAACAGTGCAAAAGCAGAGCTGGTATCTAAAGAAAACGCACGTCAAACAGCTTCGGTAAATGTGAATACTGCCAAAACTCAAGCCAAAGAAGCTCAGAACAAAGTGAATACTTTGAATGATAGAATCAACAACTGGACAGCAAACACAGAAAAAGCTGAAAAGAATTTAGCAGATGCAAAAGATGCTTTAGCAAAAGCTAAGACTAGAAAAGCTCAGTTAAAAGATACATTCGATACAGCAACAAATGAACATAAGAAAGCATCTGATGTATTCAATGATGCAAAAGCCACTTCAGATGATGCTAACACACGTTTGGAAACAGCTAAAGAAAACTTGAGCAAGAAAGATGCATTGAGAAATGCAGCTAAAAAGGCTGTTGATACATACAATACAGCTTCTGCACAAGTCGAATCATTGGAAACTGACATCGCAAAATTAGCGGATACAATCACTGCTAAAGAAGCTGAAAAAGCAAAAGCAGATGAAAACATCGAAGCGTTGACAGCTGACATCGAAACAACTGCAAACGAAAAGGCTAAAGTAGATGCTGAAGCCGCTCCGTTGAAAAACGTTAAAGTTGTGTTAAAAGACGTATTGATGAACGGTTCTAAAGCGGATATCTCAACAGTTGGAAACGAAATTCTAACAGCTAAGTTAAGTGCTTTACAGGTAGAAGTTGATAAAGCTCAAGCGTTAAAAGCAGATTTAGAAGCTAAAAACACGGCTTACAATGACAAATACAACGAATATTTGACAGCTAAATCAAACTTGGCAAAAGCAGAAGCAAACCACGCAGAAGCTATGAAAGCATTAAGTGATTACTTGTACGAATCAACAGATAAGGGTGAAACTAACAAAGGTGAAACTGCAGGAAGCAAGCCATCTGATGTTAAGACAACTCCTGATATTCCAAATACAGGCGTAGCTATTGGAAACAGTGCGGCTTCAATCTCTGCAATGGGTGCTGCTTTAGCGGGATTAGGAATTGTTGGAGCAAAACGTCGTAAAGAACGTAAATAATCTTTGCAATACAAGACTTTCTCAAATGAGAAGGTCTTTTTTTGTGCAATGACGGGATCGGTTAAATGTATAAGAGAGTGATACGTGATATAATATATATATCAGTAAGGAGGTAATTGTTATCAAAAGTAAACTATTGAAAAAAACAGCAACAATCGCAGTGTCTGCTGTATGTGTAATGTCAGGAATGACAACGCCAATACTGGCAAAAGAAACGAAAACAAAATCCCTTGTAGAAACAAAGGTAAATGAAATAAATACGATTCATACAGATATCCTGAAGAAACAGGAAGAACAGCGTAAAAAGGAAGAACAGGCTCAAAAAGAAGCTGAAGAAAAAGCCCAGAAAGAAGCCGAAGAAAAAGCAGCTGAAGAACAAAAACAAAAAGAAGAGCAAGAAACTTTGGCAAATCAAGCTGAACAACAGACCGCTCAAACTACTGTAAATACAAGTTGGAATGGTTCTGTACTGAGCCCATCTGCTGGCGTTAATTACGGTCCTTCAGGAAAAGAAACCTACTACAATCTGGACATGAGTGGCGTTGTATCTATTATGCGAGGCATGGGAAACAGTGATTCATACTGGGTACGTGGAGACGGGTGCAAAATGCTTGGAAATTATATCATGGTCGCTGCTAACTTAAGTGTGCATCCTAGAGGAAGCCTTGTGGAAACAAGTCTTGGCACAGGAATCGTGTGCGATACTGGTGGCTTTGCTGCTGGTAATGCGAACCAACTGGATATCGCAACAAGCTGGTAAAAAATATGATTCATTTAACTGACAAAGAATATAAGACTCTGGTCAATCACGAAGCAGAGCAGAAAACAAATAAATATCACGCTCATAAAGTGAACGTAGATGGGATCGTATTTGACAGCAAACACGAAGCAGAACGTTATAAGGAATTAAAGCTGTTACAAAAAGGAAACGTTATCTACGACCTGCAAAGACAGGTGCCTTTCATTCTTATTGAAAAATCAGAATATGGACGTGAGATTCGCTACATCGCTGATTTTGTATATAAAAAAGGCGTAGGCGAAACAGTCGTAGAAGACGCAAAAGGAGTCCGTACAAAAGAATATAAGCTGAAAAAACGTTTAATGGCTGAGAAGTACGGAATCATTATATTTGAAAGTTAGATTTTGCGGGAGTGTCTTCGGATGCTCCCTCATTTCTAAAAATGTGAAAGGGTAAGAAGTTTTATTTATGCAACATTCAGAGTTATCAAGAAAAGCATTGGAAGAACAATGCAATACTTGGGCAAACAACATTAAAGAGGTATATCAACCTGATTTAATTATTTATATTGCAAGAGGCGGATATTTAATCGGAAAACAAATGAAAGAAGTGTTTCAAGTTCCTATGATTGGTGTGAGTACAGTGAGAGATGGAAACGGGCTGAAAGAAAAGATTGGCCCTCTTATCGCTATGCTTCCAAACTGTATTCGAAATCTATTGATTTCGATTGAATTGAAATCAAATAAACACGTAAAAAATACGGAAAGAAAGGTTCGATTCCTTAAAGGTGTAGAAGATGTAAAGAATAAGGATATTCAGAAAATCCTTGTAGCTGAAGACTCTGTAGATACAGGGAATTCTCTGCAACAGGCAATTAAAACAATTCGAACCGTATTTCCAGACGCAGAAATCAAGGTTGCAAGTCTGAATGTGTGGGATAAAAGCAAAAGTATTGCTCATGTTGATTATGCACTGTATGAAAATACGATTATCAAATCGCCGATGTCGAAAGACTCGAAAGAATACAAGGAATTTAGAGAAATTTATAGAAAGGAAGTTGATGAATGATGAAACGAATCACGAAGAAATGGGATAAAGAACGCAAAAGACCTGTGGTTCTTTTAGATTTCGATGATGTACTGTTCGATTTTTTAGGCACTGTAACAAAAAGATACAATGAAATCACAGGGGAAAATCTATCTGTTGAAGATTTCAAAACGTGGGATTTGTCTGAAACAGGAGATATTCACGTGTTCATGAACATTATCAAAAATCCAAACCTTTGGAAAGATATGCCAGAAAAAGACGGAGCAATGGAGATTGTTCAACGCCTGATTAATGACGGTCGTTGGAACGTGCTTATCTGTACAGCCTGTACAACATTAGAAGAATACGTAGTTAAAGTTGGTCTTATTGAGGAAAAGATTCCTGGATTCGATACAGCTAAGATTCTTAATATTACCGACAAGCATCTGATTCGAGGCGATGTAATTATTGATGACAAGGTTGAAAATCTGGATAAATGTGCTCGTTATGGCACAAAAGGAGTTTTATATGACATGCCGCATAATCGGACTTGCGATTCTTACATGCGTGTATATTCGCTAAAACATCTTCCAGAGATTCTGGAAGAGCTGTTCTGCTATTAGAAAAGGAGAAAATGTTTATGAGAAAAAATCAACTGGATTTGGAAAAAGTGTTAAATCAAGAAGAATATAATAAGTTCGAAGCACTTATAATTCTTTATAGGTTGCAAAAACCAAGTAATAGTCAAAAGCTTGGTGTAAATTGGAGTGTCGAATGTAACAAAGCTCTTGAGGAATGCTTTGAGGATTCTGATATCGTTTATCGTATAAACTATATTCCGACAAGAATTAACATTAAGCGTCCTGTTATGTATCTTACTCAGAATAATACAAAATATAAAGTAAATGTTTGTGACCTTGGATTTGGACCTTATATTGATTTTGCTACGATGTCTAAAGTCCAAGATTTGAGGTGTTCTGATGAGAAAACAAAGTAAAGCCACAAAGTTTGCTACCGCCCTTCTGCTTCTTATTATTTGCTCGTTAGCACCGATTGACATTATGCAATCGGATGCACCTGCTGATAATGGATATAAAACAGAACAGAAACAGGAAATAAAAAAAGAAGATTCAAAATCAGAATCTTCAAAAGAAACAGCTGTAGAAGCATCAACAACAGAAACGCCTAAAAATTCAGTAACTGGTCCGTCAGTGTTATCATTAAATGATATTCCGGAATGGGCAGAAGGCTCAAATGGATATATTACAGTGAATGATAATGTTCCGAATTTTACAGAAGATCAGATTACGAATGTGAGTTATGAGATTTATTCAGATTTAGATTCTCTTGGACGCGTTGGGGTTGCTGAAGCATGTCTTGGTCGGGATTTAATGCCGACAAGCGAAAGAGGAGACATTTCATCCGTTCATCCATCTGGATGGTACTCCTTAAAATCCCAGTTGAAGACCGTTGGACAGTATGCAAACAGAGGACATTTGATTGCTTTCTCTTTAGCTGGTGAAAATGCGAACGAAAAGAACCTTGCTTCAATGACAGCTTATTGTAATCAGAAAGTTTTTACAGAATTCGAAGAAAAAGTTCGAGACTATATCTACCAGACCAACAATCATGTCATGTATCGTGTAACACCTTTCTATGATGGAAATGATTTGATTGCAAAAGGCTTTGAAATCGAAGCCAATTCAGTTGAAGACGGTGGCGATGGAATCATGTTCAATGTATATTGCTACAATGTTCAGCCAAAACTGGTTATTGATTATAGGGGGTAAAAAAAAGAATATGTCAACACAAGAAGCTATTTGTTCTGTATGTGTGTTGGTTGTGACAGGTTTTCTTTTTATTGTATGTATCACAGCCAAAGCAGCTTCCAGATGGTCTAGAAAAGAAGAAATTCTGGAAGAAGAACAGAAAAATAAAGAGTAAAAAAAGAGCACTTCAAGTAATTGAGGTGCTTTTCTAATACCTATTCTCCTACAACTAATTCAGTTGTTTTTCCATCTTCGTCTAAAACAGCTAGATAGATTTTATCAGTGTCTGGAACATAGTAAATATCAAGATTTTTAATTTTGCTGGCTTTAAAACCTGCTTCTTTATAGCGTTCTTTTGCCGCATTTTCAATATCTTTGATTAATACATCGTTTCCATTGTGCTGTACATAAATTTTTGTTTTCACGGGAAATCCCTCCTTTACATAATCTGTACAATATTACAGTTAACCAGAATTATGGTTAACTGTAGTTAGAAGGACAAAATAGGGAGTAATTTGGTATAGAAAGGCGGTATTATGGCTCTAAAAGACCCAAATAACACACAGGAAACAACCGTAAAAGTAGTTCAGTACGGTTCTTATAAGGAAGCTCAGAACAATCTTGAAAAAGGGCAGAAACTAGACAATAACATGACAAAAATCTGTGTTAAGAAGATGCTTAGAAATTTCCCAGAATTTGACGGAAAAGAATATACAAGAGAAATGTTTTTGAATGTATTGAATGAAAAGGACAGCAAAACTCTGCAAAGCATCTGTCCATTAAATCTTCATAAGATGAATATGACAATGAATGAAGAACAGGAACGTTTCTTTGTTGAAAACTATTCTATTCATCAGATGGCTTTAACACCTCTTGTGTGTTTTAAACAAATCCATACAGCAAACCTTCGCTATATGGCTGAACGTTTTACACATGAAGAATACGCAAAAGAAGGTAGACACATTTCCTATTATCTTGTTAAAGGCGGAAATAATCCAGATAAAACGATTTGTGAAATTCCTGATGGAGATTTATACAATATTATCTGGACACAGGTTGAATATAATCAGATTCACTTGAAATTTAAGAATACGAATACAGATTTTACGGAGATTTTGAACAAAGATGTAATTACACTTGGTGAGATTGCTTTGTATATGAATCTGCATAAACAGTATGTATCTGTATGGTATTTTAACGATGAAGAAACTGTATTTAATAAGTATTTGAAACCTGCAGATAAATCAGCTAAACCAAGAACATACTCATATCCATTCACAACAGAATCTTTTAAAGAACTTTTAAAGCATATCTATACAGGAAATCCTGAAGAAGCATGCGATAATGAAAAGCTGTATGACTGGAAAACTGTTGAGAATCTGATTGGGGATTCAAAAGGAAAAATCAATAAATCGGTTGTGTATCGAGCAATCAAACGAGGGAAATTAAACTGCTATAGAGTATCAAAAAAAAACATTAGATTTTCAAGAAAGGATTTTGAAATGTATTTTAAAAGTAGAGAAGGAGATATCGAATCAGGACGCTGGGAACGCGTTGTCATTCAAATTCCTGTCAACGCAACACAGGATGAAATTGACAAGATTTTTGATGGATATATCGAAGAAAATGAAGCGTGGAATCGTCTGGCGGTATCTATCAAGCCTGTTGAAGATCTTGTAAATGTATCCGGTCTTCCGGCTGTTAAGATTTTACGTCCAAAACTGAATCGTTATTTCAGCCGAGAAAAAAACAAAACATATTTCAAGGTATCCGAAATCAATAATGTGATTTCAGAATATTATGGGAAGAATGTAGACGGCGAGTTTGTAAAGTCAGCAAAGAAATTTGATTTGAAACGTGCTGGGAAACTGTATCGAATCAATGATATCGTACAGCCACTCCATGAAAAGTATCCAGAAAAATCTCTACCAAGACTTCGAGTTATTATAAGCCAAATGACACGTGAAGGAGATGTCTGTTTTGTAAATCTTGGAGAAAGAAGACATTTGTATTGTCTGGAAGATGTTTTGAAAGTATATGGCGAGAAGTTTGACCAGAACTCAGAAGATTGCTAGAAAGAAGAAAATTGACAGTATTGTTGATACGATTGTTTGTACAGTGCTGTTTCTTGCACTCGTAATTCCTTTGGAGTATTTTCTTGTATTGATGGGAAGTGTGATTTAGATTCGGCAATTGCTGAATCTTTTTTTGTGACGTATTCGTGTCATATTTAGATAGTCCTATATGGTATAATATATATGATAAATGGGTTTTATACTCATTTTCGAAGATATGTCGAAAGACGTGTACTAGAAAGGATAAAAATATGTTACATTTCTTATCTTCTATTGGTGGAGTACTTATTGGTTGTGCTCTAATCGGTATTATTGCTAGTGGTTATGTGAAATCGCCACCGAATGTCGCTTATATTATCTCAGGCTTTAGGAAAGAACCTCGTGTTTTGATTGGACGAGCAGGAATCAAACTTCCATTCTTGGAAAGAAAAGACGTTCTGCTAGTTAAACAAATCAGCGTAGATATCAAAACAAACGGCTATATTCCTACACAGGATTTTATTGGTGTTGATGTGGATGCTGTCGCTAAGATTCGAGTTAAGACAGATGGTGATGGTATTCAGATTGCAATGAAGAACTTCTTGAATATGTCGGAAAGCGATATTGTATCGGCTTTAACAGATTCCCTCCAGGGGAACATGCGCGAGATCATAGGGACAATTACTTTAAAAGACATCTGTAATGATCGTAAAAAGTTCGGTGATGAGGTACAAGAAAAAGCTCAAAAAGACATGAATGCTTTGGGTATTGAAATCATCAGTTGTAACATTCAACGAGTTGACGATGAAAACAACTTAATCAATGCTTTGGGACAAGACAACATGGCCCAGATTCAAAAGGATGCATCTATTGCAAAAGCAAACGCAGACAAAGAAGTAGCTATTGCCGAAGCTAATGCTCAAGAGCAGGCAAATAAAGCAAAAGTAGATGCAGCTAAAATTATTGCTGAAAGAAACAATGAATTAGCTTTGAAGGAAGCTGAATTAAAAGCTGTAGAAGAAACAAAGCGAGCTATTGCAGAAGCCGCCTATGAGCAGGAAAAACAAACACAGCAAAAAACAGTTGTTGTCCGTACTCAAGAAGCAGAAATCGCAAAACGTGAAAAGGAAATTGAATTGCAGACACGTGAAGCAGAAGTTACAGAAAAGAAATTGGATGCTGAAGTTCGTAAAAAGGCAGAAGCAGAAAAATTTGCTGCTCAACAAAAAGCAGACGCAGACCTTTATGTACGCCAAAAAGAAGCAGAAGCTCAGCTGGTAGAAAAACAAAAAGCAGCTGAAGCCATTAAAGTTCAAGGGGAAGCCGAAGCCGAAGCTATTCGTGCCAAAGGTCTTGCTGAAGCCGAAGCTATTGAGAAAAAGGCAGAAGCTATGAAGCAATATGGACAGGCTGCAATGATGGAAATGATTGTGAATGTCTTACCGGATATTGCAAAAAATGTCGCTGAGCCTTTAGCAAGCATCGAAAAAGTGTCTATTATCGGTGGAGACGGTTCAGGAATTAGCCAAGTATCTAACAATGTTCCTGTCGTAATGCAGCAGGTCTTTGAAACTGTCAAAGAAACAACAGGACTTGATTTGAAAGATGTTGTCATGGCAAATTCTAAAACAGCTAAGACAGATAGAAATATCACTGTGAAAACTGACCCGCCTTTAAAAGAAGCGGTATCCGATAAAGAGGGAGATAGCAACACTGCTACCAGACCTGAAACAGAAAATGTTCAAAACAAAAAAGATGCTTCTGAAAAAGAAACGGCGGAATTGATGCAAAAGGCTGCAAATGCTGTGGAAAAAGTTTTCGAAAAGAAGCAAAAATAGTCAAAAAACTCACTAGCACCAACAGGGGACCCTGTGGGGTTGCAGTACCTTATATTGCAACCCAGAGTGAGTAGCCTAAGTGCT